>Ga0265327_10001109_pt1 | contig 37239 bp, 52 predicted proteins | sample 41621metaG_FD_202089 | JGI IMG/M metagenome (GOLD analysis project Ga0265327, IMG submission 202089) | Rhizosphere microbial communities from Carex aquatilis grown in University of Washington, Seatle, WA, United States - 4-16-21 metaG | ecosystem: Host-associated > Plants > Roots > Rhizosphere...
CCATCGTATTTTCGGCGAGCGGCACCACGGGCGCATTCACGCAAGCATCTGATGCGACATTCGCAGCAGGTGACTTGCTGGAAATCGACGGACCTGCTACTGCGGACGCAATACTGGCTGACATCAGCATCAACTTGTTCGGCTATCTAACCTAAAGCACGAAACAACCGGGCGGCTCGAAATGGGCCGCCTTTTTCATTTCACATTGCCTTCGGGCAAAGAGAGGCAAGGTGTGTCCGAAAGGAAATTGACTTTAGTGGGTGGTTCGGTAGGCGGACCACATAAGAAGCTACAGAGAACGTACTTCATTTTGAACCCTGCGACGAACCTAGTGAAGGTGGGCAAGGGAACAGACCCCGTCAGGCGCATGCAAAATCTACAGACATCTATACCTGACGCGCGGCTAGTATTGCTCCACGTCATCAACGAAAACGTTGAAGCAGAGATGCACCGTCGTTTGGCGCACCTAAGAGTATCCCCTCGTTCAGAGTGGTTCACATACAGCCCTGCCCTCAAGGACCTAATCAAGCGCCTTCGGGGAGAAAAGTAGAAACAGGCAGTAAAACATTGGCGATTTATGTCTTGTGGTCGCCTTCGTATCCACCACAAGACGGCAGGCGGGACCACCCCGCAAAGGAAGGAACATGAAGTTAACAGCACAACAGATCAAGGAAGTACAGGAACTCATAAAAAGCAAGCAGGACCTCATAGATCAAACGCAGTTAGAAGTTTTGGAACTGAAGGCTGCGTTCGACAAAGAGATATTCGCTTCGACCATCAATCAGGCACACGCAGAGCGTGAGGCATTGGGCGTAGGCACCGTCGATGTCGAGAACAAATTATTCGAGCCAAAGATTCCTGCGGACATTGCCGAAACGTTTTTAGATATGGCGAAGACGGGTACCTCTCTATGACTGGCTAAGGCAACCAATTTGGGACGCCACAAGGAACCAAACCCAAAGTGCGATTTATGCCGTCCTGAAAAGGACAAGGAAGAAACACGATGAAAGCAACATACACGATGGTTGGAAAATTGACGCACTCCCTCGCTCTCAGCACTTGAAAACCGTGGGCTTGTTTCACGACGATGCAACTGGAGAGGAACATATCCACCATAACGGACAGATGCGCAAGGTCAGCGAACTCGGATTGAATATCGTCCGCCGTGAGAAAAAATCTTGAAGCGCCACCTCGCCGCCATCTTGTTCGCCGCGTCCCTAGCCACGCCGCTGGCACCGCAACAGTTCCGCACGCAGACCGCCCAAGTACAGTTAATTTACGTAGTGCCTCCAACTGCGGGAATGAACGTTGCGCCTGCGGACCTCACGCAGCCTATCTCTGCTCTGAACCCCCTCGTTGCCGAAATTAGGTGGAACTTGACCGAACCACCCACGCAAATCGCCGTCGAGTACAACGGCCAAACCCTATCCTCGTCTTGCGGCGAATCAGCCTGCCATCCGCTCGCAGCGATGGGTAGCGTGAAGATCGTATTACCGTATGACGCAATGGGCCGAGAACCGAAGGTGACGTTGGTGGTTGTTTGAAAAAGAAAAACCCCACCGTTAGGCAGGGTTTGGCCTTAAAAAGTTATCCGCGATTTCCTTAACTATGCACAGACCCTCGGATTGACGCGAGCAACGCCTCCGCTCAGACTAGCAATCAGCATCAGGTCGCCCCTAGAAAAGATGGCCCGGTGCTGGCGCTCTCTGGTGGAGCATCGCGGAATAAAACTCGGGTCTCAGACCTTACGCGATGGAGGGTTCGATTCTCTCAGCGCCTTTACTATTCCACGCGGTTGATACGTGGTCAATTAAGAAAACGGTGGATTTTTGTTGATGGTTTCTTGGAGGGTTGTGCCCGGTAACGCCGCACCTTTCAATCCTGACGATTTGCTCGACATCGAAGAGGTTGCCAAACGCTTGCACACAGATGTCGGATGGGTGAGAGAGAAGATCAGAAAAAGGTGCAGTAATGCGATGCCGTGTTTCAACGTCGGAAGGCACGTCGTGTTTTCTTGGCTGGAGGTCAGCCAATGGATTCGGAATTCGCCGCGACCTACACACGTGCCACACAAGCGTCGTGTGAAGGCGAAAGGCGATCATGCCTGATTGGTTCACCAAACCCGAAGCCATCTTCCGAACTGTGTTGTGGTTTCTCGGCCCGTTCTTCGCTTGGGCCGTTGGCAGGCTCGTCATCAAGCGTTGGGAGACGTGGTACGCCGCTAGAAGCCTTGAATCGGCCCGTTCCAGTTTGAAGAGGTATCGTCGGCGAATTGAGAACCCACCAACCTTGCTCGAATCAGTGGCCGAAATCGTCTGCCTCCTGCCAATCCCGCTCGCCTTCCTATCCATCGGGTTGTTCTTTCTAAACCCACCAAGCTGGGCAGTGTTACACGGTGACGTTAACACTCTGGCAGCCCCTCAGACATTTCGGAACACCTCTTTCTTTTTAGCTTATGTCACGTCTGGCATCCTCGGCCTGCGGGGCTACCGCATTGTCGGTCGTCTCCGACTGGGCGAAGCTTTCTACATGAAGATTTACATGCTCGAAATGGCGAATAAGATTGCGAAACTGGAGAGGAAATATCCTAGTCTGCAAGAACCCGCCCCGGACAGCCTCCCTGATATTACCCAAAAATAAGTGTTGACATGGCCCTTGAATTGCCGTAACATTGCCCTTTACCCCTCGACCTGCCCAGACTCGTTAGATCGGGCGTCAGGACGACTCTTAAAATGAGGCACAGTGGGGCGTGTCAGTTTGACGGATAGGCAGCGTGGCGGAACAACCGCCCGTAACGGTCGCCGCCGTCGAACCTGTAGAGCAGGGGCACAACGCCGCATACCTCGGGCCACCGAGAACGCTCCTCAAGCGGCAACAAAGTCCTACCCAAAGTGAGTTCGGGATCGGGGCACACCGTAAAGCGCGAACGCGCTAGGTGTTGTTCCATGGCAAAGTCCAAGCATTCCGCTGATGTCTTTCAAACGTCTGGCAGTAGCCCCACAATTAATGTCCCCCAAACGGCTACCCGTAGCGCCTCGGAAATCGTGTCCACGATTGCTGCATCGCGGTACATCGGCGTCTCTAAGAAGACGTTGCTAAAGTATTGCCGCAGACGTGAGATCACGTTCATGATCTACCCCAGCGGCGAATATCGCTTCCGTACGTCCTCGCTCGACATCTGGCTCGCCAAGCGCACCTACCAATCTAAAGCCGCATAAACGAGGCTGTCCCCGCAGCCTCTTTCCTTCCTGCAAAATCTCTCTTTCCATGTCTCGTGGTAATATGGCTCTGCGCCGGGCTGGCGGAACTGGCAGACGCACTAGCCTTAGGAGCTAGCGGATTCACGTCCATGGGAGTTCGAATCTCCCGCCCGGCACCAACCCTTCCTAACTCTTTTTCTGGCACATTCTGGCACACTTTTCATTACCCAATAGGGCACGGTTTACCTCGGTCTACTCCTTAGAAAAACAAGAAATAGCCAATATTTATGCGTGTTTTTGCGGTATTGTAACGATTTCGGAGGAAAGAGTATGCGGGAAAGAGGACTTGGGTCATCGCGTTGATTCTAAACGGCAAATCTGTTCTCCTACAGATTTTGCCTTGACGTGGCACACTTTTTAAGGTATGCTCTTTTTATGGTCAAAGAGATACCACTTGAGGGAGTCTGCGGTGTTTACATCGTCGCAGGAAAAGACCGCAATGGTCGCAGGAGTGTCTTCTACATCGGTGAAGCTGCAAATATCTACTCGCGCCTAACACCATCCCACGAATACGCTCGTAAACTCTCCAACCAACGTGCCTTTATCCTTCACGAGTGGCCTGACAGGGCAGCCAAAAGAACCAGAATTGCAAAAGAGATTCGCTTTATCTGTGCGGCTCAGGCAGTCGGAATGACACTGATTAATAGCCGCATCGCCACCAACGCTGCGGCGAAGTATTACGAAGAGGAAGTTACTGCTTTAAATGAGGTACGTGCTCTGTTGAAGGGGTTGCCATGATTAGACGAGTGAGGCTGTATGCACGGCTGAGAGAACCAGAGAACAGATACCCCCGCATCCCCATCGAGTTTGACCGAAATGGTCGCTCGCTCCCCGTGAAGGGCGAAGTTACAAACTACTACATCCGCATCGCTGGAAAATTCATCGACGCAGGCACCGACCTGACCTACGCCATCACCAAAATGCGGATGGAGCAGACAAGGCTCGCAGAAGGCGTCCGCAGGGAAGAAGTCTTTCAAGCGGTGTCCCGCATCCCGACGCCCGATGCTGTGGCTGGGCGGACCCGTATCGCTGATGCCGCCGAAGAATTTGTCGCCGAACTACAAACGTTGGACCGAAAGAAGTACAGCGTAGCGATGTACAAGAACGCCTTGCGCGATTTTCAAGCGTCCTGCCGCAAAGAATTTCTTGACCAGATAGACCGCAAGGATATTCTCAACTTCGTTGGATGGATGCGCGAAAACATGCAAGTACGAGTTCCCGGTTCAGAAAATCGGACCTACAAGAACAAGCTGAACTTCCTCGGTACCTTTCTCGGGCGTCACGGCATTCAATTAAGGAAGAAGGGCAACGGCCAAAGCGCCAACGACCCCGGCTTGCTGTATCGCTCCGACATTCCTAAGGTCGTGAAGAAGAAGCCGAAGAAGTACGACCAAGCCGACATCGACCTTTTGATGAAGAACGCCGACCCTGACCAAAAGGATTATCTGTTGTTTCTTTTGTGGTCTGGTTTTCGGGACGAGGAAGTTCAGTTTTTGCAGTTCAGCGATTTTAATTTCCGCAACTCGACCGTCATGGTGCAAGCGAAGCCGCAGTTCGGGTGGAAGCCGAAGGACTACGAGGAGCGGGAAATTACGCTGCCATCGGAAGTTTCCAAACGATTGAAGCAGCGGATGGACAGGTCGCAACAATACAGGGATGGGTTCCGCAAGCCTGCCGTGGGCGACCTCGTGTTCCCTAACGGCGAGGGCAACCCCGACTCACATCTCATTTACCGCCTGCATGCGGTTGCGAAGAAGGCTGGGCTGAATTTGAAAGGTAAGCGAGCAGGTCACATGTTTCGCAAAACCGCTGGGTCCCGTATTGCAAAGAAGCTGGGCCTTCCAGCCGCCATGGAGTTTTTGGGTCACTCCGACATCGAGACCACCGCCCTCTATCTGGCTGCTGACAAATCGGACCTCGCAAAGAACCGCAAGACGGTGGACCAGATGTTCGCGGCTGGTGATTAAATCCCCAAAAGAAAAAGGGCCGAGCAATCTCTGCCCGACCCTTTCTACTTTCGTGCTCACTTCAAACGGAAATTTTGAATCGCTGCCCAAACGTGGATGCCCGACTGCACCAAACCCCCAGCCACCAAGAGATAACCGAGTGGATGTGAAGCATGCGCCAAGAGGAATGCTAGCGCAATCTCTAACCCGATGACCGACATCCCGCGCACATAAATCGTGGAGGCAGTCGGTCGATTGGTGCCGAAGACCCAGACCATCACAGGGTCCAGTTCGATGTTTACGGGATTCCTCAAAGCGACCACCGTGCTCACCCCGTCCAAGAAGGACGAGGCAAGCAGGATGATGGACGCGATAGCGAGCGCGGTAATCACTGGTTCACCACAATGGTCGCGGTCGAGGACTGTGTGACACCTTGTCCTGTCGCCGTGACAGTCACCGTGTACGACGTTCCTGAGGGCGGCGTCGGGGGTGTTGGCGTGGTAGGAGGCGTCGGTGTAGTCGGCGGCGTAGGTGTCACGGGCGGCTTCGATGCTCCCGATCCTGCCGTGCAGCCGCTTAAAGAGATCAGCAAGGCTGCGCTAGCAGTCGCTAATATAAGCTTGCGGCGAACCGCGCGAGGACGCAGAGTGATTGCTGAGACCATCGCTAGCAATGTAGGGATCACCCATGGAGAGAATGGCAAAGCCGATTGCTTGGTGGTGCTCACCGTGACCGTGAAAGGCCCATTCGATAACACGCCAGCACTCAACTGGCAGGTTGCTGATGGGACCGTGGTAGAGCACGCGAGGTTCAGCACCGACCCGCTTGAGTTCACAATGCTGGAGGAAAAAGTAGCTGTCTGCCCCGCTGTGATCGTTTCAGTCTGCGGAGACAATGCGAATGAAACGGTAGGCGTAACAACTGCCAACGTCAGTGATTGGGGTGTGGTCCCGCCTAGTGTCGTTACCGAGACGTTGTACACGTCGCCGTTGTTACTGGCGGCGAGATAGGGCGTCGTATAGTTCGAGCAAGTTTGGTTCGATGTCGTTGTGGTGTAGAACGAAGCAGTGGGGACTGCTGATCCGTTGACAGTCCACGCCCACGTGATTGAGCCTGTGCCGGGAGTGCAAGCTTGTAGTGTCGCCGACTGCCCCACCTTGGATGGGTTGGGTGCTTGAGTGAATGATGAAATCACGGGTGGCGACAACACATTCACCTTGAAGATCACGGTTGCCGGGCTGCCAAAGCCATTGCTGACGGTTGCGGTGAACGTGTCGCCGCTGTCGGTGATCGCTAAGGCTGGTGTGGTGTAGCTCAAGCCAGATGCGCCCGAGATAGGTGTGCCGTTCTTGCTCCACGCAACGGACAGTGGCGCGGTGCCTGAATCTGTGATGGTGAACGTAGTCGTCTGGTTCAAAGCCACAGTAACTGGGTTCGGCGACGTAGCGGCTGCTGTCGGCGGAATGTTCACAGTCAAAGTAACCGTGTTGGAAAGCACAGGCGTGCCGTACGGGTCCGCAACTTGGCACTGGATGGTGTCGTTGTTGTCGATAGCCGAAGCGAGGAATGAGTAACTCGGCGAGTTCGTGCCTGCATTCACTCCGTTCTTTTTCCACTGGTATGTGTTGTTGGTGCCTTGCGCGACCAAGGAAAATGTTGCGGTCGTGGTGCCCGTGGCGTTCGGAAGCGTTACGACATCATTCGCTGGTTGCGTTGTAATGTTGCTAGGGAAGTCCACAGTCAGAATTGCATTGTTGGAAACGATGTGTCCTGCCGAGTTCGATACAGTCACCGAAACGATAGCGCCGTTGTTGCTGGCCGTGGTAGCTGGTGTTGTGAACGTCGCCGAGTTCGTGCCTGCCGACTGGCCGCCCAACGTCCAAGCGTACGTCAAGGGTGCAGTGCCGCTCGCCAGAACAGAGAATGTTGCGCTCTGCCCTAAGGTCACACTGGTGCTGGCTGGCTGCGTTGTGATCGCGGGAAGCGTCTGAACCGTCAACAAGGCTGCATTGCTTGTTTGATTGCCGTACGCATTCGACACGGCGACGGTGAAGGAATCGTTGTTGTCAGTCGTGGGTGGGTTGTACGTGTACGTTGCACTGGTTGCGCCCGGAATTGCCACGCCATTCTTTTTCCAAACGTACTGAAGGGGCGCGGTTCCCCCAGCCACCACAGTGAAACTAGCTGGTGAACCAAGCACTACAGTCTCACTCGCTGGCTGGGTTGTGATCGTTGGCGGAAAGTTCAACGTTAGGGTTGCCGAACTCGATGCGGTGCCGAAGGGATTGGTAACGGTGACCTTGTAAGCAGCGCCATTGTCAGTTGTGACCGTCGCTGGTGTGGTATAGCTCGCACCGATTGCGCCAGTGACTGCCGTCCCATTCTTGGTCCATGAATAACTGAGAGGGGCTGTTCCGCTCGCCACGACTGAAAAAGTCGCTGGGTTGCCGAGTACGACGGACGCGTTTTGAAGCTGCGTAGTGATCGCAGGAATTGTGTTGACGGTCAAGACAGCAGGATTGCTGGTCTGGGTGCCGTACGGATTCGAGACGGTCACCGAAATGGCTGCGTTGTTGTCGCTGGCTGCCGGGGTGAACGTTAGGGTAGAAGAATTACCGCCAATGCTTGCGCCGTTCTTCAACCACGCGTACGTCAAAGGTGCGGTGCCGTTGGCTGCGACTGAGAACGACACTGGGTTGCCTGCCACAACGGCTTGGGCTGTTGGTTGTTGCGTAATCGAAGGAATGGTTACGCCTGTGCCCGATACAGTGACCAATAAAGTTCCAGAGACGGTTTGCACTTGGATGTCGGCGCTCTGCAAACCTGTCACCAAGGGATTGAACGTCACATTGACGGTGCAGTAAGAGCCTGCCGCAACTTGGGTGCAATCCGTGGTGCGCTGGAAATAGCCGGACCCTGCCACGGTAACCGACATAGGCTCATTGCCGTTGTTGTACACCAAGAAGTTTTGCGCCGCGCTCTGGGTGTTGATGATCTGATTCGGAAACGTCAGAGTCGAAACGCTTGTGGACGGGTTGATGAATGGGGTTTCAGTCCCGCTGAGTGCGACCGTCTGGGTCGCCAAGTTCGAAGTGATCGTTAGCGTTGCAGAGGAGGATATCTCTGGAGTTCCCGGCGAGTAGATGACGGAAATTTGGCAAGACAATCCGTTGTTTAACGTAGAGCAGTTGTTCGTTTGCGCGTAGTCGGAACTACCAGACAGCGAAACGGAAATCGGGAACACAGGCACCGTGCCCGTGTTTGCGACGGTCACTGTTTGCGGTGCGGATGAATCTCCAATGTTTGTGGGACCAAAGGTAAGGGATTGTGGCGTAACAGTGCCAGAGAGTTTTCCTTGTGTGAATACCGACACTCCATTTTGATGGAGCACAGCAAAATCTTGCAAGCCGCTAGTAGTGAACGTCCCGACAACGATAGCGACCGGGTTCAATGTATCGCTAGCGATTGTCTGGTTTTGAATGCGGAAGCCTCCGGTCGTTAAAATTAAGTAAGTCGGCGAACCGTTCAAAGTAATAGGCAAAATCTGGGTTGTGTCGTTAGGAAGATTACAAAAGACTGGGTTGGCGTTTGATGCGGAGCAATCGTACCCGCTATAAATGCTGCTTATAGCCAGCGGAAAGAGGACCGGGGCTGTGTTGCACGAACCTCCGATGCTGGTGGACGACGTGCTGCTGAATCCCGCGCCATTGATAACCTCCAGCTTGGTACCACCTTGACTAGTTGTGGAACTCCAGCAATTCGAAATGAGTTCGACGCCCAGATGCCCGTCGCCGTTGAACGAAGCTATGAACGGGCCGCCTAGAAATCCGGGGATGTCGGCCCCGCCATTGGGATTCGTTGTCGCGTAAGTTGTGAGTCCTGCCAACGTGCTTGTTCTAGAGGATGGGAAAACTCCCGTCCCGTCGCCGTAGTAAATGATGACTGAACCCGAGTCGATAGCGACAATGTCGAGGTGCCCATCTGCATCCATATCGGCGACAGCGATACCCGACAAGCCGCCGAGATTCGCAAAGCAACTCGGTGCTTGAAACGTGCGGTCGCCATTCGATAACAAGGCGCAAATTTGCGAACCTTGCACAGCGACTATGTCATCAACTCCGTTCCCACGAAGCGAACCGGACGCAATTGTGTTGCGGAACGACGGAGCAACCCCCAAGACGCCCCGTAGATACCAACTTTGAACGTTTGCTCCATTAGAGTTCGTGACCGATTGAATGGTCAACGTCTCCACGAAATTCTGTGCATCAACCGCACCTGCGAAAGACGCGAGGAGGGCCAACAGAAAATAAATCTTGCGAAGCATTGGGTAATTCTCTTTTCTCTCGCCGTTGTTGGTTGGCGGGGCGAGGGCCGCTTAACTTCTACGCATTTGTTTTTCCTCCTGTGCTTGGTCGTGCGCCTGTAGTGAACATTAAAAGTCCGCTAATCGCGTGCAGTACGGCTCGTCCCATGTGAAGAAAGTTTTCTGCAAGAGACTGCCTCCGGGTTCCAAACGGATTGTAATGCACCTCGTATACGATCTACCGTCCGGGCTGACCTTCGGCGGGTCGATGCACAGCGGCAAGTAGCGGCCAGACGTACGCAGCGGTCGGCCCTCTCGTGCAACTATCGCATCAACCTTCGACTTCACTCTACCGAGAAACTCCTGCCACGGGTCGGGTACAGGCTCGGGCAGTGCAGGCAAAGCAAATGCGCCAGCCGTGGCGATTGTACCGAGTCCCAGAATTTGCAAGAACGCTCGCCTCTCCATCAGTTGCTCTTTTCTGCCGCCAGCAATCGACGGACGCCTTCCCGTAAATGCTCTGGCACTGGCACATCCTCCCCCGGGTCGCGCGGTATGTTGCGGACCTGCATCCCCTCGAAGGGCATGTAGGACCTGTGTACGTAAACTGGTTCCGTATCCATCACCACACCAACCTTCAATTTACTCTCGCATTCTTGACGCCTAGTTTCTTCATCGCTTTTTCAAACTCCGCTTTTTCATCCAAGGCCCGAAGCAAATTTCGAAGGAATAACTTAACCAGTTCAGGGTTCGCAGCCATCTAGTTGACCCTCCCCGATGTTTTCATCCTCAACAACCTACGACGCAACTGAACCTGTTTGATAAGCGCAATGCGTTCCTCTGTTATCCGGGCTGCAACCTCGGGAGCATCGCCTTCTTGGCTGTAGCGTAGTCGAACGTAGATGGGCGGACCAGCCTCGCCCAAATTCGTGCGAACGAACTCGACGCAGTCGCTGCTCATGCGCCCTCCATTTCATGCCGCAACTCTTTCTTTGGTGGCGCGATGCCTTCAAGTGCGGCTAACGCTTGCGCGAACAATGTGGCTGCTGGTTCTTGCGGCCTTGTCACAACGAAACAAATCTCGTGATGCGGGTGAAGAATTTTCGTGTTTCCGATCTTCTGCTCGGCGGCCCGTAGCGCAGGCGCAGCGATTTCGGCGAGAGGACGAAGCGACAAAATGCGGTCCATGCGTACGGTACGCTCCAAAACCTCCGCTTTCGGTTTCACAGGCACCAATGATGTAGGCCCGGCCTGCCGCGATTTTTGAAACTCGGCCTCGATGCGCTCACGCACGGATTGCAAACCGCTGCCCGGTGCCGTCATCGTGACACCGAGAGTCCGTCTTCTTGCAGACCCGTGAGGATGGCCCAAATGCAGCGATGGTCAATTGCGACCGCATTTCCGAATGTCTGGCGGTCTTCGGGAAGATGTTCATTCACCCACTCGAATGCGGCAGGCGAAATTGGTCTCAAGAGAAAAACTGAAGAATGATTCTCGCAAATAAAATCAGGGCCGACAGCTTTTTTATCGTTTGAGTCCACAGGCACCTCAGAATGAGATACCCGTTTTTCAGCGATGCCAGTGTTACCAACTGGTGCTGAACCGTGGCGAAACTTTGTACCGACAACTATACTACGAAAATCTTTCATCGAAGCTTACCTCTTCGGTGTGAGCTAGCCTCGGGTCGGTGCTGATAACACCGATTCGGGGCGCTACTGCCTACTTCTTATCTTACACCCCCAGTCAAACTAGAAAGTCCCTGCTGCGTTTGCACGGCGAGCGTAAACGGTCGAAGCTTCCCTGATCTGCTCACGCAACTTCACAATTTGTGAAATCTCCACGTGATGTTTCTCCAAAACGGCGATCTCGTCTGTCCAGCGATTGATGCGCCTGCCGAGTTCCACCAAATCCATCAGTTCGTAGTGGTCCTGTTCCATCAGTTCTCTCCCAAAATGCGGCGCACGTATACAAGGTGCAGCTTTTGATAGGCGGCGTGCTTCTCTTGGTACAACTCCTCGGCCTTGACTTCCTTGCTGGCTGCTTTCTTGGCTGATTTTTTCGCTTGCTCTAGTTGCCGGGCGGTGTATTCCACATCACCCTTTAGCCTCTGGTCGAGCGTAGCTAGCTCGGGAATTCCCATGGTCTCCGGGTCTCCCTCAAAGGCGGGGCCACGGCGCGCGCGGCGCTTATAAGCGTTGCGGCAGGCCCGGCACCGCTCCACACGCCGACCGCTCACGAGGACCACGAGGACGTTGTCCCCGACCATTGGGTGTAGTTTGGCTCGGCAGAACGGCTGCATAGAGAGACACTATCAGTTTCGGGGACACAATCCAATAGTACGAAGGTACCGTTTTCGGGCCGAGTGGCCCCGTTTGCATGTGTGGCTCTGTGGCCCCGTTCTGCTGTCTGGCTCGTGAGTGGCCCCGGTGACAGAATTTATATGACGACACAGACGGCAAATAAATGACTTACACGCAAAGTGTGTCGTTTGTGTCATCAAACTGACCTCTTCGTGGGTGCCGAAAACGAGGAGATCGGGCGTTAAGGAGCAGTTGATGTTAGAGTAACGACATCAGCCTTGTGAAATTTTAAAATCGGAATAATATATTTATAATGTGTATCTTATATGATGTATACTAATCTATAAATAGGGATGGTTCTCTCGTATAAGGACAGACCTTTGTGTCCCCTAGGCCCTTTGCGGTACCCACGGCACCCTTTGATGACAGCGAGGCGACACACTATAAAAAGGGGCCACAGTGGGGCCTTGTCTCCCGCCGTGCCGTGGGCCTCGCGGAGCGGGTCGGCGGAAGACATTATCCCTCTCCCCGCTGGCCTTCCGGGGCCGCCAGAGCGATCAAAGGGTGCCGGATGGGCAATCGGACCTTCCGGGCGTCTGGGGCCGCCCCGGGTAGGCGAAAGGGCTGATCGGGGGCCGGGCGCGCAACCCCCGAGGAACCAATGACATACGAGAAACCGCAAAATGAGTGAAAATTTGTGTTGACAGACTGCTAGCACTATGTAATCATGCCTACATGAGCAAGCAGCGTGTGATGATTCAACTCGAACCAGAGGTCTACAACCGCATTCGTGCGGTCTCATTCCAGACCCACACAGCCGCTTCCGAAGTTATAAGGCAGTGTATTGAGGTTGCAATCGATGCCGTCGAACTCAAGCTGGTTAGTGGGCGAGAGGGCAAACTGATGATGAACCCCGAGTTTATTCTTCGCTTGAGTGAATTGGCCGAAGAGTTCTCACGGAAGCCGAAAGTAAAAGCGAAAGGGACAGGCGAATGAGCGAATTACAAATTCAAAGCGGCGACGGTTTCAGCCACTCCGGTTCATCGCCGGGGGCGATTCATGATTCATTCGTGTGCTCCGGTTCCTCACCGCAGCGCAGTGAAGTAGGGGTTCCCTCAGTCTCAGAATCACCGCAGAGCATTTCCTCGCAGTCGCAACAAGTCCATTTTGAAAATTACACGACCCGCATCGCCATGCCGCCGCGCGAGATTGCGAAGGTGCGGTAATGGCTAGCGCCGAAATCAAGGTCTCGCAGTTGCTACAACAACACGGCTACCGCTTGGAGCGAGATCGCAAGCACCAAATTTGGCGATCCTCACAACTGAATATTCAAATCGTGTTTGCGTCCACGCCATCTGACCGTCGCGCTTGGGACAATGCGTTGTCTGATTTGAAGCGGCAGATTGCAGGCCAGCCCGGGCGCGGGACACAAACACGTTTCGTGCTGACTCCCGAGGTTTCCGCAGCATTCGACCGCACGCTAGGCAAACAGGGAATTCCCAAACCAGTCGGCGGTGGCGTACAGCGCCCTGCCAAGACTCGCGGCACTGGATTCATTTACGAAGACAGTAACAAGCAACTGACACCAGAGGAAGTGGCCGCCAAGGAAGCCGAGGCTGGCCGCATCCGAGCACAGCAAGCGGAGAAACGTGAACGGAAGCTGGCGCGGAAGCAGCGCGAACAAGCGGCGCGCGACGAACGCTTGGCCGTCAAGACCGCCATCAATGAGCGCAGGGATGCGGCGGTAGCGGAATTTGTGGACATCACGGCTGCGAGATTAGCCCGTTACAGTCCTACGGTAATACGGGACTTGGAAGACTTGGTAGCGCTAGATTGCTGGGACGCTAAGAAGTTCTGCCACCTCCGAGTACCGTATCGCATCAAGAATGCTCGCCAGTCGGTTGCTCAAGATGAAATTGTTCCCTTGCGGAAGTTTTACGAGGAAGACGTGGTTGAGGGGACGGATGTACCTTCTACTTTCCTAGAGGGCATGGATAAGTACTGGCCGAAGTACAAAGAAGAGTGCCTAGGGTGCCTCGCTGTTATCCCTGCCTCTGTTGAAGCCGTCTTGGCGACCGTGAAGAGTGTTTGTGCGAAATCCTACGACGATAAGTATTTTCAAGAGGACGGAGTTCCACTAATTGACGGCCAAGAATTAATGAATCGAATGGCCGAGAAGCTAGAGGAGTGGAAGGACAAAGACTCCGACGACTATTTTTACCGACGTAAGTTCTTAAGATACGTCCTGAACCACTTGGATGATTCTATGCGCGAGCGTTGGGAAGAACAGCAAAAGCTGGAAGCCAACAAGGACGTGCGTTGGAAAACTTGGAGTGAAGAACAAGCAGAACAAGCAGAGCAAGAATATCAGGAGGTAGGGGCATGAGTGGTGCATTCGGAAACGCTTACTTGACGTACGGCCAAGCGAAACCAAATGGCGTGACGTTTCAAAATTGTTTGATTAATGATGAAGACGTTGAGGTTTTGATGGGTTTCTATGTGCCCATCCCCAATGCTGCTGGTTATGTCCACGCAGCGCCGTTCTACATGAATATTTACGTCAACGATACCTTCATCACTGGGCACGGTTGTGGCACGTTTTTGCAAGCGATGAAAACGGTTGAGTTGGTCTTGGCGGCGAACTCGTTGGACGTGTTAGCCGGGACGCTCTCAACTCTCGCCGAGGGTTCGGAAACCAAAGATGTCTTGATGTACCGCATCGAGAACCCCGACTGGGAGAACGAATAACCGATTTTAATAAAACGCCCCCAGCGTACTGGGGAGAAAGAGGTAAAAGAAGATGGCTTCATGGCTCGAAGTGGACGTAGACGGACTCAGAAAAACGCTTTCCCGCAAGGGCAAGGTGTGGGCGATGCACGAGTTGATTCAAAATAGTTGGGACGCGGAAGCGACAGAGGTCAACGTAACGCTAACACGTCCGAAGAACGGAACGAGCACGCTAGCGTGTGCAGACAATGCGCCGGGCGGATTCGCGGACTTGTCCTCAGCACATACCTTGTTCGCCGAGTCTGACAAGAAAGAAGTAGCGACCAAGCGTGGCCGCTTCTCGGCAGGCGACAAGTACGTCTTGGCAATGATGCGTGAAGCTAAGGTGACTAGCACCACCGGACAAGTTGTCTTTCAATCGAACGGCCAGCGTAAAACAACGGACAAGCGCACCGAAGTCGGGTCCGAGTTCCGAGGCATCCTCAACCTGTCTGATGAAGACTACGACGACATCATGGCGAAGATCGGCTACATCATCCCGCCCATCCCGACGTTTGTGAATGGTCAACAAGTCGCCCCACGCGCCACAGTCCATAGCTTCCAAGTTACGTTGCCGACCGAGGTAGCGGACGACAGCGGCATCCTTCGCAGCCGGAAGCGCGAGACGATGGTCAGCTTGTATGCGTTGCGGCCCGGGGAGACGGCCCACTTGTACGAAATGGGAATTCCCGTGGTGCCGATTGACGAGCACTTGAAGTGGCACATCGATATCAGCCAGAAGGTTCCGCTGAACATCGAGCGCGACAACGTAAACCCGTCATACCTCCGTGACATTTACACAGCCGTAGCGACCGAGAAGATCGATGACGTGTCGGAGGAAGATGCCTCCGCGCCGTGGTTAACCATTGCAGCCGAGAACACGAAGGCCGACAAGGTGACCGTCAAGAAGGTCTTCGAGAAACGATACGGCCCGAACGCTTTAATCCACGACCAAGGCGACTTGGGATCGAATCGGGAAGCCGTTGCAGCCGGAAAGACCGTGGTGCCTCGTGGCAGCATGACACCCGAAATGCGGAAGAACGTGTTGGCTGCTGGTGTTCAAAGGGCTGGCGATGTCCACTCCACGAAGTTCTCGGGGAGCGGGAAGAACGTACCGGAAAACGAGTTGACTGAAGTAGCGCGCCAGTTCCGCAAGTTCGTTCAGGAAGTTGCGCCCTTGGTGCTGCCTGAACGTCCCTTGAAGGGCGTGAAGATTGTCGATGACGGCGATTCCAAGATGAAGGGCTGCACTCAGTGGCTCGATCCGAAGGGCTTCGAGTTTACAGTCAACCTCGCTTACCACGATGTGAACGACTGGGCGGATAACTACTCGTTGTTCATTCACGAACTCGCGCACTTTTACGTGCAACGCAATGACCATCTATTTGAAGGGTTCTGGCGTGCCGTAGATGACATGGGTGGGCGGCTAGCGGCGGTTGCACTATCCCGCCCGGAGTTGTTTCCCGCCAAACCGAGTTTGGACTTTGATGCGTTGCAAGAGTTGGACAACGAACTTGAGCTAGAGGAAGTAGGAGCGTAGGAACCGTTTACCAGTCGGCACGATTGACTTGGACGGACAGGAGGAAAAGATGGAATCCGTACTCAAGCATGGCGGATTAGAGGCGCATCGCAACACCAAGAATACATACAAGGCTGTAAAGAATGGGCGTATTTTGGGCACATTCTTTTTCAGGTTCAAGACTGGTTGGGAGTGGGGGTCTGAGCGCGGCTATGAGTTGACGCCGCACGAGACTAACTCGGTCCAAATCCTGCTACAGCAAGTCGCCAAGAACGAGACCGAGAATGACTTCAACAGTGCTTGTAGAGTTTTGGGCGTAGGCAGACAGAAATTCCTAACCCAAGCGGAGGTGCGCGAGCTAATAGCAAACACCGATATGAGAATCCAGTCCATCGTATTCAGTGTTGGGCGTGGGGGAGACGATGTAAATACTAGGCAACCGCAGCCGAATGCGGACGGAGTAAAACTATGAAAACTGAAAAACTGAAACAAGATCACCAGCCGAACCCAAAAACAAACACGGAGGAAATCCCGTTTTACGAAGTGGATGGGCGTTTGTTTATAGGCTGGTGCGGAGCAAGGGATGTAAAAGCCTATTTGAAGAAAGAGGCGGCGTGACGGACCTGTGAGCGATACCGCCCACATCGCGCGCAGCCGACAGTCCACTTACCAACAAGACTACAACGAACTCTTGCGCCGGAAATTCACCCACGAAGACATAGAGAGGTCGGGCCTGAATGTCGGCATAATTAGCGTGCGCTACCTCCAGCCTGTGCGCAGAGAGCACTTTGCGTGGATGCTAGATGATCGATTGCTGATGGAGTTTTTGCTACGGCGCTTTCCGCGCATGAATGAGCCAGCGCACCGACACCGCAAGAGGGCTGTATTGTGGGGCTACATCATTCGCCGCTGCTTTGTGAGTCAGTGGAGCGCGCAACGAACGGCGTGGTCATTAGAAGAATCGGGTTACTGTAAGGGCACAGTTACTCCAGCGTACATTCGCCGAGTAATCCAGAGCATCCGGGCGGCCATGCGTGGCGCGCGATTGGATGGGAAACCTCGATCATTCGGCAAGGCCGGAAGGCCCCGGAAGGCTAAAACTGCTTTTGAGGAAGTCGTGCATCGTAAGTCTATGGAAGTAGAGGAGGTTATCTCTCAATAAAAATCAACTTGTACGCTTCCGCAGGTATATTGATAGGGTAGTGTAACCCCCTAACAATTTTAGCAACCCAAGTTTCAGTCGGCCCGTTCACCGATTGAATAGTGCCACAGGCACAACTTCTGGATGGACACTGTCTCCCCGATAGTGTCCTTCCCTCTTTACTTGAACGAGTCGGGGAAAGAGAAAAAGAAGAATCCTGAACGATTCTCCACACTCATTTTTAATGTCGCACTTTTATCGGTGCGTAAATTTTTTGGTGCCAAGACGGCATCACAAGGAAATTCTTTATGACGTTGGCGGCACTAGACGCTCGAAGCAGGGTTAAAAATAGACTCGCCGATCTGGGCATGACAGCCATTGCGCTCGCCCGACTGGTAAACATGCCTGCGAGCAGAATCAATTTGGGTCTGCGTGAACTTGGCGACTGGTCCGAGCGAGACGCCCGGGTGCTCCTCGACTGTACGCTCCGACTTCAAGAGATCAGGGATTCGTTTCTTCCGTGCCCTTTGGACATGAGCCAGCCCGAAGCGTTGCGAATTTTGCTGGACCGCATGGACGAGAAGGGAAAGACGGCAGCAGACATTCGCCAAATCGTGGCGCAGGTTTTGGAAACTGAGTAGTTTTGCAGTAGCAGCAACCAATAGTCGTACAAACCAAGGCATCGGGCTTAATCCGAACATGGCTTGGAAATCTTAGAGGACTATTGGTGAACGACTGTGAGCGAAATCGAGTATTTGCAGGAGCAGGTTGCACATCTTAAACAGTTGCTAGTTTGGGAACAAGCGAATCATCGCAGTTTTCGTGCGGAAATCTTCGGGGATACAGAGTTCAAAGCAATCTTCGAACGCCGCCAACGTGAAGCGCATCAGCAGCACACGCAGGAGTACAACCAAAAGCTGCTGTTAGAACTTTCAGAGGCAGCCGAAGTAGAGGCAGGATTTCGAGAATTACAAATGGCGTAAAGCCGGAAAGGTAAAACATGAATGACGAACTGATTATCGGTCCCGCCAACGGCGGCGAAATGGTCTGCTTCGGCGATGCCGTCGATAGCAAGGGCGAAATCACGGAGTTTGGCAAACTGCTTAATAGCCCAGACTGTCGTGTGGAGTTGGATGGTGGCGTACCCGTTATGATCTACGCTATCGGCTGCCGCACTTGCCAGAACCTTCGCTCTAAGTGCATGTGCCAAGTTCCGGTCTTTACAGAACAATGGGTATACAACCGTACTCGCGGTGTCTTGCGAGTTCCAATGCTCTCCACAGTTACTGGGTACAGACCTGCCACACGCCTAACAGAATACGACATCAAGAGACTTTTACCGAAGTCGGAAAAGTTCGACGGCTTGAGCGCGGAGAGCGATGCGGAGCAAGCACCGCAGAAGCGTTTCGAAATGTTGGATACGCTTAACCCAAAATTAATTGAGATGTTGGAGAAACATTTGGTTTCTCACAATGTTAAACCTGTGAAGTTGTCCCTCTCGTTTCCTGAGGAGGACCGCAAAGATTTGGAGACGTTCTTCGAAGAAAAAGGTCAAGTATTTCCGAAGGACGCAGAGTCTATTGATAGTGGCGCACGAGGCGGCACCACCGTTCGGCGTGCAGCTAGTGCTATTGTGCTACTGCCCTACCCTGACATTGGTGACGAGTCTATGTTCCAAGGTGTTCGAGTAGAAAGGGTAGGAAGTGGCGGTTTCACATGCCGAGCCAGCAACATAAGGTTCGCTTTGAAGCTCTTGATTGAGTATCCACATTTGGTGGCGTTTCATTACACGACCCCGAAGGACCACAGGGGACTTTAGAAATTCGTAAACGGCGCTGGGCCTCGACAATCCAGCGTTGGCATGCCAGATGTTTGGCTGCGAAGTCGGGAGAAAGGAGGTGACGCGAATCCACAGACGTGGACGCGAGTGGGCGAACGCCCGAAGAGAACAGAATGAAAAGCACAGCACGCATCTCCAGTTTTAATGTCGAACGTGGCTTTGGTTTCGTAACCGAGCCAAGCAACGCTCGTTCATGGTTCCATGTGACTTCCTGCCAGAACTTCATCCCGCAGGTTAATCAAATTGTCGAGTTCGACGCGACTGCAAACGCTAAGGGGCGAACCGCCATCAATCTCGTGCTGATAGACTCCAGCGCGGTTGTTAGCGTAGATGACCCCGTCCAAATGCTGCTGGCCGCAATTAAAAATGCCAAGGTTGGTAGCCAGTCATGAACATCGCCGAACAAATCAAGCAAGACTTACTCGCCACAAAGGACTTTGATGCGGTAGTGGCTTCGTTAGCGGCGTCGGAAGGCATACCCCAGAAAGACGCCCACACTATTTGCACTCAGGTTGTCCAAGACATGATGTCGAAGAAAGCCGAACCAGCGGTCGAGGCGGCGGTCGAGCCAGCGCCATCCGGTGCAGCATTCGTGGCGGCATTGAATGCGCCTACAACTGTGGCCCCCGCTGTGGACTTCATGCAGGAACTGATTGACGAAGAGATAGCAGCCGCTGCGCCCATTGCAGACCCACTGCCACTACTTCCAGCAGTGATGAAGGTTTACACCAACTGGGTGACGTACAAGTCGAAGACGGAGAAGGCACCGATTATCTCTGGCACCACGCAACATGCTAAGTCAGATGACCCCGCGACTTGGGTAGACTACCGTACCTTGTGCGAGAACATCCAAGCCGGGCGTGGTTATTCGTTGCCGGGATTCGTTTGCGACGGAGTACGTACGGGCGGATTCACGGGCATCGATATCGACGGCTGTAAAACAGATGCGGGTGTTGCCGCTTGGGTGCAACCCGTGCTGGACGCTATCGGGCCGTCTTATACAGAGTGGACTCCTAACTTGGGTCTACGTGTCTGGGTTCGCGCGGATTTCGGAAAGAACACGAAGTTCGCCATGGATGCTGCCGCTGGCTACAACGGCAAGGCGCAAAAGGTCGAGGTGTTCGGCGACGGCTTGTACTTCACCGTTACTGGCAATCGTACCGAGTGGTCTGCCAAGGATGTCGCTACACTATCGCCGGAACAAGTTACGACGATTTTGGAAGCCCTCCAGAACATGGCCGTAGTGAAGGCCGCTCCAGAAAAACCGAAGTCCACGAATCCACCAGACCCGGCGTTCAAAGCGTTATTCGATGCTGTGGGTTGGGAGCCAATAGAGCGCCGCATGGCTCAGATGTCCGACGCTCGCTTCAATAACTTGAAGATGGTGAAGGGCAAAATGATTTTCTGCCCAATGCCGGGACACCAGCCACGCGGCACACAATATCGCTACACCCCGTGCTTCGGTGTGTTACCGGATGGCGATGTCTGCCATTGCTTCGGCTGCGATTTCTCAGGCGACATGGTTTCCACCGTCCGTGCTTTTGATGTTGGTGAGGACGGCGGACGCAAGACGTACGCAACTATGTACGACTGTGCTCGTGCAATCTGCGTCGAACAAGGTTTGAACCCAGACGAATACTTCCCGGTCGAGAAGGAAGTCATCTTCAATCAACAGCCGGACCCAGTAAAAACGCCGGACGAACTCGCTAAGGAAGCAACCGAACAATTAGAACAGTGGCTGGCTGGCGACATCGAACTAGAGACAGAGGAAGTCGTGAAGCTGACGACTTACCTCTCGCCGACCAAGTACGAGAATCGTCGTGTCAAAATCCACAAGAAGTTGGGGTGGCGTTCTAATGTGTTGGATGCTGCGCGCCGGGAAGCCATGCCGAAAAAAGGTAAAGATTCGGAGGGCGACGAAGCTGTCATTGTCGAAATAGAACCGTGGCCGGAATCCGTCGTGTTGAGCGATGTGTTAGCGGAGATCGAAAAACACTTCCGCACTTATGTCCACTTCAAGCGACCGGAGGATGCGATCACCGCCGCTTTGTGGTGCGCTCAAACACACGCAGCGGATTTCCAAACGAAGTTTCCATACTTGGGCGCTCGCTCGCCTGTGCCGGAATGCGGCAAGACTACGCTACTGACAATCGTCAGCTACTTGGTACGCCGTGCTTTCATGGCATCCTCCATGACCAGTGCTTCGGTGTTCCGTGTAATGCACATCTTTAAGCCGACGCTAATCATCGATGAATTGGACACGTTTATCGACAAGGACCCGGAGTTGGTTGGTATCTTGAATTCCGGTCATAGTCGAGAGGCAGGCAAGGTGGTCCGTGTATTGGGTGAGGATTTAGAACTTCGCACCTTCATCACGTACGGGCCGAAGGCTTACGGAATGATCGGCAACGCTCCGAACGCTTTCAAATCCCGCAGCTTGCCCATCATCTTGGAGCCGAAGATTGCCAAGGACAATGTGCAAGACTACCCACGCAACGACGCTGCCTTAAAGACCGACTTACGGGTGCTGGCTCGCAAGCTAGCTCGATGGTGTTTAGACAACGAACAAGCCATCCGTGACTGCCAGCCGGAAATGGGTAGCTTGCTCAACCGCCGCAAAGATAACTGGCACCCTTTGATGGTTGCCGCTACTCTCGCTGGGGGCGACTGGGCCGACCGTGCTCGCAAGGCAGCCGGGCTAGAGGACCCCTTCGAGGAGGAGCCGGAAAACAAGGTGTTCTTACGTGATGTCCGCAACATCTTCCACACTCGTAAAGTGGAGTGGATGAAGCCCACGGATTTGATGCTCGATCTCCGCAACCAAATTGACAGTGGGTGGGCCGAATACGGCAAGCGAAACGATGGCTTGAACACCAAGCATCTAGCTCGCTTCTTTGGTGGGTTTGGGGTAGCAGTCAAGAAGGTCTATGACCCGATCAGCCGAGCGTCTGTTCGGGCGTATTGCGTCACCGATATGACGGAGGTTTTCGAGCGCCACTTGAAGGATGAAGCGGTGGAGGAGGTGCCTGTTCGTGACTCGTTGGTTATGGCGGCACCGAAGTTTACATAGGCAGCTTGGGGTCGGTGGGAAGCGGTAACTGGCTAGGGGGTGTGCAGCTTTCGGCGTGCAGTGGGCCGGGCTGGCCGTTCGCCGGAAAGCGTATCAAAACTGGGGGTCGAATGATCTCGGCCCCCTTCTCTTTTGTATGGGTAGAAACTACACCAAAACAGCCGAGTAGTGACGGATAGGACGTTTAGTGACACATAGGAAGGCGTTTTCAGGGTACCTCTGTGTGTGTGTTTCTCTAGACAGATAGGAAGTTTTGGTTGTAGACCGTTAGTTAAAAAGTTTTTTATTATTGGAAGTACTGTAGACTGTGTGAGATAGGACACACACACACAGAGGGGCCTTGAAAACGGCATCCTATGTGTCACTAAGTGGTCTATCCGTCACTACTTTTGGTTTTTGGGTGGGGAGTCCCTGTGGTTACAGGCCGGGGAGCGAGGCACCTCGCGCGCCAAAGGTGAATCGGGCAGAAAATTCTCAAAGTGAGACTCAAACGAAGGTCTTCGTACTTCTAAACGTAAACGAATCAATCACTTATGCGAAATACCCGGATTCAAGACCACAGAAAACGCACGGAAGGGCTGTAGAGGCGTAGGAAAGGCGAAAGTAGGGTACTAGGACCGATAGTCGGGCGAGCAAAAGAAAAGCCGCCCAGAGGGTTCTGGACGGCAGGGAAGGCTATATTAATGATAGCTGAGGACTGCTTACGGCGAACCGCCAGCGCGGCCTACGGCACGCCGTCAGGCAGCGACCGAGGCGAGCCGGGCGAAGCTTGCAGCCATCGCAGCCTAGGCGAATATCTCGTACGATTTCTGTTCCCAAGCCCGGCCAGCTAAGGTCTGGCTGCCATGGGTATAAATGAGCGCCGAGGATAGGCTGGCCCAGCCAGCGCGGAGCGCGAGTTGATAGGGGTCCATGCCAGCGTCGGCGGCCAGCGTGGCGCAGGTGTGGCGGATGGAGTGGACGCGCATCGCGGAGTCTGGAATGGGCTGGGCACCACGGGCAATCCGGGCCTCGTTCACCTGCTCGGCGTACTTGCAGAAGATACGGTTCACGGTGATGGGTTCGAGCGCACCGCCTTTCTGGGAAGTCCAGACAAAGGCAGACGGTTCGTTGTTGGCCTTACGCTCGACAAACCAACGCTTCAAGGCACGGACTTCATCAAGGTGTGGCTTGCCCTTGTGCGAGACAAACTGCTGGGTCGTGGTCAGCGAGCCTTTCTTGCGGCGCACAGTGATCTCTTGGGATTTCCAGTTGATATCCTCAACACGGAGTTCAGCGGCCTCAGATGCTCGCATCCAGTGCTGAGTAAGAGAACAGAGAAGCGAGTGGTCGCGCGCAGAAGATTTCATAGCAAGGATTAAAACCTCTTCGAGTTGGTCAGCGGTCAAGTGCTTGATGCCGTTGGCGGCGACTTGCAAGCTGTTGAGTGTTGGGTTGTTGATGTCCATGAGTTTCTCCGATATCGAATAATGTCACAGTTGCTGGTGTCCTGTCAAGAAAAGAATGCAGCAAAAGGCGACTTTTCTTCGTAATGTCACAGTATAGGTAGATAGTGACGTTATGCCTGTCCGAGCCATTCAGTAAACCTCGTAGAATCAGCAGCAAAATCAGCGTAATCGAGTAAGTCATTTGTTATCAGTACTCGTTCGGTAAAGTGACATTTAAATTGTGCCTTCGGGCGCGAAGAGAGGAGTGATGGAAGTCGATATCGCAGGTCAGAGGTTTGGTTCGCTAACGGCTGTGCGTAGTCTGGGGCGCAAGGGCAATGTCTGTCGATGGGTATTCCTCTGCGACTGTGGAAACGAGACCAACTCCATCAAGACGCAGGTCGTCACCGGGAAGGTCAAACAGTGCAGCGCATGCGGTCACAAGTTGCAGAGCAAGGCGATTACAAAGCTGGGCATCTCTCGCACTCGTGAGTACCACAAGTTCAACGCTGCTAAGAATCGCTGCACATGTCCAACCAACGCTCGCTGGGCTGGATACGGTGGACGTGGCATCGAGTGGCGCTTTGAGTCCTACGAACAAGCGTATCTTGAACTCGGTCCTTGTCCTATTGGAAAGACATTGGACCGCATCGATAACAACGGCCACTATGAGCCGGGAAATGTGCGCTGGGCAAGCTGGGCACAGCAATTCGCATCACGTCGTCCGTGGAACTGGCGTGAACGAGCACTGAATAAAGCAGCTTGATGCTTGCTTGCTCGTGAAGCACAGGCAAGCAGACCAACGCAAAGGAGGGTCCCTCCTGCAACATTTGGGCATGTCCGAGGTGAATTGCAAACGGGCAATGATTGGACGATCTCCCTTTTTCGGTCCCGATTCAGGAGGGGAGAAAGCCAGACAAAAATATTTTCTAAAAGGTTTTCGGGTTCAGCGGAAAGCATTCTTTGGAAGCAAAATCGACCGGGTGCACAACCCCCAAGGCCGTCGAGCGCGCGCCGCCGAATACGTAGCCGTGACTCAGTTTCCGGCATTTTTGAGTTCAATTTTCTGGCAGGAAAAAGGCCCGGGGGCATTGACAAATTTCGCATTTTAAAAAGGTACTCCCCGGAGGCCGCCCGGCACCCGGTAGTTATTTGGCACCCAGTTCGGGTGCTTTTTCATTTCAGGAGAGAATGATGTACAGACAGGGATATTTTCAAAACGAACAAGAGCAGGAAGCGGCCATCGGTCGATTGATCGTAGACCATCAACAAGCGCAGCGCCGACTGGCCGGATTACTCGGGGATGCCGACCGCTTGTCCAAGCGGTTCCATGGGTTGGCCGACAACCTAATTACCCGACTAGCGCCCATCGATACCGCCACGACCGTCCAAGCCGTGGAAATGGTAAACGGATTGAACGCAGACATCCGGGCAACACGCGCAGAGATCGAGAGGTTGGCAGGGTTGTTGAAAGATATAGGAGCATTGTGAAAAAACCTAAGAAGAAAATCTCCACCCAGACAATTAAAGAACTGCTGCCGAGAACGCTACGCATGAAGTACGCGACCGAAGACGTGCTCAAAATCGGGCTGGAAGTAGGCATGACGGAAGATATCGATTGCGTAGATACGTTCGGCAGTAAAGGCGACTTCATCGCCACGTACAAGTTGATCTCAGTCCGCAAGAAATAAGGAAACCATGACAGACGAAACAACAGTGAACCTGCCGGAAGGCGGGACAGTCGAAGTGTCCCCGGACACAACCCCCAAGCCGCCTGCGAAAAAGAAGATGACGGACTTAACGCCAACCGAGCGCAAAGAATATAACAGGTTGGCCAAGCAGAAGTCCGATAAGAAGAAAGCCGAGAAGTCTGAAAAGGATTCCAAGAAGCCAGCCAGTCTAGTCGAAGTAGACGACGAAGACGCCATCGAGATTTTGCGCGCTCGTGGTTTGCGCCACCCCCGTGTGCTGGAAGTCTGCGTCAAGCTTGCCCGTATAGCCAGCGAGTATCTTAAAGTCCCGTTCAACGCATATCTCTTTTCCGCAGGCTTACAGAACGCATTGGCAGTGAAGAACGGCACCGAAACATTGACCCCGGCACCGGACGTTTGGGAAGCGGGACAGCGTACACGCCTCCACGAGCAGTGGGCGATGTGGGATTACTCGATGTCGTGGCGTGAACAAGCAGACGGCACCATCTGGGACTTTGAAAAGTTCAAGGAATTCCGCCGCATGGGAATGGTGGACCCGTACAACTTTGGTCGCCAAGTTTTGAAAGGCATGGAGGACCTGCAACCGGAGCCGCACGAACGCTGGTTCCGTGACGTGTACATCCAGAAGAACCCAGACCTTTTGCCCGAGAACTACGACCTGCCTGCGTTCAAGAAGGCATTCGCTGGACAATCGGAAGTACGCCAAAGACTTTTAGTTTGCAGTCGCGGAAGTTTTAAGAGCACAACAAACCTACTAGACGAAATTTGCTGGGTCCTGACTTTTCCGTCCATACGTTTGCTTTGCGTATCTGCGACCAAACCGCTGGCAAAAGGATTCCTGTCTGCGTTCCGTTCCTACTGGATGGCGAAGCCGCACGACATGAGTCTCTTCGCCCAGCTATACCCGGAATATATGACGTGGCCCGGCGAGGAGGGAGCGAAGACTTCCTTCACGAGTCCTATGCGCCGCTTGGACCGCATCCAGCCTACGTTTTTCGTCGCCAGCCTTGATACTGAGGGGCTAGCTGGTGAGCGCTTCGACTATTTGGCGGCAGAAGATTTGGCAGAAATTAACAACAGCAGCACGCCGGAAATGCGCCAAAAGACCTTGCAAAAGGTAGACCTGATTCGGGAATTGGGCGAACCGTACTCTGCTCAGATTTTCGTAGGCACGCCGACCAGCCAAGGCCAAGGCACAGACGACGACCCCGGTGATATCTACACTGCGTTGTTAGCGCGCGAGAACATGCGCCGCACATTCGATGAACCCCCACAGATGCACTACGTTATTAACCCGTGCTGGACACTTAAGGAAGGCGTGAACAAGCTGCCGTACGACCCGACACTCACACCCGACGAAGTTGACTTGCTGTTTCCGGCCCACTTGACCTTTAAAGTTCTAATGAAAAAGTTGAAGGAGAACGTCAACAACTTCCGCCAGCAGCACCTATGCTCGTGGCTGCCGCCCGAAACGGACCAGATTCACCTAGCTTTCGACTACGACTTGCTCGTGAAGAGTGTCGTGCCGATAGCAGCCCAGCCCGTGGGCGAGATGTACTTGCTTGGAGACGTGGCATACAGCAACGTAAACAACAAGTACGCCGACAACAGTGCGCTAGCGGCGGTCTGCATCCACAAAAACCAGCGCGGTGAACCCAGCATGTGCGTATTCAACATGGAAGTTGGGCGCATGCGTGGTTCCGAGTTCGCTATGAACATCATCAAGTACACCATCAAGTATCAACCGAGAAAGATCATCATTGAAAAAGGTCCGACCACCGACTTGCTTCAAGGCGAAATCAGCCGCTTGGCGCTTGCCCACGGCATCAACGTACCGATTTACTGGGCACCTCCGAGCAATCAAAAGGGCGCAAAGGTGGCGAGATTGAAAGCACTCGAAATGATCTTGGTGAGCGGAAGGTTAGGTTTCCTATCCGGCGCATACATCGACACGCTATTCGCCGAACTTACGAAGCTGGACGGACGCAAGTCATCGGCTCTCAAGAAGGACGACCAAGGCGATGCTCTGTCGATTGGAGTTAAGTATCTTCTCCGACCAGCCAGCTTGCAATCGGAGGATGACACCACCACACCGCAAGAGCGAGAGGAGGAACAGCGCCGCGTAGCGCTTCAGCAAATGTACGACCGGACGCACGGTTCCTTCTACGGCGGCACCCGAAACAACCCGGGTACTTCACCTCAAGGGGCAAGGGCGTCAGACTTCGACCCTCGCCGCAACAACCAACCACCACCGGAACCAACGCAACGACCAATGACACCACGTGAGCAAGCGTTGAGTCAGCTCACAAAATGCCTGCCATCAGCAATGCGTCGTAGAAACTTCTAGTACAAGGACAGAAACATGGACATGAAAGGTTTGGGTTACGCAGGGTCAAATAAGAAGATGCAAAACACCGCCAACAAGAATGAATGCCAGTGTGGTTGCAAAACCAAACTGACAACATCAGGCGGCAAGAACTCGTGGCGCAGACGGTTCGTTGCAGGGCACAGCGGATACACGCAACCCCAGCAAGACAGTCGTCGCGCACTCCGTGACAAAGAAGCACCAACAATCGTTTACAGCAGTCTTAAGAGGGGATTATGAAGACACAGCAACAACTCGCGGAGCAAGTAGTCCGCATCCTAGGCAGCAACTTCCCGTTGTACGACACTGACGCGAGCATTCACGCTTGCATGGCCGACCTTCACAAGATTCTGCCCGGCAAGTTCGACATCGCAGACGTGATCGTTACAGAATCGATTCGTTCACTCGCCAAGCGCGGCCTGCTTGGCAAGAATTCACAAGCCGACAAAAACTTGCGCGAATTAAAATCAGGCCACCCTGAGATCGAGTGGTGTGAATCCGCTTGGTCGATTGTAATCGGTGCATCCAACCCGGACCTCAGCTTGGAAAATTTGGAATACCAGTTGGCCGAGAACTTTGACGCTTTGCCGAAGTCCGCAACCTTCCACGCCCAAGTCGCCGCCAACAACAAGGCGCAGCGTGATGTTCAAGAAGCCGAAGACATTCGCGCGTGGGCATTGGAGTTGTTTCAAACGAACAAGAAGGCCGCCTTCCTCAAGAACTCGAATCAAAACCACCACGCATGGAACGTCGAATTAAGCAAGCAGGTCAAGCGATTCCAAGCCATGGACATCAACCAGCTTCGCGCCTTAAAGGCCCAGTACAGCACCAAGGCCGAGTTGGCCGCGCAAGCGGAAGTTAGCATTGCCGAACGCAAGTCCGCGCGCTTCAACAGCCCGACGACTGCCACAGGCACCACGCAAAGTGAGCACTCAATGTACCCTCGCTTGCCCGAGTATTTCTATCAAGGGTTGACGAAGATACCGTACGACCGCGACATCCTAACCCAGATTAGCAAACTCGATCCCGAGTACTTCCGTTCTTTGTGTCTCAAGTACGGGCCGCAAATCGGTGAGCGCATGCAGGGACAAAATTAATTCGGCACAGCCGAAGGAGCTACACAAATGGAATTCAGAACACCAGAAACAGTAATGGCTTTATTTAATGATCTCGTAAAAGGGCTAGCCTTGAAGGGGTACGCCCTCCAAACAGGAGAGAGCAACAACCCCCTCAGCAAGCATAACGAGAACTTGTTGACCGCGTGGTTTTTGAAACACGCTACATCCTCAACGGATGGGTTGACCGACGTAACACTCGACTTGCTTTGGCGCTTCGTGAAGGACGAGCAATACGATCTTCGTTGGCAAGACGGTATGGTCCCCCTCGGAGTTGCGCGTAAGCAAGGGCTGCCCGAGAAGCCGAAAGGTGTGCAGCAAAAATACACCGACCCAGCAATCGCGGTACAAGAAAAAGAAGCGCTAGAGCGCCAGTACAAGGGCTGGCAGGCAGCAATCCAAATCATGAAGGGCACTCACGCGGGACACCCCGTGGTCGATAAAAGACGCAGAAGCGAAATCAAAGCGCTGATCGATGAAGGGCAAAAGGAACCGAGCAAGCCTGAATTGTGCCTAGCCAAGATTCGCAAGCTACAGCAATCGTGGGGCAACTAATGGACAGCCGTTACCGCTTCGCCAGTGTCCCGCCTAGTCCTGCCGTGATGCGCGCATCAATCGGCGACTTCTTAAAAGAAAAACACCGCCAGCCCAGTCCTGAGAACCGGAAACTGGTTTGTGATTACTTAGACGAAAACGGACTTGTGTACAGCAACGAAAACGTCCGTAGCGCTATCCAAACCCTCGGACCCAAACTAAAGATGGTTGTGCAAGATATTCGACCTATGGACCGAACAGTCCCCATCGAAGAATTGCAAACCATGCTCGCCCAGATCATGGCCGCAAATCCATGGATCGCGGACACTGCCAGCAATGGGCGCAAAATCGCCGAGGAGTTTTACTCTCAACGAACACCACCCACAAAGTCGCAAACGGATTTGCTGGACGCAATCAAACGCATATCCGCACAGTTAGAGCGTCCGGCACCCGTCGTACCAGTGAAGCCACAGTTCGTGGACGAAGACTTGACGCAACTACTACCAGACGGTTCAGAAAAGCTTCCGTTGAGTGTGGACGCTATGCGTTACAGCAAAACAAATCTTCAACGTCGCAACTTGATGGAGAGATTGCGCCGAGAAGAGGAGTTCAAGAAGGCATAGCAATAACTTTGATTTGGGGTTGGTGAAGTCCGTAAGGCTCACGCGGCACTGGTTCGCCGAGAAGCAACCCCTTAAGTTTCCCGGCTCAACCGGGAATAAAAGCGTTGACGCGGCATCCACCGCTAAACGCATGGAGAAAGCAACATGAAAGGCAGTCAAGAAGAAACAAAGCGCGAAGGCACGAAGCCTTCCGCCGAACCAGTGAAGCAAGCGCAGCACGACGCAGCAGCACTAGCGAAAGCCAAGCGTTTGCATGAGCGTTCGACCGAAGGCGGCAAGGCGAACGAAGACGCGCACGCAGGGGGCAACTAATGAAGAGCAGCACACGTAATACCCCCAAACCGAGCGCAGTAACAACGGTTGACCCGAACACGAATAAAGGACTCGCCAAGAAATTGGCGCAGGAAAATTCGGACGGAAATCCGAAGCTTCGAACCTCGAACTCGTGGGGCATCAAGACCAAGGACAGTAAGTAGTAACGGGGGCCGATTCGTTCGGCCCTTTTTAAAACGAGATTCCGCCGCCAACGAGCGGCTATTTTTATTTACGGATGAAAATCCGAAGGAAGAAACATGAGCAACTATTTCATAGTCCCAGTAGTTCAAGTCACGCAAACATTCGGCGGCCAGCCACAAACCGTCAACGTCCCGAAGTACTCTGCGCTCGACTCCACGGAAGTGCTGTACTCGAACTTTGGTGCGATCCCATTCGGTGTTGAGCCTGCGACATTACTCTCCCTGTCTGCCACGAACCCAGCCTTGACGGCGATGCCGGACGTGTTCACATTCCCCGCCGATCTAACCACACTGCTCGCGGACGCGGACGTGACTGCGCTCGACGCATTCTGCGCTCCTCTAAACATCCCCACAAGTTTTGCGATCACAGGTATGACGTGGCAGGCAGTCTTGCAGCAAATTGCCCAAGTGTTCCTTGTAGCCCAAGCAGTCAGTGGTGCCAACGGCGCAGCCAGCCTATTTGCAAACGGCGCAACTTTGGATGACGCGGTGCAGCCCGTGCAAGCGGCGCAGTTGTCTAAAGGCGTAGGAAATCTAAAGAGTGGGGGAGTCTCTCAACAAGCCGCTCCGTCTGCGTTGGCGAATGCGGCAGGCGGCGTTGCAGGCCCGTTCGATCTCACGAACGTGGACGTTTCCCAATCCATCGGCGACACATTGTTGTCAATTTCACAGCAGTTTAGCGCGCCCATCCTGATTGGCGGCGGTACGATCTAATGCCGACATACAATACACTTTACTCCATCGACTTCACCACGGCTGCAAACCAATCGCCTCTCACCGATTCGGGCAACCTAACTCAAGCAACCCATCCGATTGGTTACGGCCCAATGGAGATTTTAAGTCACGAGGCTCTCTCGGTAGACACATCCACAGGCAATGCTGGTGTTTATTACTCAGGTGGGCAAGACTTCACCGCCAACCAGTGGCTCTCGTTCAAGGTAGCGAACTTGACGGGCACCTCGGGTAACAACGGTTCGGAATTGGGTGGATATATCCGATTCGTGGACTCCAATGGGAACTGTTACTACGTCCAAATCTCGTACACAGGTTCTGCATGGCAGTGGAACATCGTCAATATCAACGGCGGTAATTACACTGGCATCGGCTCTGGCACCGTAGCCAGCATCAGTGCAGGGGACGTGTTCCGTTTCTCGGCCAACGGCACCACAATTTTGCTAGAGCAGAATGGCTCGACAGTATTCAGCGGAACCGACGCCACCAGCAACTTCGACGGCACCGCCATGTGGGACTGCTATCCTAACCTTGTTCGGACGGACGCAGCGTTCGCTAACTTTGCCGCAGGCAACATTCAGGCAGGCCACAACATTTCAGGAAATGCAGGCGTGGCTGGCGCAACAGTTGCGTGGACGGGCACCAGCAGCGGAAGTACAACAGCGGACGGCTCGGGCAATTACACCATCGTCAGTTTGGCGGACGGAGCTTACACAATCACGCCGAGCAAGACTGGCTATGCGTTTTCCCCGACGAACTCCAGCCAAACAGTTGCTGGCGCAGATATTACGGGCGTCAATTTCACCGCAAGCGCGCTCCACTCTATTTCAGGAAACGTGCAAGTCAGTGGTGTAACCGTAACGCTATCGGGTGCGGGTTCCGGCACCACAACCAGCGATGGCTCGGGCAACTATTCGTTCGCCAATTTGGTGGATGGCTCTTACACAGTCACACCGACCAAGGCTGGATACACGTTCACGCCGACCAGCCAAAACCCAACGGTCAGTGGTGGAAACGTCACTGGCGTCAACTTCACCACAGGTTTCAGTATCTCAGGAAATGCTGGTGTGGCTGGCGCAACCATTACGTACAGCGGGACTGCGTCTGGTTCCGTCGTGGCAGACGGTTCGGGCAACTACACGATCCCGTCACTCTTGAACGGCAACTATCTAATCACCCCGAGTTTGCTGCATTACACATTCGTGCCCTTGCAGCGCTCCGAGGTCTTGGTCGGTGCCAACATACCGGGCGTAAACTTCCAATCCAGCGGCTACTACTCCGTTCCTGATTGCCGTGTCACCAAACCGAACAATGCCGTGGGTGAAATGAATCAAGGCACTGTCTTGTACGATTCACAAACAAGTTCGAACCCCAGCATTCCTCCGACTGATTCTCGTGGTAGCGAGCCAGTCGATTCACGTGGCAGCAAGCCTACGAACAGTCGTACGCCCGGAGTGTTCGGACCAAACGAGAACTAATGGACACTTTACTCACGATTCTCACAATCATCTCAACTCTATCCACAGGGGTTGCGACTTTCGCATGGCGACAAACCATCGTCGCCTTGCAACAGGCGCAGCAACACGCACAACAACAAGCGGATCGAATGGATTCTTTGCTACGAGATTCTATGCAGCAAACCAATGACAAATTACAAGTGGCGGAACGGCATGCGCGCGATGCCGAATCATACAGTCGGGAAGCGGGACAACATGCCGCCGTGGCCGAGGGACACATGTCGAACGCTAAGTTGGTGGTTGAATCCTACCGTCCTTCAAATGCTCCCCTACCAAAGGTCTCGCTATCGGCAGAGGAACGCCGCGACTTAATCAAGGAACAGAACACTCCTGAAATGAAAGAGCGCACAGATGCGATGACCGCCGTTATGCGTACGCCGCACTGGAACAGCCAGTGGCAGCGAGGCAAGACAAGCAACAACGAACCAGTCAAGAAGTAAGTAACGGGGCCGCTTCGGTGGCCCTTAATTTCAAAACAAGATTAGTTTTTATTTACGGGTGAAAACCCGAAGGAAGGAAACATGTCAGCAGTCGTCCAAACAAAAGAAGCAGGCGCATTTGAGTACCCGAATCCGTTTAGTATTTCCATCACGACGGACTCACCAGTAACTGCGGGAAATATGCTGATTGTGGTCGCCAGCGGCTACGGAGTTTCCGTATCTGACGGAGTCAATCAGTACAGTCAAGCCGCCTCGGTTCTGTCCGTAGGCAGCCCACAAACTGCTATCTTCCGCACCATCGCCAAGACTTCCGCAGTACTCACAGTTACGATGAATTCAACTTGGGGTGGCATCGCCCTTCATTTTTATGAAATCAGTGGTGGGTACAATGCGCTAGACGTGTTTGGTTCCGACGCCCTCGAAAGTGCGCGAAACCCGTTCTCAATTTCCACCAGCGGCTCTACCAATCATGCCAACGAACTTGTTGTCTTGGCGCAGCGCGTTTATTGGGGACAAGCCGGGACTACCCAAACCGTAACGACACCAGCCGTAGTGGAAGCAACGTTAGACTCGCAGGAGTTCGTGCTGGACGACGGTGACATTGTCACCTCGGCTGTATGGGAAGTGTCGAGCACGGGTGTCCAAACAGGTGTAATCACAACCACGAACCAAATTCCGTTCTCGGGAACCGCGCAAGGCTTGTTGATAGCGACGTTCTACAACGCTGGCACGCTGTATTCAATCGCAGGCAATGCAGGTGTGGCGGGAGCGACGGTATCTTACACCAGTCTTTTGTCGGGTTCGGGAACAGTAACTGCTGATGGTTCGGGAAACTTCACATTTCTAAACCTTGCACCCGATACGTACACCATCACGCCGACGAAGGCTACTTACACATTCACGCCAACCAGCACGAGCCGCACGATTACGAATGCTAACGTCACAGGTGTTAATTTCGCAGCCCACACAGGCTCTGCAATTGGTTGGTCGCCAGTGGATAGCCGCGTCACCCCGAACACGGGCATCGTGCAAAGCGATGGCAGCGTTTTCTACACAGGCCAGACCAGCAGCAACCCCAGCATCCCGCCAACGGATTCCAGAAAGGCTGGTGCGCCCGTCGATAGCCGTGACAGCAAGCCGACTAACAGCCGAACCGCACCACCATTCGCAGACTAGGAGAGCCATGAGAATTTTCAAGGGTAACAAGGAATTCTGGCAAACCATACAAGTAGCCGTTGGACTTGATTACGTCGAGCGCATCAAAACAGCCATCCGCACCTGCGACGGGAACGCTGGGTCGGCGGATACCATCGAGGAAGCCAAGGCGATATACGCAGCCAGACCAGATTACGCTGAGGTAGAGTTCGAGGACGCGGAAGCCAATAACATTCTTACCTTGCTACAAAAGGACATCAAGCATGCCAAGGCGGTCCAAGCGTTGGCTGAGTCAGCGTTGAAGGCAGCAATCGCGCAGGTAAACGCATGATCGAACTCAATGCAGTTCTTGCTGCCCTGTCCTTGCTGGGTGCAGGCTTATCAGCGTTCAGTTGGTGGCAGTCGTTTAAAACTTGGAAACTTGCCCAGACGTTATTGGCAGCCCAGTTTACCGCCCAGAAGACAGAGATGGCTGGGCTGCTACAACAAGCAAGCCAGTCGGCGCAGAAATCCGTCAACGACGCAATCCAGTCTGCACAGCAATCGTTGGATGGCACACTCGAATCCGCGCAGCAATCCGCGCTCCAAGCGTCTACTCAGCGCGAACGAGCGGAGGGTGTAGCCGCAACCGTGAGCAAGCATTTGGAAGCGGTGGAGCGACAAGTCGAGGAAACGAATCAAGCAATCCAAACCGCTCGCATGATCTCGGTGGAGGCAATGGCGCATAGCCTTAAAGCAGGCGAGCACTCGTACGCCGCGTCCATCCACGCAGACAACGCAAAGGATTCCACGGCGCAAGTAGTTTCCACCACACGGAACTACGCTGCATTGGCCGCCCAGCACAGCGAGAAATCCGAAGCGGCGCAAAGGGAAGCGTCGGCGTTACGGGATGACACCAAGCGTCTAGCCGAGGATGCTCGGAAGTCCAGCGAAACCAGCAACCGTGCCGCACTGGCATCACAGACACACGCTAACACAGCCAAGGTTCACAGCGACGTGGCTCAACGCACGGCGATGAATATGCCGAGAATCAATATCTCCGAGATCATTTCCGATCACGCACCTCCAGCACCACAGGAAGATCGCCGCCAAATGATTAAGGACGCAGCCGAAGTGGCGGACGCAGCGATGGTGAAGCGCGCCTCCAATAGCGCGACTTGGCAATCGGATTGGCAAAGGAAAGTTTCGAAGTAAACATTGGAAAGATACAAGGAGGAGTAATGAGTAAGCACGTTGATTCAAGAACGAAAGGCACACCTGTGGATTCCCGTCAGCACCAGCACGAGGATTCTCGTGTCCGCAAGCCTGCCGATTCACGCAAACCAAAGAAGTAATCAAGATTGAAATTCCTCGGCAAGTCCTTGCCCGAGGAAGCGCCTTGGCTGGTTACCGAGGCTGGGGGCGGTCTACGAACTCGTACTCCTGCGAGTCACAGCCGCCCCATTAATTTTCAGCGGCCTTTGGGTCGCTATTTTTATTTACGCCGGAAGCGGCGAAGGAAGGAAGTATGTCTATAGCTCTGGTTCAAACAGGGTCAGTGGTAGCGGCGACATCAGCGGGAGACCCCATCTGCGCTCTCGGCAGTAGCGTCACACTCGGCAACACAATCTTGATCGCAGTCGCCTACGACGGAAATGACGGCGGCGGTGTGCCGACAGTCACAGATAATTTGGGCAACACGTACGGTCTTGTTAAGTCATACGTCAACACGATTCCACCCGGACCCTCTGTCACCTCCTTGGCGGTCTTGGCGGCCCCAGTCACAACCTCGGGAACGCCATCGGCGATCACCGTCTCAATGGGTGGTGCTCGTGGCGGCGTCGTAGCGTTCGAGTACAGCGGATTGAACAACTCCAGTTTGCTCGACCAGTTCGATGAAATCACAGCGGCGAGCGGGACAAGTTTGACAACGCCGGGAATCACAACCTTGAGCGCAAGTGAACTCTTGTTTGCGGTCGGTGCCAGTTTGGGCGGCGGCGCAACCCCGACATTCGTCGCAGGCTCGGGCTACACGATGCAAGTTCAAGGCGCAGCCAATCCGGCAGGCTGGATGGGCGTCGAAGATCAAATCGTTTCCTCCACAGGCTCTTACAACGCCTCGATGTCTGGCATGACCAGCGGAGACTTCAACTCATTGCTGCTTGTGACTTTGAAAGCCGCACCAGCGGCGACGTACAGCATTTCAGGCAACTCAGGGATGCCGGGCGCAACAGTTACGTGGAGCGGGACATCGTCTGGTTCACTCACAGCGAATGCGGACGGAAGCTACTCAATTCCTACGCTTTCTCCCGGCAGTTACACAGTCACAGTCACACGCACGGGCTACAACTTTAGTGCGCCGCAAAGCGTCACCATCACCTCCAGCAACGTCACAGGCACCAATTTCGCAGCAACTAATCCACGAGCAGGATTCAGCATCGGTTAAGGAGAAACCATGGCATCCAACATCAACAACACCACCCCGGCATCGCCAGCGGGAAGCAAGAACCTTCAGTGGCAGTTAGACACGGGCGGCAACATCTCCGCAAACTATGTCGCACCATTCGACGTATCGGCGTTCAATCCGGGTATTGGTGTGAACGGTCAGATGCTTGGCAGAGCACAGATGACCCGTCCTGTCACATTCCCAGCCAGTGCGCCGAACAGTAAAGCGGAGGCAGACGTGGCAGCGACGGGAAGCACAACGTTCACTCTCAAGAAGAACGGAACCAGTTTCGCAACCATCGTATTTTCGGCGAGCGGCACCACGGGCGCATTCACGCAAGCATCTGATGCGACATTCGCAGCAGGTGACTTGCTGGAAATCGACGGACCTGCTACTGCGGACGCAACACTGGCTGACATCAGCATCAACTTGTTCGGCTATCTAACCTAAAGCACGAAACAACCGGGCGGCTCGAAATGGGCCGCCTTTTTCATTTCACATTGCCTTCGGGCAAAGAGAGGCAAGGTGTGTCCG
>Ga0265327_10001110_pt1 | contig 37223 bp, 22 predicted proteins | sample 41621metaG_FD_202089 | JGI IMG/M metagenome (GOLD analysis project Ga0265327, IMG submission 202089) | Rhizosphere microbial communities from Carex aquatilis grown in University of Washington, Seatle, WA, United States - 4-16-21 metaG | ecosystem: Host-associated > Plants > Roots > Rhizosphere...
CGGGCAGCAGTTCCGCGCCGAGATGTTGAGCAGTACCGCACCCAACACCCGGGAGGGCATTGAAAAATTTCTGGGCAGCGGCATGGTAAAGGGTATTGGGCCCGTCTACGCCAAGAAGCTCGTGGAGAAGTTTGGGGAGCAGATCTTCGACGTCATTGAGGCGCAGTCGGCTAACCTTGTCCATTCGCCGGTGCTGACGCTTCGTTTTTAGAATTTATTTTTAACATAACTTTTTTTTAAACCGCTGTCCGTTATCCTGCCGTTTGCTGCTCGCTTCACTGATGGCTGGGAGACAGCGGGCCGTGCGCGAGAGCGCATAAAACAATCAGCGAAAGCTAAAACCGTGACAGTGGCGGAATGGGGAAGACGGGCGACGCTGGCGCGGATTTAGATCTCGCTCCCAAGATCGGCCTGGTGTCCAACAAGTGAGCAGCAAATGGGAGGTGCGGCGGGCGTAAAAAGGTGAAGTCAAACAATCCAATTTTCTGCCCCCAGCAGGGCCGTGGTTTTTAAACCTGCCCGGAGTCTGCGAAAAATTTCCACGGTCGGGACTGAATGGCTTTTCCCGAACGTGGGAATTTGGCGCAGTCTCCGGCAAATTTGTCTTTGCCAGTGAGGCCGGCCAGTTTTGCAAGGTGCGAGCCGTCCCCCGGCGAAGTTACCGCTGCGAAAACTGGCCGTGCTCACGGTTAATGCCGATGCCTTGGCCGGGTGAAACCTCGCGGCCTAATGCTGTACTCCACCATAAATTAGAACAGCCGTCACGGAAACCGTGGCGGCTGAAAGGGATGTCGAAACAATTATTTCCGGCGGCGGAACAACACTAGCGTGCCCAGTCCGCCCATGGCCGCCAAGGCCATCGAGGACGGTTCGGGAGTACTCTGGATCTGCAAAGTCTGACCGGGATCGATTCCGCCGAAGTCCGCTGAGGACTGAAAATTAAGATCCAAACCCGCCATCGCGTAGTTCGCGTAGCTGTTGTTGAACTCATCGGGCACCGTCATCGTGATGTCGAAGCCAGTAAAGGAAAACGCCTCGGTGATCGGGGCCTCGTTCCCCAAGACCACGAGGAATTGGGCGCCGGGGGTGAACGAAGTACCGGCATCGCCCACCCCCGGAGCTGTGCCGGTGGCACCCAACCATTGAAATGTCAACAACGTCGGGCTGATGTAGGGCATTTGACTGCTCCAGTCTTGCCGCAGAGTCATGTTGAAGCTGTTGGCGCTGCCGGCCAAAGGAGAATACACGAATTGCTGGCCTTCCGGCGCCGAGACGGTGATCTCAAACGTCTTGTCCGTCGCGAAATTGCCGGTCAAGTTGGGCAACCCAAGACTACTGCTTAAGCTATCCACCACATTGTCAGGTTGGGGAGGCATCGGGAACCCGGGGGGAAACTGCATCCCGGGGTAAAAGTTGTGCGAGATGGTGTCAACACTGGTGATGTTGTACTGAATGACTCCAGCCGTTGCCATGATGGCTGACGAGAATAGAGTCATTGCCGTAAGGGTCAAAAAGGATTTCATATGTGTTGATTCGTTTTTAATTATTTTCCGGTTCGCCATGCGATCCCCGGCTCTGCTTTGTAATCGTCTAAATTCAGGCGGGGCTATATGGAATAGGTTCACCCTCCTTGGTAGAAACCTTTACAGATATTGCGCAGACGATGCTGCTGCGGCTCATCCTTCAATGTCGCTTTGAACTTCTTTGCTAGACCAGCAGTCATGCTCGACGCAACAGCAATTCATCCACACGCTCTAGCAGTTCCGGATCAGTATTCACCTTTCCATCTTCGATTGTGTAGTGATGCACCGGAGCCAAAACTCCAGCCGCCGCAACCTGTGCGAGGACGTTCCTTTGCATCACGCCGACCTGGTCCAATTGAGCGATGATTTTATCAAAATCTTCTCCTATGACCGAAACACTCACCACCAGGTCATATTGCTCATACCAAACCGACAAGATCAGCACTTTTTTGGCCTTGGTATTAGACGGAATGAGCTTCTGGTTCAACGCCTCAAATGCCTTGCGGACACGTGGCTTAACAATCACGTCATAAAAATCGTCAGTTAAACGCGCCGCTTTGTCGCCCTCAGGGTCGCAATCGCAAGCAATGGTGATGGGCGAGCGGAGCAAGTATTGTCGGCAGCGGATCGGAGGGTTTGATTTTTCACCCCGAAACATTAAAACAGAAAGAAAAATCCAGAGTTTCCCATATTGACGGATGATGTATCTTTCCGCCACACATGGGCCGGATAGCACAAAATGATTTGATCGCCACCAGACGCAACCGTTCGGCGTCTGGTTTGAGCGTTGATCTGCTTAATATCGGCAGTTTCGAGGCGGAAATCGGATGCTATAGCCCGTCAGACCTTGAGGACGCAGAGCGGTTGTACCGGGCGAATTGCGGCCCGGCTTCCTTCAGCGCCGTGTGCCGTTCGCCAGTCGTGCGGGCCATGAGGTTTTTTCCACATTTTCCGGACCGAGACTGGACGACCATCGGCGATATGCGCCGGGCGCTGACCGATGCCAATGTGGATTTTCTCGACACGGACGATTCCCTACCGCAATACGGCCTCGTCCTGATGCAATTGCGCGTCAATGATCGACCGCTGCACCCATATTATTCGCTCCATCAAACCCATTGGGTTGGAGTTTGCGGCGATTGCTTTTATGACGGGAATTGGGGAGGTTGGCTGCCGATTTGGGCGTGGAAGGACCTGGTATTCTCCCGGCTGCGGTTCGGGGCTCGCCCGGCACGTCATTGGACGGTGAGGAATTCGATACAGCTTCTGGAGCCGAGATTCGTTCAGACAGCTTTTGGTCGAACAGAGGAAGCGCCGCTACGGACTTCTGCTTGCGACGCGAAAATAACGGGCCGGCTGGATCGAGTCGAAACGCGAATTCGCCTTGGCGCGGTTGAGAGGCACCGGTTAGCCACTGGCCGACCTGCCCAGAATATTCGCTGAGATTCCATTTGAATCTCGGAATGATTGACTCGCTTGGCTTCGTGGACCGGAAGAACCAATCGCCCGCTCCGCCCGGCAATGCTTTGAAGATTTTCCGATTGAAGGTTTTTAGGAAGGGCTGGGCATCCACGATCGTGCATGACCCGAAGTGCTTCCCGATAAATCCAGCATACCGCGTAGCGCCGATCAAAATCGGATGAAGTGGCCGCTGGATATTATTTTGGATTTTCACTAATTCGCCGAGCGCGGCCAGTCCTGCTTCTGGGCTCGCATAGCCGGTTTGAAATTCCATGCAGACGTGTTTGATTTCACCGTGGCTACGAAGCAGGTCTTCCCACCGTTTCCAGGTTTGCCTATGGAGCGCATTCAGATGCAGAACCGAGCGGACGCCGGCTTCGGCCGCCCGTTCGGCCACGCGAAGAATCCGGCTGCGATTATAATGATGATGAAGCGGCGGGGCATCGGTGAAAAAGGAATAATTCGGGACCGTAAATAGCTGGACATCCCACGACTTCAAAAGTTTCAACAGTTTTGCGTCGCGATGAAAGCGCCAGAAGATTTCGATGAGCTGATCCTTTCCCGGCCCCGTCACCATGATTCGAGTTTTTGGATGCAGACCGAGCGAGGCCCGAAGCTCGTCTCTGCCTTCTGCAAGCCATTGGATTCCCTCGCCCGATGCGGACTTGAATAACACATGGAGCGGCACCGCCACCCATTCAATTTCAATGGGCTTCGCCTCAGCAAATCGGTGATAGAAAGTAGGAATAAATTGCGGAAGGTCGAAATCAATCGGCAAAAGGGCCCTTTCAAGCCTGCATTGGAAATTACGCACTTCCATGACGCGAGCGCCCAACCGACCGAGATTGCACGCGCACGTCCATTCGTGCTTTTCACATTTCGAGTGGTCGAATACCGAGCAGCCTGCCATGCCCCAATGCTCTTCGTATCCATGGCAAAGGCCCGGATTGAAGGTGCATTGCTGGCAGGACGCGAAATCCATGGTGTCAGGGTTTGGGCATCGTCACTTGGACGGTGAAGGTCTTGGACAACGCCTGAATCTCCACGACCTGAGCCGTGAACACCTCAGCACCGGTATGCGCCATCAACTTCTTTAATTCGCGCGCGTCGGGCGTCATCACGTTGCCGATGCTTTTGTTGTTGAAGACGACATCGATCTGACTGCCTTTGTCGTAGAGGAGAACCCCCGTTCCGGGTTGAGGCAACTCACCGTTGGTCGAAACGCATCGGAATAATTCTTGCACCGCTTCTGCCATGCCGGAAAAAAGGTTGCCGGAGGCGATTTGATCTTCAAACGCCTTGTCAGTCTTCTGGTCGAATTTTTCTGCCTTTCCAGTGATGAATGCTACGCCCATAAGATGATTTTTGTTAGTGGACTATATTCCAAACTCCGCCCGACGCGGGTGCGTCGAACCAAACGGAGTGAGTGCAGATCGTTGAGCCGATTGTTCCAGGCCGTCACGGTGATTTTTTGTTCAGGGAACATCTCGTGCAGTTGTGGTGCCGTGCAATTGCCTTTGTCAGTCACGGCAGTAAGCGTAAGCCGCAAAGCAGGGTCCAGGTGTCCGAGCAGTAGCGCCTCTTGCACCGCGCCGCCTGCGAGTTTCTTTGCGAAGAGCAAGGGCAGCAACCGAGGCTTCAGAAATTCTTGGAACTCTGTGACCAAATCCGGTGAAAGGCCAGTGACGCACACAAATAGATCGTAAGGCCGAGGATCGGCGACGTGACGCGGCGGAATGATGTTCTCTGTATTCCCGGAGGACAATTGCCCGCAGGTCAGAAGCCAGGAAGCTGTGCCCTTGATGTAGCTGCCGTTGACAGCTCTGATCTTTTCAAAATCCAGAATGACCAGAGTCCCGGCAGAAAGGGTTCCGCCGGCCACAGCTTTGTGAATAGCCGCCATGTGCAACTCCGCGAGCGTAGCTCCCAGCCCCGTCGAGCTTTTCGGTGCACACTCATGTAACTTAATTCTCACGGCCTCAATCTCACCTGTTCAGGTGAGATAGTCAAGCGGGAAGATTCGTTCGCTTGGTTCCCCGGCCAGCGAGCAATTCACCGTGATCTGGAAACCTGTCAAAAGCCCAGTAAATTGCGGCGTTGCCTGCCGTCCCGTTGGACTGTTCATAATTCGAATCCGCCCATCCCCGCTAAACAGTTCGATCAGGCCATTGAGATTTGCAAGCGAGCGGAAGACTTCCTTAAACCCCTCGCCATCCCCGCCGTAGGGCCGTCGGCTGGCATGTTGTTGGATGATGGCCATCAATGCTTCTTTTGAATTCTGAAGTTGATCCCATTTTGGATTCTCTTTCAAAGAGTGCAGGGCACCTCTGCCGAGATCAGCTATCGAAAAAGCGACATGGCCGTCGCAAATATAATAGCCGATGATCCCTGCTGCCGGACATACAGGATCATGACCGCTGTGCTGAGCGACATTGTCCGCCATTTCACCAAGAGCGCCCGAGAGCGCCTCCGCCTTATTGCCGAAACCGGCCTGCTTTGCGGCTTTGCAGAAACGTGATTCAAAGGGGTGGTAGTTTTTTGCATCGGCCCATAGGCGATCCCGAATCGGGAAGAATTCAAGACCGCGCACATCCCACATCTTTGAAGTGGAAGGCAGCATCCCCGACTCCTGTGTGGCCATTGCGTTGTCCAATGCCTTCGACGATGCCCGCCATATTGCGAGCGCGGCATTAAGCCGCTCCGGATACGCTGATTTTAAGCAGGCAAGCTGCACGATTCCGCCGATAGAGTACCCCGATGGAGACAGATTTTCTAACTGAGAATCGCTTTCCTTAGAAAGATATTCCCGAAGATCATTAATGAAGGCGCCGTCGATATGCATGGTCCAGACAACCTTACGCAGCGTTAAAAATCATATATTTCGTGCCTGATGAAAAGCTGAAAGCACCTGATTAACAATCAATGTCCTCATTTCCAAAAGATTAATTTTAGCAGCGGGGCGACCCGAGGCATCAGTCAGAGAACACAGCTTGGAAATGCGAGGTCCATAACACTTGGCTCCAAAGCAAACACCATGAATGGATGTTTGTGTCGGTTGAAGGTATAATCGTAAGGGACTGGCAGGAATTCTTCATCTCCAAAATCGAAGAAATGACCAAAGAACCGTCGAAAAATGAAACTGGTTTGTTACGCGGATGATTCTGGCACACACGACCCTACTGGCGAGTTGAAAGGCGCAGAGCAGGGCATCGTCGGTGGAGTCATCGCTCCTGCAAGCGAGTGGCCGCAGTTTGTCCGCGACTGGCAAAAGGTGCTCGATAAACACAAGGCGCAGTATTTCCATTTTGCCGAATGGAGGTACGCATCTGCGATCGCACGCAAGAAACGCCGACCTACCCGTGATGATCTGAAAAGCACGTTCAACGGATGGTCGGAAGAATCGCTTAGAACATTGCTCATCGAACTAGCTCGACTAACTGGGGCCAAACTTTCAGTGGGAGGCTTTGTTCTTACGAAGGAATACCACTTAGCCAAATCCACTGGAGATCTGCCGGCCGAGGCGGACCCCTACGAGCACAGCCTGGAGCAGTTCTTCGCAGAGGTGCTCAGCAGCATTCACCAACTGAGAGCGCCGTGGAAAAGAGCGCACATAACTTTCATATTCGACCAAACTAGCAAAGCTGGTTGGACGCAGGCCGTGAACGGTTGCTTTGCCAGATATCAAGACAAGTATCCGACGTTCAGCTCTGTAGCGTTTGCTGATAAAAAGATCGAGCTTCCGCTGCAGGCGGCGGACATGGTGGCGTACCGTTCTCGTAGGATGGCAGGTCAGTGGGTAGAAAACGACACAGATGGCGATGGGTTTCAGGACAGTCGGGAACTCACAGAGGCATTGTTCAAGTCAGTGTTCACGCATTTCGAACAACACAAGCAGGCCATGTTGAGTTCCTATATCGGTGGGAGAGTGGGATACGATTACTTCCGGAAGTATGGTTGATCGCAGCCGGGATTCATATTTCCGTCGCTGCCCCCGCAATGAGCAAGCTCGGAAGAGGAACAATGATCGGGAATGATCTTTGTCGCCCATGGGCAACAGTCTGACGATTTAGCTCCGCTCAAAATAATTACACACTGGTTGCCTTGGAAAGATCCGTCCGTTCTGGCGAATCAGGGACATAAAAAATGAAATTCGAAATGAAATCCGGCAAAACTTTTAACCCAAGCGATTATCCCTTATCGTCGGGAAAATAAATGAAAACGAAGAACTCGAAGATTCCTCAAACCAAACGACAGGTTGGTGTTTGGATCCGTGTTTCGACCGAAGATCAGGCGCAGGGCGAAAGCCCCGCACATCACGAAGCACGGGCGCGGGAATATGCGAAGTTCAATGACTGGACGGTAAAAGAGTTGTACGACCTCTCCGGTGTTTCTGGCAAGAGCGTAATGAATCATCCCGAAGCCATTCGGATGTTGTCGGACATCAAACGAGGACATATTGACGGACTTGTTTTCTCAAAGCTTGCCCGATTGGCGCGCAATACCAGGGAACTTTTGGATCTCTCCGACATTTTTCGGGAGTGCGGCGCCGATATGATTTCGATTCAAGAGAAAATCGACACCTCCTCCCCCGCTGGACGATTATTTTACACGCTCATTGCGGCGTTGTCCCAATGGGAGCGGGAAGAAATCGCCGATCGCGTAAAGGCATCAATCAAAATCAGAGCCAAGTTGGGTCAAAATCTCGGTGGCGCTGCACCGTTCGGCTACATGTGGGAAAAGAACAAACTTTTAATCCACCCAATCGAAGGTCCAGTGCGCAAGTTGCTTTATGAAATTTTTGCCAAAGAGCAGCGAAGAAAAAGCGTGGCAAGGATCCTGAACAATAAAGGATATCGTACCAGAAAGGGGGCAAAATTCACGGATACTACGGTGGTGCGCCTGATCCAAGATACCACCGCGAAAGGGTGGTATCGTGCGAATCACACTTATCGCGACGAACATGGTAAACTGCAAATGAAAGAGCAATCGGACTGGGTAACGACGCCGGTCGAAGCGCTTGTTTCCAACGAATTGTGGAATCAATGCAATGAAATCCTGGCCGAGCGCAAAGAAAAACGACCGCTAGGACCCAAGCCAAAGCAGCTTTTTGCCGGATTGATTGAATGCGGTTGTGGAGAAAGCATGTATGTTTTCTCCCGCTCACCAAAATACGTCTGCCCCAAATGTCGGAATAAGATTCCAGATGAAGACATGGAATTTATTTTCCGGCAGGAGCTGAAGAATTTTTTTATCTCAAAGGAAAAAGTGAAGGGTCACCTCGCGAAGGCAAATCTCGAACTCAATGCGAAGCGGGATCGGATTGCCTCCCACAAACGGCAATTAGAAAAATTAAAAGGGGAGATGAACAAGGTATATCAACTCTATCAAGCCGAGGAGATTCCGGTTGCCGGATTCGGAAAAATTTATAATCCCCTAGAGGAACAAAGCCTATTGCTGAGCGAAGAGTTGCCGAAACTTCAAGGTGAACTTGATGCCGCAGAAGTGCGCCAAACAGCAGCCGACGAAGTGGTGGCTGAGGCCGCCAACCTCTATAAACGTTGGCCCAATTTCTCTCGAGATGAAAAACGGCAGGTGGTCGAAAGCATTACAGACAAGATCATTGTGAGCAAAGATAAGATCAGCATAACCCTTTGCTATATGCCGTCTTCCGACCTATTCACAAAAAGGCAACGTAACCTGTCGGGTTCATTGCCGCCACCAGCATGAATTGCGAAGGGAACGTCATTGTGCCGGCGGCGCGGGAAATCGTCACGATGCCTTCTTCCAATGGCTGTCGCATGGTTTCAAGGACGCTGCGTTTGAACTCCGGCAATTCATCGAGGAACAACACACCGTTGTGCGCGATGGAAATTTCGCCGGGCGTGGGATTGATATTGCCGCCGAGCAATCCGGCATCGCTCGCCGTATGATGCGGCGCGCGAAATGGCCGTCGCGTGACCAGCGCCTGCCCCGGCTTGAGCAGGCCCACAATGCTGTGAATCTTCGTGGTCTCCAGCGCCTCGGGCAATGTCAGTGGCGGCAGGATGGAGGGAATGCGCTTGGACAACATGGATTTGCCCGTGCCTGGCGGACCCACCAGCAGGAGGCAGTGGGCTCCAGCGGCGGCTATCTCCAGTGCGCGCTTCACCGATTCCTGGCCTTTCACATCCGCAAAGTCCAGGTCTTCCTCATAAGTCTGGTCGAAGATTTGGTCGAGGTTCACTTTCGCGGGCGCAATCCGGATTTGGCCCTCCAGAAATTGTGCCGCCTCGCGCAGGTTCTGGATGGGGATGACCTTGAGGCCCGCCACGACCGCGGCTTCCGCTGCGTTTTCGGCAGGCACGAGCACGCCCACCTTGCCCTCGGCTTGGGCGCGCAGTGCAATGGGCAAGACGCCCTTGCAACTCCGCACCGCACCCGTCAACGCCAGTTCCCCCACCACGATGAAATTGTCCAGTTGGTCCGTCTCCAGTTGTTCGCTGGCCGCGAGCATGCCCAGCGCGATGGGGAGATCAAAACTCGGTCCTTCCTTTTTGACATCAGCGGGCGCGAGGTTGATGGTGGTGCGTCCCATCGGAAATTTGTAGCCGGAATTGGCGAGGGCGGTGGAGACACGGTCCTTGGATTCCTTGACGGCGGCATCCGGCAAGCCCACCACCACGATGAGCGTATCCCCGTAGCCACAATTGACTTCCACCTCGACCGGGTAGGCGTCAATCCCGTTGACCGCTGCAGAGCAGACCTTTGAAAGCATGAATTCAGCTTAGCAAGAGACAGAAAGCGATGGCAAAGACTGAATTCTTTTTGATGCATATATAGGCCGTTATTAAACGTACGAAGTTCAATACCATCCCGTGGTGAACAGCCAGTTCAATCACGTCGTGGGATTTTTCATGTAAGCAACCACGGTGGGGTCCACCGGCGGATTGGCTTGTTGCGCGGCGGCAATGTCAGTCGCGCTATAACCATTGGCCTTCGATTCCTTGATGGCGTTGATGATGGCGTCTGGTTTCACGCCGGCGGCCGTGAGCGCCTCGATGTCGCTTACCTTCAGCGCAGTTGGCGTCTGTACCGGGGCCGGTGTGGGCTGGCCTAGTTGCGCTGGCGGTGGCGGTTGAGCGGCAACCCGGTCGTTGTATTGGATGGTCTGGTACGTTTGCGGATATTGCGTGCGCAACCGTTCCTTTTGTTGCTCGTCAATCATATGGCCGACTAATCCGCCGGCAACCACGCCCGCCAACGCGCCAATCAGCGCGTGTTCGCCTGCGTGACGTCCCCCGGTGGCCGCGCCCGCCAACGCGCCAACCGCTCCGCCAATCAACGCGCCTGTGCCTGTATTATCCTGCCGGCCATCGGGATCAATGCATCCGCTCGTGAGCGCCAGCGACAATAGGGCGGCAGGCAGGCCAACGAATTGATAGACACGTTTCATGGTTAAGAACGGATGCGTTTATTTATTGTTCTTTTGCGGCATGGACGAGGTCGGCGGGCGATACACCTTGCTCGCTGAACCGCCTGCGCCGCCGTGGTCCGCGCCAAAAGTCTGTCCGTGTTGCGCGCCGGCGTTGAAGGATTGCGCATGGTCGTTCTGCCGGTCAAAGGCATTAGGCGCGCCGTGCTCGTTGCCCGCATTGACGGCACCGCGATTGAATGTGTTATCGTGATTTGCGGTATAATCGTGATTCACCGCATTATTATTGAACGGCTGTTTGCGGGCGTCTTCGAAGTGCTGGCTGGCCAGGCGATTGCGGTCGCCCACCGGGTTGCGTTCTTCAAAGCTCGAATGTTCCACGTGCGTCAGATGTTCCACCCGGTCGCGGCCGATGCTGTTGTTGACAAAACGGCCATGTTCATCCCGGCTGAATTCATTGTGCAATACGCTCCGGCCATAGAACCCATGCACCCGCGCATGGTCGATGTGGTAGGCCCACTCATGGCCGCGCATGCGGAAGAAACCCTCATGGAAATGGTCATAGCCCACAAACGTGAAACAGCCTTCGCCGAGGCCGAAATCAAAATCAACGCCCACGGCCACGCCGTTGAACATAAATCCGCCGTTCACAAAAACTGCGCCCACGGGCAACGGTGCCCAGCCAATCGCGGCGTCCACTGAATCCTGCCGCCAGAAAACCCACGCCGGTCCCCAGACATAATCCGGTGCCCAAACCCAGCCGAACGTCGGGTTCAAAACCCAGCGCCCATAATGAAACGGAATATCGCCCCATGTATAATCCGACTGCCAGTACAAGCCGTTGTCCGTCTGCACCCATTGGCCCATGTCATAATACGGACGCCAGTCGGGGTTTACCGCCATGGCCTGGTCCGGATGCCAGTACATCACGCCGCCGATATTAATCCAGCTTCCGTACGGCGCGAGTTGGTCGTGGAAATATTGGAAATTAACTTCCGGCGGCGGCGGTGGCGTATTGTCCACCATCGGGGCCGAGACATTGGCCGGTTGCGGCATGGGCGCATAACCTTGTGGGGCCGCAGTGGGTTGAGGAGCCGGCGTCGTGGGCACCACCGGGTTTGGAGCTGGCATCGGCGAGGCGGGAACCGGCGTGGGGACCGAGCCCGGTTGCGCTGAGTAAGCCGGTGTGGACGTTTGCAACGCACCAATGATGGCCGGCGAAACTCCTTGATTGTTCAGGTAAATTATATCGTCCGCGCTCAGCCGGTAGGATTTCCCCGAACTGCTGATGTAATTTTTGATCACATCATCCGGCATGTGCGCTTGGGACAATTTCACCACTTCCACCAAGTCGGGCGACAAGGTGGCGGGGGCGTTTTGGGCCAGGGAGACGTTGCCAGTGCTCCAGCAAAGCCAGCCAATGGCGGCGCAGGTGCCGGCGAATTTCAGGGTTGAGCTCGTGCGTTTCATATTGTTTATCAGCGGTTTATTGCTTTGAGCAGTCACCACCTAACGGGTGACTTCATCAGCCTATACGATTTGCCCGGCAGAATCTTGCAGGAAATTTACCGCCTCATTCCCCGGCTTGATTGGGCAGGATTTTGACGGGTTTGAGGTTTGATGAGTCGCCATCTGACTTTAATTCCGTTGGTCCTCATGTGGTAAGCCACAGATATAAACACAGATGAAACACATATTAAAAAGTGTTCAGTGTTCAGTTTCAAGTGATCAAGAGGTTTCAGCGCGGCAAGGTGCCGCAACCCACAATTGAACAGCTTTGTTCCTTGGTTTTCATTAATGGGGATTTGCACATCGGCCTTTGGCCTCTGGCATTTATGACTGGCGGCAAGGTTTGGCTGGCTTTTTATGCAAGCGCGTGCAAATTGCTGGTAAATATCAACCAACTTAATGCCGCCGGCCCTATTCATTTTAGCGCGACAGAAGTTTTTCCTGCGGATTCCTTTCTATGAGTGAGGTGACGCTCATGCTGCAAGCCATCAGTCGCGGCGATAAACAGGCCTCGGAAGACCTGTTGCCGCTGGTGTACGAGGAGCTGCGGCAACTGGCCACGGCGCGCATGGCGCGGGAAGTGGCCGGGCAAACCTTGCAGCCGACCGCGCTGGTGCACGAGGCCTGGGTGCGGCTGGTGGAGGGCGGTTCGCGGACGTGGGAAAACCGGGCCCACTTTTTCTGCGCGGCTTCCGAGGCGATGCGCCGTATCCTGATTGACCGGGCGCGGCGCAAATCCCGTATCAAGCACGGCAGCGGCCAAAAGCTTTTGGACATTGCCGACCTCGACGTGGCCGCCGCCTTGCCGGATGACAAAATATTGCTCATGGATGAGGCGCTGGAGCGGTTGAAGGCTGAGGACCCGGAGACGGCCCAAGTGGTGACGTTGAAGTTTTTTGGCGGTTTGACCAACGAGGAGATTGTGGAGATCACCGGCACCAGCGACAGCACGGTGCGCCGCCAGTGGAATTACGCGAAATTGTGGCTTTATAACTGCATTCGCAAGCAACTGTGAAGAAACGGGCGGGCAAATCAAATTTTTTGAACGATTTGCCGCGGGAATAACGCATGTTTTAGAGTAACCCCTTTTGTATGCCGAAGTTTCGAGAAGTCACTCAAGCCGCGATGGAAATCGCGGACGTGACCGAGCGCCGGAAAATGCTGGATGGCGCGTGCAACGGAGATCTCGAGCTGCGGGCCAGGGTGGAGAAATTTCTGGCGGCCGAGGGCGCGGCTGACAACTTTTTTTCCGATTGCGCCACGGCCATTGTGGAGTCCAAGGACGAGGCGGGTTATTTTGCCGGGTTAAAAGACGATCCGTCGTTGCCGGGGGGAGCTGACATTGGTGATCCCCTTGGTTCAAAAATCGGTCCTTATAAACTTTTGCAAAAAATCGGCGAGGGCGGCTGCGGGGTGGTGTACATGGCCGAGCAGGAGAAGCCGGTGCGCCGGCGGGTGGCGCTCAAGATCATCAAGGTGGGAATGGATACCAAGAGTGTCATCGCGCGCTTCGAGGCGGAGCGGCAGGCGCTGGCGTTGATGGATCATCCCAATATCTCGCGGGTGTTGGATGCGGGGGCAACGGAAGCCGGGCGTCCCTACTTCGTCATGGAACTGGTCCACGGCGTGCGCATCACCGAATATTGCGACACCAACCGGCTGGAGACCTCGCAACGTCTCAAGCTGTTGATCCAGGTTTGCCAGGCCATTCAACATGCGCACCAAAAAGGCGTCATCCATCGCGACATCAAGCCGTCCAATATTTTGGTGACCACGCTCGACGGCGTGCCGGTGCCCAAGGTCATTGATTTCGGCATTGCCAAGGCCATCGAGGAAAAGCTGACGGATAAAACCCTTTTCACCATGTACGGGCATTTCATTGGCACGCCCGCCTACATGAGCCCGGAGCAGGCGCAGATGAGCGGCATGGACGTGGATACGCGCAGCGATATTTATAGTTTGGGCGTGCTGCTTTACGAATTGCTCACGGGTAAGACGCCGTTTGACCAGCAGGAGTTGGTGGCCTCAGGCATTGACGCCATGCGGCGAACGCTGAGCGACCGGGAACCGCACCGGCCCTCCACCAAGCTGGATGTATTGACCCCCACGGAGCTGACCATGACCGCCGACCGCCGACATGTGGAACCTTCCAAGCTGCGGCTGGATTTGCAGGGCGACCTCGACTGGATCGTCATGAAGGCGCTCGAAAAAGACCGCTCGCGACGGTACCAGACCGCCAACGGCCTGGCCATGGATGTGCAACGGTATCTGGATAATGAACCGATTCTGGCCCGGCCGCCCAGCCGTCTTTACCGGCTGCAGAAACTGGTCCGGCGCAACAAAATTGTTTTTATCGCCTCGGCCGCCGTCGTCACCGCCTTGGTGGGCGGTATTGGATTGGCCACTGTGTCATGGCTCAAGGAGCGGGACGCGCGCCAGCGCATGGTTTTGGCCGAGCAACAAAAAACCGCGTTGCAACAAGAGGCCGCCCGGCTGGAAAGCTTGCGCCAGACTTCTGAAGAGCGGCGCAAATTCGCTGAAGCCACAACTTTTTTCCAGAAGAACCAATTGGACAAGGCGGATGATCTGCTCGATGAAATACCCAAGTACCAGGCGGGCCTGGATGCGGCCATCATGTACCGGCAGATTGGCGATTGGGACGCCAAGCAAGGGCATTGGGCCAAGGCCCTGAACCGTTTTGGCATTTTGTCGGTCATCAACCAGGCCACCAATTCGCAAGTGGACCTGGAAATCAGCCTCGACGATATGCGCATCGGCGCTTTATTGGCCGACCAGGGGGAACTCTCCGAGTACGAGCAATTTCGCAAAGTCGTGGCCGGTCGTTACGCGGACACCACCAACACCATTACGGCGGAACGCGCGCTCCGTTCCTGCCTGCTCACCAAGGCCGACAAAGCCATGCTCCAGTCATTGGCCCACTGTGAAGCCTTGACCGTCGAGTCCATTGAGTCCAACCCCAACAAACAGGCCGGTGACACCCTGGCGTGGCATTCCTATTCCCTGGCGCTGATGGCCTACCGGAGCGGAGATTATCGTTCGGCCACCAACTGGTGCGGGCGCGCCTTGAAATATGATCGCGGCACCCTCTGCCGCGATTTGGGCGTGCAACTTATCCGGGCCATGGCCCTGGCGCAATTGGGGAACATGGGAGAAGCGCGGGCGGAACTGACCGCCAGCCGTGGTGCCGTGGAAAACGAGGCCAGCCGGTTTTACGGCAATGTTTCGCGCTGGCAGGGCTTCTGGTTTGACTGGGCGGTCGCCCGCGTGTTGTTGCGCGAGGCCTCCAGCCTGATTGAAAATGATTACGACGCCACTCACTAATGGCATCGCCGCGCGGCGAGGATGGGGAAAAGGGTTAAGGTTTCAGGTGGAAGGTTTCAGGTGTAACGCAATGCCTCAGTGCAAATTGGAATTTGGAAATTGAAACTGAGCCGCGGCACGGTGCCACCCTGAAACCTTTTTCACACTTACCTTCAACCTGCGTTGTTGTTCAATGATTGACTGCGGTGCTGTTCAGTTCGTTTAATCTCAGGGACCGGCTCCACAGCAGCAACCCGAGCAGAATTACCGGCGCAAGTAAATTGGAAACCATCTGCCACCAGCTTAAATGCGGCCACTTTGGGAAAAAAGCAAACGCATAAGAACCCAGCATCACCAACGAGCCAATCACCTCGAGCAAGAGATAAATCTGCGCCCAAAAAACGGCGTGCGCATAATTAAAAAGCAGCGCCAGCCCAATCAAAAAAGCCACGGCGGCAAACAACATGCCAGTGGCCACAAGGAGGTACTGGGAATAAATGACATAGTAGGGTGCCCACAGTAATGAATGAAAACCTGGGAGCGCGAGTGCGCCGGCGACAAACACCTGAATATCCCGCGCAGATAATTTCATATAGTTGCGACGCTGGCTAACGCCCCCCAACACTGCGCCTTATCACCCGAAAAAGCAATTTCAGATTTTGAACGGCGCAAAATGGGGGGATGGGGTCTGGCAAGCCACAGATAACACAGATAAAATAGTGTTCAGTGTTCAGTTTCAAGAGGTTCAGGGCGGCAAAGTGTGCAGCTATTAAAAACGACACGGATTACACCGATGGACACGGATAAGGAATGGAGAATTAAGAACGTAGAATGAAGAATTTAAAATTGGGAATGCCAAATTGGGGGGACAGTCAGAACATAGGTAACAGGTTTCAAAATTGCGATTGAACAGGCCAAGGGGCAGTAGGGCGCGCGCTCCGCGCACGCCGCTTGGGCTTGATGTGAGTCTTACCACCTGCGCGGAACTGTAGCGGCGGTTCTGTGACCGCCGATGTTTTGCCAGTCGATTTACATTTCCCCGGCGCTCATAGAGCGCCGCTACAGGGTTGCTCTAATAATTCACGATAATTCGCGGATTTAACCGCCCCCATCCGGCCTGCGGCCACCTTCCCCCGGAAACCGGGGGAAGGGAAATATATTATTGTATGACCGATTACCCAGGGCAGGCGGTCCTCGCCGGAGCGGCTCGGTCCGCCAACCCTGGGCTGGTATCGCTCGGGCCTACAGCCCGAAGCACGGCGTGCGCGGAGCGCCCGCCCCACCAGCGGTAATTCCAATTTACAATTTCCAAATGACAATTGGCACTTCGGCATGGCGTCCCATCTGAAACCTGAACCCTTGAACCTTGAACCTATTCCGCTGTTCATTCGCGTCCGTTTGCGTTCATTCACGGATGCTGTTATCCGTTGATAATCTGTGCCATCCGTGTCTGTGGCTCTGATGTTGGGGACTCGTGTAACTCGTCCCTCCGATGGTGGCCGTCTGCCAAGACCGTCCCTCCGATCAAATTGGGCAGCGCCACGTTCGCGGCTCGTGAGGACACCCGCCCCACCAGCGGTAATTCCAATTTACAATTTCCAAATGACAATTGGCACTTCGGCATGGCGTCGGTGCAGGTTCAAAGCATGGGTAACACTTTTGTTGATTTGGCGGGGGGTTCTGGGGGCTGACGTTTCGGTTGGGTGATAGCGTGGCGGTTATCGTAGCCGGTTTTAAATTGTGTGTTATCTTCTGCCGTCCCCCCAACGGAATTTTACCTGGCCACATGACGTGGCCAAAAAAAAATGAAAATAATTGAACGGGTTGGGGTGGCAAAATCGCATATATACAGTAACACCACCTTTTGCTTTAACAGACCAACTGTCCCGAAAAGTCGCGGGTGATGTAATATATTGTGAATAAAACAGTTAAAATCGGAAAAGACTTGAGCTCCAGCGGCATGAAAACCTCAACCCTTGCGCCTTGGCTTAAATCGAATCCCATCCAACCCATCATGAAAATCAGAAAAAATCACATATTCGGCAATCGTTTGCTGGCATTTGTCTGCACGCTGTTTGCCCTGGCCTTCACCTTCTCCGCCTCGTCGGCGGTGGCAGCCACGCTGACGTGGGACCCCAGCCAGAACCATACCGGTTCGGACGGCTTGGGTACATGGGATACCACCAGTTCTTTCTGGGCCACGGGTTCTGCGGATACCACGTGGACCTCCGGTGCCACCGCTGCCTTCGGCTCCGGCGGCACGGCGGGCACGGTGACCATCGCCACCGGCGGTGTTACCGATACCGGCGGCTTGCTGTTTAATTCCGGCATCACCGGCAATTACACCATTGGCGGCAGCGCCACGTTGACCCTTTGGGGTGGCATCACCGCCAATAATTCCGCAACGATTTCAGCCCCGCTGGCCTTGGGACCGGGTAACCAATTATGGGCGCCGGCGGGTGGCGACACGCTCACCATCAGCGGCGCGGTCACCCGCAGCGCCGGGGCCACGCTGATGATCTCCACCAATGCCGCAACCGGCCTGGGCGTTGTGGCGTATAATCCTACGTTGGTGAATGGCATTGTGGGCGCATGGGCCATTATCACCAATTCCGGTGCAGGGGCAAACAGCTCAGCCAGCGGCTATAGCTATGCCACCACGAGCGGCGGCAATATCGTGGCTTATACGGCGGGAACCGCCTTGACGGGTGGCTGGACCTGGTCCGCGCCCGGCGCGAACACGGCCAACTACGATGTCACCGGCGTGAATCAAATCGGGACCACGCGCACTGCCAACACCATTCGTTATACCGGGCCGGCGGCAACCGAGCTTATCGCCAATAACGATGCAATTTCTTTTACGAATAACGGCGTGATCAATGACGGCACGGGCACCTATACCATTGGCTCGGGTGATACGGTGGGCGGCGGTGCCAATCCAACCACCAGCCATGGTAAATTGGTGATCGGGGCGAATCGTGAATTGGTGGCCGTGGCCGCCAGCGCAAATATTACCTTCGGCTTGCCGATTGGAGATTACAACGGCGGTGCTTCCGCCATGACCATTGTGGGACCGAATACGGTCACGTTCAATAAATGCACCAATACTTACAGCGGCGGCACGTATGTGACCTCGGGTACGCTGGCCTTGTCCGGCGCGGGCACCACGCTCGGCACCTCCGCCAATGCCTTGACCATCAGCGGCGGCACCCTGGATTTGGGCACGTTGAGCATTACTGTCGGCGCGGTCACCAACATCAGCGGCACCATTCAGAACGGCACGCTGACCAATGCCTCCTTTGTTGCCAACAACCCCGGTACTGCTGCCGTTAGCGCCACGCTGGCCGGCGCCTCCGCCACGCTCACCAAAAACGGCGTGGGCACGTTCACCCTTTCCGCCGCCAATGTTTATGGCGGTCTTACCACGGTTAACGCCGGCACGCTCGTGATGAGTGCCACCCATGCGGGTAACGGCGCGTTCACCGTGAACGGCGGCACCTTGTCGGTGAGCACGGTGCAAACCAATGCCGGTGCCATTACGGTAAACGACGGCGGCACCTTGAGCGTCACGGTTTCCGGCACCAGCCAGGTGCAACCCTCGGCCCTGACCCTGGGCAGCGTGAACGGCGGCACCAACAGTTTTGCCGGCGTCAACAGCCTGACCGTGCCCCCGGTTAAAACCGGCACCTTGACCGTGAACGGCACCAGCAAGATTAACATCCAAACCATAACCCTGGCCGTGGGCACATATCCGTTGATCCAGGCCAACGCCACCAGCGGTTCCGGTACGTTGACCGTGGGCACGGTGCCGACGGGCGTTACCGCCCATTTGACCACCACCGGCAGCGGACCGTACGTGATTAATTTGGTCATCGACAACATCGCGGCGGATGTATGGGCCGCTGGCAATGGCAATTGGGATACCACGACGCAGAATTGGAAACTGCTCGCGTCACCGGCTTATTATGCCGATGGCCAGCCGGTGGTGTTTGACGACACCGCCACGGGCAGCGGTCCCTTCACGGTGGCAATCACCCCGTCCACCGTTTCGCCCGGCGCCGTCATCGCCAATATCACGAACAAAAATTACACGATCACTGGCACCACTTCAGGCACGGCCATTGCCGGTAGTGGTAACTTGACCAAAAACGGCACCGGTACGCTGACCTTGCTGGGCACCAACACTTATTCCGCCGGCACCATCATCAACGCCGGCACCGTGCAACTCGGCGATGGCAGCAGCCAGAACGGCGTCGTGGCCGGAAACATTTTAAATAACGGCTCGCTCGCGGTGGCCAATGCCAACAACCAAACCCTCGGCAACGCCATCAGCGGCACCGGTTCACTCACCAAGACGGGCAATGGCGTATTGACCCTGACCGCCGCCAATACTTATTCCGGTTACACCGCGGTCAACGCGGGTACGGTGCAGGTCACCGGCCCCGGCACCTTTGGCAATGGCACGGGCCTTGTGACCAATAATGCCACCATCTTGTTGAACGGCGGCACCATCGCCGATCCCATCCTCAATAATGGCACTATCACCAACGTGGGTGCCACGGTGGTTAGCGGCCCCATTTCCGGCTCGGGCTCCATTCAAACCACCAACACCGGTAACTTGACCTTGTCCGGCAATAACAGCGCCTACACCGGCACGGTTTATGTGCAACCCACCGCCAGCAATATCGGCCTGGTCTTGGCCAATAACAACGCCTTGGGCAGTTCCGGCAGCGTGGTGGTCACCACCACCACCTCGGGCACGCCCGGCGGTTCCATGCTGGCGCTCACCGGCGGCGTGAGCATCCCCGTGGGTGTCAGCGCCAGTTTGTCATGTGATTTCACCACCAGCACCCGTTCGGTGTTGGCCAGCCTGGGGTCGAGCGGCCAGACCAATACATGGAATGGACCCCTTGTCTTGAGCGGTGATAACATCATTATCTTGGACGGCACTGCGGGGACGTTCTGGAATGTCGCGGGCAACATCAGCGGCCCGAGCTTTATTACGGCCACACCCGCCACCGGCGGTCTCCAGCTTCGCCAGGTCAACGGCCAGATCAGCGGCCAAATCAATCTGCCCCAAGGCAACCTGCAAATTACCGATGGCACTACCTGGACCATCCGCCCGCCCGCGCCGGACATCAATAGCTGGCTTTACACGGCCATATCCTCGGGCACGCTCAAGCTGGGCACCAATGACGCCTTGCCCGCGACCACTGTCATCAACAATGCCTCCGGCTCCGGCACGCTGGACTTGAACGGCTTTACCCAGGTATTGGCCGGCTTCACCAACAGCACCACCGCCGTTTCAACCGGTGCCAACCCGGTGACCAACAGCAGCCTCACCACCGCTTCGGCGCTCATTTTTAGCAACAGCCTCGTTCCTTCCACCTACACCGGTGCCATCAAGGACGGTTACCCGGCCAGCGGCATGGTCGGCTTGACGGTGGCGGCGGGTACGCTGACCCTGAGCAGCACCACTGACACCTACAGTGGCAATACCACCATCAACACCGGCGGCACGCTGCAACTCGGCTCGGCCACGGCCATTCCGAACGGTGCCAACAAGGGCAACGTGAATGTGAACACCGGCGGCACGTTCGACTTGAACAACAATTCTCCGATTATCAACGGCCTGACGGGTTCCGGCGTGGTGGATAACGTTTCCGCCGGCGGCGCGGCCACTCTTACCCTCGGCAGCAATGGGGTGAGCAGCACCTTTAACGGCGTGGTGCAGAACACTTCTGGCAGCGTGTCCGTCACCAAGGTCGGCACGGGCATAATCACCTTGGCCGGTGCTAATACTTACAGCGGTGTCACCACGGTCAGCCAGGGCCAGTTGGTCATCAGCTCGGCCCAGGTGGGAACCTCGGATAATGCCACAGTGGCTGACGGCGCCACCTTGGCCGTGACCCTCTCGGGTTCCAGCCAATGGACTCCCAACTCGCTGGCGGTAGGTAATACCACTGTCGGCGGCGCGCTGGGCTTTTATGCCGTGGCCAACGGCGGCCCGGCCCCCATCGGTTCCGTTGCCTCCGTCACGTTCTTTGGCGCGGCCACCCGGATTAATGTGGAAAGCATCAACGGCTCGCCGACCGTCGGCGGCATTTATCCCCTGATGGCGGTCACGCCGTCCAGTGCATCTGTATTGGGTGCCACCGTGGTTTTGGGTGATGTGCCTCCGGGAACCACCGGGCATTTGACCATCACCGGCGGCGATAACAGCGGCGGCGCATTGAATTTCGTGGTGGACAGTGCTTCTGAGATTTGGACCGGCACCGCCGGCAACGGTAATTGGGACCTCGCCACCGGCAACTGGAATGCCGGCCTGTTTGTAAACGGCGATAACGTGTTGTTTGACGACACCGCCACCGGCACGACGAATGTCGTGGTCAACGCCGCCATCACACCGGGAAATATCAGCGTGAACAACAGCGTGTTGACGTATTCCATTGCCGCCACCACCGGCAAGGCCATCGGCGGCACGCACTCGCTGAACAAGACCGGCACCGGCACCCTGACCTTGTCCGGTCCCAACACCTATAGCGGCGGCACCACGCTGACGGCCGGCCAGTTGAACCTTGGCGGCGGCGCGACGGGCCCGGCCAATTCGCCCATCGGCACCGGCACGCTGACCATTAACACCGGCACGATCGACAACACCAGCGGTGCCGATCTGACCCTGCAACCGGCCATCGCCGAAAACTGGAATGGCAACTTCACTTACGAAGGTTCCGCCCACAGCCTGAATCTGGGTTCGGGTGCCATTAATTTGGGTGCCAGCATCCAGCTCACCGTGGCTACGAACACGCTGACCATTCCGGGCGTGATTACCGACGCCAATAACGGTTACGGCCTTACCAAGGTCGGCAACGGCACGTTGACCCTCGCGAATTCCAATTCGTACTCGGGGCCGACCACGCTGCTGACGGGCCAGTTGAACCTCAACACGAATTCGGCACTCAGCACCAATACCTTTACCATCGCGGGCGGTGTCCTGGATAATACCGGCGCCGGTGATGTGGTGCTTGGCGGCAATCCGCAAAACTGGAACGCGAACATCACCTACCTGGGTACGCTTCATAACTTGAACCTCGGCACCGGTGCCGTAACCCTGGCCGTGAGCCCGGTCGTGGCCGTGAGCAATAATACGCTGACCGTGGGCGGCTCGATTAATGGCGCCTTCGGCCTGACCAAGACCGGCAGCGGCACACTGAACTTGACTGGCAATAGCGCCTTTACTGGTAATGTCTATGACCGGGCTGGCACGATGGTGGTGGATACCGGCGGGGCGATTTATTCACCCGGCGGTGCGTACACCGATGTCGGCCAGTTTACCAACGATGTGGCGGTCATGACCCTCAAGGGCACCAGCACCTTTACCAACACCAGCGATTTCAACGTGGGCGATTTGGATGCCTCCATCGGCACCTTGAATATCCAGGACAGCGCCAGCTTGATGGTGGGCCAGTTCTTTGTTGGCTCGGCCAATGCCGCTGGCTCGACAGCCATGGGCACGGTCAATCAAACCGGCGGTTCCCTCACGGAAACCAACGCCGGAATCGGCTTCTTCTGTATCGGCGGGCGCACTTCCACCAATGGCGTGGGTATTTATAATATCAGCGGCGGCACGTTGTCGGCGGCGGCGGGCATCCGGGTGGGCAGCACCGGCACCGGCATCATGACCGTCTCCGGCACGGCCGTGGTCAATGCCAATGGCGGTTTCAACACCGCGCGCTTGAGCGGCTCGACGGGCACCTTGAACCTTAATGGTGGCACGGTCATTACCATGAACCTTGCCTCCAGCACGAGCGTCAACAGCACCAACCATTTTAACGGCAGCACGGTCAGCCCCACCATAAATAACACCACGTGGGTGTCCGGGTTGGCTTGTGCGGATATCCGCAATGGCGGGGCCATTTTTGATACCGCCGGCCTGAGCGTCACCAATCCGCAGGCATTCCTGCATAGCGTGGTGCCGGGCGACAATGCCATCGACGGCGGCGTGACCAAGAACGGCGCGGGTTGGTTGTGCCTGTCAGGTGCTGACACCTACACCGGCAACACCACCGTCAACGCAGGCACCTTGGAAATTGTCCAGCCCACGTTATACACCAATTCCACGGTCACCGTGGTCAGCGGTGCCACCCTGCAACTGGACTTCACCGTTACCAATATTGTGCAGCAACTGGTGTTGAATGGCACCGTGCAGGCACCCGGCGTTTATAACAGCATCACCTCGGCGGGCTACCTGGCGGGTGCCGGCAGTTTGAAGGTGCCCACGACCGGCCCGAGCCTCCCGGCCCATCTGACCAACAGCGTCAGCGGCGGCGTCATGACGTTCACCTGGCCAGCCGGCCAAGGCTGGCGCTTGGTCAGCGAGACCAACAGCCTCTCGGTGGGTATCACCACCAACAGCCTTAACTGGAACACGGTGCCCGGCGGCATCGATGGCAGCAACAGCATCGCGATTGATCCGACCAAGCCCACGGTGTTCTATCGCTTGGTTTATCCGTAATTAAACGATTTGCGGTTGCGGGTGATGGGCTCGCGACCACGAAACAGGCAGGGTGCCGGTTGGGTTGCCGGCACCCTGTCACCACCGAAAGCAGGCACATTTTAGTAATAACAATCAACAATTAATTAGGTATGTTAAGAATATCAAGCGGCAGCCATTCTGCACGTAAAACAGGTTTCACTTTGATCGAACTTCTGGTGGTCATCGCCATCATTGCCATTTTGGCGGCCATGCTGTTGCCGGCCCTGGCCAAGGCCAAGGAGCGCGCCAAACGCATTTCCTGTTTGAACAATATGCGGCAACTGGCGGTGGGCATGACGATTTATGCCACGGACAATAACGACAAGGTATTGCCCGTGACCGTCAGCAACGGCAACCAGATTCCCAATATTCTGGATGACCCCGGCGTGCAAACGTCCAAGGCCCTGGGGCTGATCGTGGCCACCAATGCACCGTCGGTCTGGGGTTGTCCCAACCGGACGGGCTTGCCGTTCTGGGACGCCACATACAGCCAGTGGGACATTGGCTACTGTTATTTCGGCGGCCTCACCTCCTGGAAAAATATCGCCGGCACGTTCGCTTCCTACAGCCCGGTAAAACTGTCCAACAGCAAGCCCTATTGGGTTCTGGCAGCGGACAGTTTAATGTGGAATGGCGGGGCCGGACGCTGGATGTCCGCGGCCGATGAAGGTGCCAATCGTCCTCCCCTGTATCATAATAATCCGCCGCATCCGCGCACCAGCAGCCAGCAAGCGGATGGCGGCAATGAAGTGATGGCCGATGGCTCGGCCACGTGGGTGAAGTTTGAATCCATGTGGAAATTTTACCGGTACAACGGCGTCTCCGTCACGGACTGTTACTGGTACCAAAATCCCGCGGATTTTGATCCAACGTTAACCGCGCAACTAGTGAACTTGAAATGACCACGCCCGTGGGCGCTTGCCATTTTGTCGCACGATTTATTGTGTCACCCCAGGCGTCGAGGAAAAATCTGAATGAAAACCCGGCGTGACTTTATCAAATCCGTCGGCGTCCTGGGCCTGACGGGCGTTGGCAGCTTGGCGTTGCCAGGGCGGGGGGCGGAGCCGGCGGCGGCAGCGACCCTTGAAGTGAATGACCGCAGCTATTGGGTGGGCGTCATGCGGCGGCTGGCAACGCCGGTGCTGGCGAATCTTTCCCAGCGCACGCTCAAGCAAAAAATGCCGGTGGAGGCGGGCAATCCCAAGGACCGTTTACAGTACACCCATCTCGAGGCTTTTGGCCGTTTGATCTGCGGCCTGGCACCCTGGCTGGCAGCCGATGGACTCGCGGCAGCGGAGGAAACCGAACGACAGAAGTTTGTTTCTTTGGCGCAGGCGTCGCTGGAGGCGGCCACGGATCCGCATTCGCCGGATTTTATGAATTTTACCCGCGGCGGACAGCCCATGGTGGACGCCGCCTTTCTGGCGCAGGGAATTTTGCGGGCACCCAAGGCATTGTGGGAACCCTTGGATGCGCGGTTGCAAGCGCAGGTTATCCGGGCCCTCGCATCCACCCGCGCCATCAGCACGCCCCATGGAAATAATTGGGTTCTATTCGCGGCCACGATTGAAGCGGCCTTGCACACGATGGGCGAGCCAACCGTGAAAGAGCGCCTGGAAGACTGCGTGAAACTGATGCTCAACTGGTACAAGGGCGACGGCGTTTATGGCGACGGCGAATATTTTCACTTCGACTATTACAACAGTTTTGTCATTCACCCGATGTTGCTCGACGTGCTCGCCGTCTTAAAGCAAAGGGATAACTCGTATGCGCCGGTGCATGGCCGGGCGTTGCGGCGGGCGCAACGCTATGCGTCCATCCAGGAACGGCTCATTGCCCCGGACGGTTCGTTTCCTTCGATCGGCCGCTCGACTACGTATCGCTTTGGCGCTTTTCATTCCCTGGCTCAAATCGCGTGGCTGAAACAACTGGCCCCGCCCACGAAACCGGCCCAGGTGCGCAGCGCGCTGACCGCCGTGATTCGTAAAATGGTGGAAGCGCCCGGCACATTTGACGAGGGCGGCTGGTTGCGCATTGGGTTTTACGGGCATCAGCCGTCGCTGGGGGAGGAATATATTTCCACCGGCAGTTTATATCTTTGCTCGGCGGCGTTATTGCCCCTGGGCTTGCCGCCCGCGGATGAATTTTGGAGCGCGCCGCCGCTGCCCTGGACCTCGCGCCAGCTTTGGGCCGGAGAAAATCTCCATGCCGATCATGCCATTTCTGAATCTTGAGCCACCCAATGGAATTATTGTCATGGGAGAAAACGAAGTGAACAAAGAAAGCGCAGGGGAGTGTGAAGTGTTCAGTTTCAAGTGATCAAGAGGTTGAAGGTTTCAGGGCGGCAAGGTGCCGCGGCCAATTATCAATCGGAGGGACGAGTTATACGAGTCCCTAACTCAAGGTCACAAATAAACACGATTAAATCCGCGAATTGACACGAATTATGAAATCGCCCAAACGCTTTCGTACTGAGCTTGCGCCCCCGCCCCTCGCGGAGCGTTTGGAGTGCGGCGGTTTACCGCCGCTTTGGGATAAAACCAAACCTGGTGAAATTGTTTGCCCGGCTTGCGAGGACGCTCGCCCCACCAGCCCTCTGCCTTTCGAATTGCCAATTTGCAATTTAGCTGCCGCCTCTTGCCGCCCTGTAGCGGCGCTCTATGAGCGCCGAGGCAGCCCCCGGCGGTCACAGACCGCCGCTACAGAAAAAACAAATTTCGGGGACTCGCATGGCGGCCGTTTGCAAAGACCGTCTCTCCGGGCATCGCGAACGTGGCAAGACTTACACCCAGCCCAAGCGGCTCGCGAGGACGCTCGCCCCACCAGCCCATTGCACTGCCATGCCCCTGTGGCGGCGTGCGCGGAGTACCCGCCCTACCAGCGGCAAGGTGCCGCGGCCAATTTTCAATTTCCAAATGCCAATTTGAAATTGAGCAGCATGCCATGCGCCGGCGCTTCCGGGCTGAAGGCCCGGCAGATTATAGCCCAGGGTTGGAGCCCGAGCCGTTCCGGCGAGGAGCGACTACCCTGGGTAAACCGGTCCCATTATAGATACCTTCCCCCGGCACGGGGGAAGGTGGCCGCAGGCCGGATGGGGATCCTGGCGGACAGCCACCAATCCTTATCGCCGGCTCGCGAGGACGCTCGCCACACCAGCCCATTGCACTGCCATGCCCCTGTAGCGGCGTGCGCGGAGCGCCCGCCCTACCAATCCCGGAAATCCGTGCTCATCGGTGTTAATCCGTGTCACTTGCTGGCCCCTACAGAAACGTCCACTTTGCAAAATCTTGATCGATGTTAAATTCAGTCATAACCAAGTTCCTTTTCGTATCAATGTTTCTGGCGTGCGCCGTGTTGTTGCCGGGGACGGCCTCGGGCCAGATCATCATTACCAACGGCGTGCAACGTTACGCTTCGCTGGCCAGCACCACGGTAACCATGAGCGGCAAATGCGAGTTATGGGTCACCAATGCCGCCACGCCAATCACCGGTTGCACCATCAATTTAACCTCCGTGAACGCGTGGTTGTTTCTGCCGGGCATCAAACCGTCGGTGGCAATTTCGAGTTATCTGTCACAAGTGCGCATCAGCGGGGCGGCGGCGGTGGTCGACAGCAATTGCCGGGTGCGCATGTACGGTCAAAGCGGGGCGGTGATCATTCCTTACGCCTCCAGCTATCAGCCATTGACGGTTTACAGCGGGCCGGAATTCAGCGGTGCCGCCACGTCTTACACGCCTTATACTTACTATACGGGCGGCGGCATCGGGAACTTTGGCTCGTTCAAATTGAAACGCGGTTATCAAGTGGTCTTTGCGCAGACGGCCGACGGCAAAAATTACAGCAAATGTTATACGGCGCAGGACGCGGATTTGGAAATTGGCACGCTGCCGTCCACGCTGGACGGGCAGGTGCAGTTTATTTATGTCACGCCCTGGCGTTGGGCGGCCAAGAAGGGGATTGCGGGCAATCCCGGTATTCCCTCGCTCAACGTGCTGTGGTGGTATGACTGGAACATCGACCAAAATTCCACGTCGGATTTGGAGTACGTGGCCATTCGCCAGACGCAATACTGGCCGAGCATGAGCCAGAACTGGCAAACGCGCGGCATCAATACGGTGGTTGGCTACAATGAACCGGATAGTGCGAAACAGGCCAACTTGTCGGTCAGCACGGCGATTTCCGCCTGGGGCGATTTGCTGGGCACCGGCTTGCGCGTGGGTTCGCCGGCCACGACCGATGGCGGCCCCAACACCTGGCTCATTCCCTTTGTTTCGCAGGCGGACGCCGCCGGGTTACGCGTGGATTTTGTCTGCACGCACTATTACCAGAGCCATAACCCGGCGGACGCGGCGGGTTGCGCCTCGCAGTTGTATAATTTCCTGCTGAACATCTGGAATAACACGCACCGGCCAATCTGGGTCACCGAATGGAACAACGGCGCCAACTGGACCGATACGCAATGGCCCGTGCCGACCTACACCCAGCAACAAGCCTGTGTGCAAGCCATGGTGAACATGCTGGAGTCAACGCCCTTCGTGGAACGCTATGCGCTGTATAACTGGGTGGAAGACCCGCGCTCGCTCATCAACAGCAACAACGCGGTCACGCCGGCGGGCACGGTTTATTCTAATACGGTATCGGCGCTGGCCTATGTGCAAACCTTGCCGGATAACGGCACGCGCGGCATCGCTCAGTATTTATTTACCACCAATGCGTGGGATTCCTCGGGCTTTTGCAACAACGGCATTGTCCTCGGCGCGCCGGCTTATGCCGCGGGCCATAACAGCCAGGCGCAGGCAATGGTCCTGGATGGCACGAACAATTACGTGCAACTCCCCGCGAACATGGCCAAGGGCAGCGCCTTTACCTTTGCGGCCTGGGTATATTGGAATGGCGGCGCGAACTGGCAGCGCCTGTTTGATTTTGGCAATGACACCACGCATTACCTGTTCCTGACGCCGTCATCCGGCAGCAGCACGTTGCGCTTTGCCATCAATAATGGCAGCGGCGAACAACGTGTCGAAGCCGGTGCGCTGGCCGCCGGTTCGTGGCAGCATGTCGCGTTCACGCTCAATGGCGGCACCGGCATCCTTTACGTCAATGGCGTGCAGGTTGCCTCGTCCACCAGCCTTACCATCGCGCCCTCCGCGTTCAGCCCGATAAAAAATTACCTCGGCAAAAGCCAGTTCGGCAGCGACCCGTTGTTCAGCGGGTTGATAGATGGCGTGACGATCAAGGATTATGCGTTGTCGGCTGCGCAAATCGCGCTGTTGCAGACCAACCAGCCGCCGCAGTTTACCAATGCCGTCCTCACGCGGGCGGGCGGCACGGAGGCGTCGGCTTATTCGGGCACCATTGCCGGCACCGCCATTTCCACGAATGTCGGGGACACGTTGTCCTACAGCAAAGGCGTGGGGCCGGCGTGGTTGAGCGTGGCGGCCAATGGCACCTTGAGCGGCACGCCAACGTCTGGCGACGGCGGCACAAATTATTTTACCGTGTGCGTGTCGGATACCGCCGGCCAAAATTCGTATGCGGTGCTGGCCATTCCGGTAACCATTCTCACGGGCAGCGGCACCTGGACGGCAGATGCCAGCACCAATTGGAGCCAGACCACTTCCTGGAGCGGAAACCAGGTGGCCAGTGGCACTAATCAAACGGCCGATTTTAGCACCATCAACATCACCGCCAACCGGACGGTCACCTTGGATTCATCGCGCACCATCGGGTATCTCAAATTTAGCGACACTTCCGGCAGCCAAAGCTGGACGCTGGCCGCCAGCAACGGCTGTTCCCTCAAGCTGGACACGGGTTCGGTTGCGTCTCCGCTCCTCACGGTTACCAACCCGGCCACCATCAGCGCGCCGCTCACCGGCACGAACGGCTTCACGAAAACCGGCACGGGCACTTTGATTTTATCCGGAAACAATCCGCTGACCGGTCCGGTTTATCTTGATACCGGCAGCAGCAGCAAAAACGATGGCGTGGTTCATATCACCGGCCCGGACGCCATCGACAACGCCTCGCTCATCAGCATTCGCAACAACAATAGCGGCAACTCCACGCTGCAACTGGATGGCACCGCCGGCAACATCACCATCAACGCGCCCTTCACCATCACTTATCGCAACAATGGGGTGATCACGATGGAAAATATCGCGGGCACGAATGTTCTCAACGGAAGCATCTATCTTTATCAAGGCGGCAACTCGTTCACGGTTCAATCAGATGCGGGCTTGATTGTTTTCACCGGTACGAACCAATACGTCGGCGGATTGGTGGGCACGCGCACGAATTATTTTGCCGGCAGCGGCAATCATCTGGTGGTTGGACCGATGCTGGACTCCACCAATGGCTCGCCCATTTCGCTGGCAAAAAATGGCAGCGGCCGCCTGACGCTGGCCGGCGTCAATACCTACGGCAACAGCACGCTGCTGAATGCCGGCGCGCTGTATGTGGACGGCACCTTGCCGGCCGCGCCGCTGAGTATTGCCAGCGGCACCGTGCTGGGCGGCAACGGCGTGATCAATGCCGCCGTCACGCTGCCCGCCAATACGACCCTCATTCCGGGCGACAATCTGGGCACGCTCGCGGTCAATAATTCTGTGACGTTGCAACCCGGCAGCACCACGCAAATTCAATTGGATGCCGGCCTCGCCACCAACGGCAACCTCTCCTGCACCGGCACGTTGACGCTCGGCGGCACGCTCGTCATCACCAACGTGGGCAGTTACCTCACTGCCGGGAACAGTTTTACCATTTTTTCCGCCGCCAGCATCACCGGCAGCTTTGCCACGGTGCGACTGCCGTCGTTGGGCGCCGGCCTGGCGTGGAATACGAATAATCTGCTCAATGGTTTCATTGCGGTCGTTTCCACCGTGGGCCCGCAATTCAATGCCACGCACCAATCCGCCGATGGCAATTTCTATTTCGATGGCACGGGCGCGGCGGGCGTGACGTACGAACTGGATGCCGCCACCAACCTCGCGCCGCCGGTTGCGTGGAGCTTTGTGACCAATTCCGTGGCCGATCAAACCGGAATTTACGAGCTATGGGATTTAACCGCCACGAATTGGCCGCAACGGTTTTACCGGATTACCTCCCCGTACTAACCCCGTTTATCTCATGCCACGATTTGGTTTCCAATTGAAACGCACAGAGCAATTTTTGCCGGCCGTGGCGTTGTTGTTTTGTTTTTTGGCGGCAACGTTCCCGGTCCGCGCGCAAACCAATTTTGCCACGCTGGCGACCGATGGCGGCTGGTGTTGGTTTTCCGATCCGCGCGCCTTGTTTCACAACGGCACGCTCTTTTTTGGCTGTGTGCGTTCAGACGGCCACAGCGTCCTGAATGAATTCAATCTTCAGAGCGGCACCATGACCAATCTCTGGGCCAGTTCGCTGACGGAATTTGATGACCATGATGTCTGCGGCATGCAGGTGCGGGAAGACGGCACCATTTATGCGAGTTGGGCCCGGCACGGCGGCGACCAGTTTTTTTCCTATCGCATTTCCACCAGCACCAACCCGGTAACGACGGCTGACTGGGGCGTGGAACATCAAATTGCCCCTTCTGGCGCGGGCGTGACTTACTGCAATCCCTACCAGCTTTCCGCCGAAAGCGGCAAGCTGTACAGCTTCAGCCGCGACCTGAATTATAATCCCACCGTGTTTACGTCGTCCGATGACGGCGCAACCTGGTCCGGCCCGACGCTCATGGTCAAAACCGGCACCGGCTCCACGCGGCCTTACGTGAAGTATTGCTCCAACTACACCAACCGCATTGATGTGCTTTATACCGATGCGCATCCGGATAATTACACCACGTCGCTGTACGAAATGTATTATCAGGGCGGCGCGTTTTACCAGACGGATGGAACCTTCCTGACCAATTTTTCCCAATTGCCGATTTTGCACGACTTGGGTCAACACGGTTCGGTGGTCTATCAATATAACGCCGCCGCCACAGTGGACCCAAACCAATGGATTGCCACCGCGCGCGCCTGGTGCTGGGAAATTGCGTATCAAACCAACGGCGCACCCGTTTGCGTGTTTCAAACCAAGGTGGACAATGTCACCGGCACCACGTGGGCGGACGCGCGGATTTATTATTATTACGCGTGGTGGACGGGCACCAACTGGCAGAAACGTTTCATCGCCCAGGCAGGCCGCCCCCTTTACAACGGCCAGCCGGATTACGGCGGCGGCATTGGCATTGACCCCGTGAATCCCAATGTGATTTATATTTCCAGTGATGCGGCCAATCCCTTTGACTTGAGCACCACCACGAGCGTTCCGCTGGGCGCGCATTATGAAATTTATAAAGGCATTACTGCGGACGGCGGCATGACGTTTACGTGGTCCGCCGTGACGACCAACTCGGCCGTGGATAACTGCCGGCCTTATATCCCGAGACGATTCGGCGGCGAGCCGTGTGTGTTGTGGTGGCGCGGTACTTATAACGCCTATACCTCGTTTTACACATCCATCGTGGGCATGTTTACCACCGCCGTGCCCGTGGTGACCAACACCGGCGGATTGCCGGTGCCAGCCGCCGTACCGCCAGCGCCAATCTTAAAAGCGAACAACTCAACCAGCCTCAACCAAGGCACAAGCTGGGTGGGCGGCACTGCACCCGGCGCGGGAAACGTGGCGGTCTGGGATAGCACCGTCACGGCGGCCAACACCGTGGCGCTGGGAGCAAACACAAGTTGGGCGGGCATTCTCGTTACCAATCCCGGTGGCGCGGTAAATATCAGCGCGGGCAATACGCTGACGCTCGGCGCATCCGGCATCGACCTAAGTGGGGCGACGGCCAATCTCACCATAAGCTCCAGTCTCGCACTCGGTGGTGGCGATCAGGCATGGAACGTCACCAACGGCCGCGTGTTGACGCTTAACACGGGAACCTTCACGCGCAGCAACGGTGCCACGCTAAATATCCAAGGTGCCGGGACGGTGGCGGCGAGCATGACGGGATTGAGTTCCACCGATAACAGCAGTCCGGCACCGGGAATTATTGGGTCGTGGGCAACCGTGGGCACCGGCACCAGTGCGCGCTACGCCACCATCAGCGGTGGCAGCGTGGCCGCGTTCACCGGTTTTGTGAGCGCCTTTAACTGGAGCACTACGACGCCCAACTTTACCAATTTCGAAATCTCCGCCGTCTCCGCCGCCATTGGCATTGACCGCATGTGCAACACCATTCGCTGGACGGGCGGCACGGCCACGGAAAATTACGGGTCTGGCACCAGCACCAACCGGCTTTTTGTGCGCGGGATTTTAAATGCCAGCGCCGGCACGCTGAGTTTTGTAAAAGCCTCGGGTGCGCCCACGTTTGTGCCCGGCACCAATGCCGCCAGCAATCATCCTGAGCTGGTCTTGAACGCGGCGGCGGGCAGCCTCGTGATGGGCGTGCCCATTACCGACAACGCCGGGGTGGCTGCCACCGTCGTGGTTACCGGCAGCGGCACCAACACCGTTGCTTTAACTGCGCCGAACACTTACACCGGCGGTACGATACTCAACGCCGGAGAATTGACCGTGGGTAACGCCACTGCCTTGGGCGGTGCCAGTGCGGCGCTTACGGTGAACGGCGGCGTTCTTGACCTGGGAAATTTTTCGCCCAGCCTCGGCGCGGCCACCATTACTGGTGGCATCATTCAAGACGGAACTTTGACCGCCACCTCGTTCACCGCCAACAATGCGAATTCGGCGGGAGTCAGTGCCGTGCTGGCGGGTGCGTCCACCGCGCTCGTAAAAAATGGGCCGGGCATTTTATCGCTCACGGCGGCGAACACCTATGGCGGTTTGACCTCCATCAACGCCGGCACGTTGAACTGTCTCGGCGGCATCAGCGGGGCGGTCAGCGTGAATACGGGGACATTGAGCGGCAACGGCACCATTGGCGGCGCGGTCACCAATCAAACGGGCGGCCTGATTGCGCCGGGGGCGGATGCGGCCTCCTTCGGCACCCTGAACATGAACGGCACCCTGACGTTGCAACCGGGTTCCACGATCCTCATCAAGCTGGGCAGGAAGGAAGACGGCGTGGTGAATGATGCGGTAACCGGGCTCACCAGTCTTTTCTGCGGCGGCACAATCCTGGTAACTAACATCGGCGTCAATGCTTTGACGGCGGGCGATACGCTTCAGATTTTTTCGGCGAGTAATTATGCCGGCGCGTTTGCCAATGTGCTGTTGCCGGGTTTGGGCACTAATTTGTATTGGACGAATAACCTGGCGGTGAACGGCACCGTCACCGTGATGAGCAGTGTCTCCACCGCGTCCACCAATCTGATCTGGAACGTCACCGGAACCAATATGCAGTTATCCTGGCCGGGCGACCACATCGGCTGGCGATTGCAAGTCCAGACCAACACCTTGAACGTGGGGCTGGGCACTAATTGGACGGATGTGGCTGGATCAAGCCTGACCAACGTCGTAATCATCCCCATGAATATGACCCAGGGCGGAGAATTTTACCGGCTGATTTATTAGGGCGTGTCTTCAAACCGCATCCCGAGCAGTTTGAAGACATGCCCTAGCCACAGATAAACACAGATGAAACGCAGATTTTAAAAGTGTTCAGTATTCAGCTTCAAGTGTTGAAGCGGTTGAAGCGTCAAGGGTTAAGGTTTCAGGTGAGACTCCATGCCTAAATCGGCAGCGCACCTTGCCGCCTTCAACCTTGACCCTGAAACCTTTGTTACTTCGTTCCTTGGTTGTTCAAACGGTGGCCACCGTCCTTTGCCGCCGTTCGTTCTCTCTATTGGTTTCTGTGAAAATATTTCGTTCCGGTACGAATGACTGATTTTTTATTTCGGCCCCGGCCCTGAGGTGGTAAGTTCAAAATTAGCGATTCATCATGGCTTTATTAATGATTATGAAATGGACTGTGCGCATTTTGTTGATGCTGGCGCTGGCGGGCGCGGCCCAGCTCCGGGCGCAAACAAATAATCCCGCGGCAGCGGCAGCGGGCGATTCCACGAATGCAACCGCTGCAAATGTCGCGGATCAAGCCGGCATCGAGGCTGCGGCGGCGCGGTCTCAACGCATTGAAGCCTTGCGTAATGCCTGTATTCAGGGGCGGCGCACCATTTGCGGGCGCATCATCAAAGTGCTGCCGGGAGGCGTGGTGGTGGATAGCGGTTACACGAATTTATTGCGCGCGCCGTTGACGGAATCGTGGCTGGTGCCGGGCACGGCCACGGCCAGCCGTCCGGAGGGTTTGGTGGAAGGCCAGGAACCGGGCACGGCCAGCGTGGGCAAAGTTTTTCTGACGGATTTTCCGAAACGCCCCGCGAAGCCCAAGCTTTACGATTACGTGATTATTGAGGCGTATCCGGCCGGGAATTTCACCTACGCCACGCTGGGCACCATCCATCATACCGTGCGCCGGTTTTCCGCCCTGCTGCCCAAGGCGATGGCCGCCACGCTGCAAGCCACCAACTCAGTCCCGCTGCCAGCCCCGGCGGCAGCCAAGTAATGCCTGTGTGCCGGCGCTTATCCAATGTGCAATGTGGCAGTGTGCGACGTTGGTTGGGCCTGGGTGCGTTGTTGATTTTGACGGTGTTCGCGGCAAAACTCCCGGCGGAAGATGTGACTTCGGCGCGGTACGGCTTGCCGGCGCAGCGGGTGGCGCCGGCTTATTTGTCGATGCCGCCGGATGCCTCGGGTGCATTGCCGGCGTTGCTCTCGCAAACCGGCGCGTTTGCAGACACGGCCCGGCTGGTGCCGAATGATGCGTTGATTCCCTATGATTTGGTGGTTCCCTTTTGGTCGGATGGCGCGGAAAAAATTCGTTACGTAACGGTTCCCCAAGACCAGCACATCAAATTTGCGCCGGCGGGCGAATGGAGTTTTCCGGCGGGCACGGTTTTTGTGAAAACGTTTACGCTGGCCACGAATGAAACCCAGCCGTCGGCGCGGCGACGTTTGGAAACGCGCCTGATTGTGTGCAACGCCACCGGCGGCGTTTACGGCGTGACTTACAAATGGCGGTCGGACAATAGCGACGCGGATTTGCTGCCCACCAACCTGACCGAATCGATTGCCATCCAGACGGCCACGGGCGTGCGCACGCAGGCGTGGTATTATCCGAGCCGCGCGGATTGCCTGACGTGTCACACGGCGAACGCCGGCTTTGTGCTGGGGGTAAAGACCCGCCAATTAAATCGTGAGCTGACTTTTCCCAATGGCGTGGCCGATAACGAACTCCGGGCGTGGAATCACGCGGGCTTGTTCGATCAACCCTTTAACGAGGCGGACTTGAACGCGTTGCCCAGGCTGGCGCGGCTGGACGACACGACTCGTTCACTCGAAGACCGGGCGCGTTCCTATCTCGACGCCAATTGCGCGCAATGTCACCGGCCCAACGGCACGGTGGCCACGTTTGACGCGCGTTACGATACGCCGCTGGCCCGGCAGAACCTGGTGGACGGCCACGTGCTGATTGATGAGCGCATTGATCATTCGCGCATCATCGCGCCGAACGACGTCTGGCGTTCGCTGCTCTATCTGCGGGCGAACACGTTGGAAGCGTTCAAGATGCCGCCGCTGGCCCGCAACACGATTGACGTTCGCGGCATGGAATTGTTGCGGCAATGGATTGTGAGTTTGCCGGGGCCCACAGTCCTCGCGCCCCCGGAAATTTCCCCCGGCGGCGGCAATTTCAACGGCCCGGTGGAGGTGACCGTCAAGGCCGAACCGGGCGCGGTCATTCGTTACACGCTGGATGGCACCGTGCCGACGGAAACGGATTTGTTATATGACAAACCCATCCGCCTGACCGCCCCAACCATCCTGCGCGTGCGGGCCTACAAACCCGGTTGCACCAAGAGCATTACCGCGCAGCAAATTTACATGATTGGCGGCTGATTAGGGCGTTTGAAGAAAACGGCAGCCAGTTTATTGAACAACGAAGTAACGAAGCAACAAAGGGTGAAGAGTAGTGTTCAGTGTTCAGTTTCAAGTGATCAAGAGCGGCACTGACCTCAACCATTTTCAGCATTCGTGTCGATTCGCCTTCATTCGTGGATTCAATATGCTCCAAACGCTTCGCGTGGTTTGTGGGTGTAAGGCATTGGTTGAGCTCCGTAGGAGCGGCATCTATGTAGTATTGCATGGCCATCCAATCCTGAACTCCGTCAGGAGCGGCATCTGCCGTGGAATTGGTTCATATGTCGCCCCGCTGGGGCTCAGATTTTTTAGGGGGGGCGCATAGCTACAAATATGTCGCGCCTAACGGCGCTGGGCGGTCTTTGCGGACGGCGAATCAACGACACGGATTGCACAGATTGACACGGATTAAAACGGGGTTGGTAGGGCGGGCGCTCCGCGCACGCCGCTTGGGCTTGAGGCCGGTCTTACCACCTGCGCGGCTCGCGAGGACGCTTGTATCTCTATACTTGCTTTGAGAGATAGATGCTTCAAGGTGCTGTGGGCAGGCTGGCCTGCCTGCCC
>Ga0265327_10001111_pt1 | contig 37197 bp, 24 predicted proteins | sample 41621metaG_FD_202089 | JGI IMG/M metagenome (GOLD analysis project Ga0265327, IMG submission 202089) | Rhizosphere microbial communities from Carex aquatilis grown in University of Washington, Seatle, WA, United States - 4-16-21 metaG | ecosystem: Host-associated > Plants > Roots > Rhizosphere...
GAGATAGATTCGCTTTGCTATCATGATACCCGGGGGCCTGATTGAATCCGGGTTCGAATTATAACCACGCTTTATTTATTAAATTGAAATGGGAGTTGATGGCGGTATAGCCGGGCATCTTAAACTGCGAAAGGCAAGGAGTTCTGAACTTAATAACAGGAAAAGAAATTTAAAATTCATGTGGAGGCGGACGCTCATTAATTAATTGCGCAAGCCAAATTTCAAATAAAATAGCGATGGATAATGTGGTCTCTTATTCCTGCTTGATGCTATGAGTGCAGTGCATGTAATTTTTGCATAATATCCTTCGGTTTATAAGTTCGTTGAGCTTATATCGTTACCATTTTATTGGCCATTTCATTCAGGATTTGCCCGCCGATTTTGATCTAGTGCTCATCCATGCAATTTCTGATCCAAAGGATTGGTCAATAGCTTACTATTTTTTGCAATCACAAGTATGGTAAAGCCTATTAAGCTTAATATTCAAATTGATAATTAATGATTGTTTTAATCCCTGTGAGTACATTTACTAAAATAAATTTCGCATGAAACTAGATCTACCCCTAAAATACATATGCCTGCCATTCATTTTTATTTTATTGGCCTATATTTCGTCAGCCCAGATGCCGACTATCAGTTCATTCAGTCCGGCGAGTGGCCCGGTGGGTACCTTAGTGACCATAACTGGTACCAATCTCCTAGCACCCAATTCATTTACGATAGGCGGTACACCCGCAATAACCATATCAAATAACGGCACTTCCCTTGTGGGCCTGGTGATGCCTGGCGCCAATACAGGCACGGTGGTAATCACCACAAGTGGAGGAACTGCCACAAGCAGTAGCAGTTTCAGTATTACACCTACAGGCCATCCTGCTACCCAGCAAGGCAATAAACTGGTGGGTACAGGAAATTCAGGGTCTTCTATTCAAGGCTCCTCCGTTGCGATTAGCGCAGATGGTAATACAGCTATAATTGGTGGGCAGGCAGACAATAGCTCGATTGGCGCAGCATGGGTTTTTACCCGCAGCGGTGGCACCTGGAATCAACAGGGCACTAAACTGGTAGGAACAGGCTATACCGGAACTAATATTTCTCAGGGCTCTTCGGTCGGCATCAGTGCTGATGGAAACACAGCCATTGTAGGAGGAAATGGAGATAATAACGGCATTGGTGCTGCTTGGGTTTTTTCGCGTACTGGCAATACCTGGACCCAGCAAGGCAGCAAACTGGTAGGCACCGGCTATATAGGTAGTACCATTTCTCAGGGGACTTCTGTTGCTCTCAGCGCAGATGGTAGTACAGCCATTCTAGGGGGTTTTGCTGATAATAACTACGTCGGCGCCTCATGGATTTTTGCACGCAGCGGCTCAACCTGGAGTCAGCAGGGCAGTAAACTGGTTGGCACTGGTTATACAGGAACAAATATCTATCAGGGTTATTCTGTTGCCATGAGTGCTGACGGAAATACAGCTGCGGCAGGTGCCTATCTGGATGGCTCTTCATTGGGGGCTGTGTGGGTTTTCACACGCAATGGCAACACCTGGAGCCAACAAGGCAGTAAATTGGTCTGCACAGGCAATACAGGTTCCCCAGTTTACATGGGTTATGCAATTGCCCTAAGTGCTGACGGAAATACGGCAATAGCCGGTGGATATTTTGATAACGTTTCTCAGGCCACAGGCGCCGCCTGGGTGTTTACCCGCAGCGGTGGTAACTGGAGTCAGCAAGGTAACAAATTAGTTGGCTCTGGATTTACTGTATCTTCAGAACAGGGTCATAGCGTCGGCCTTAGCGCGGACGGAAATACCGCAGTGATCGGGGGATACGGAGATGACAGTCATACCGGAGCAATCTGGGTTTTTACACGTAATGGCAGCAACTGGAGCCAACAAGGCGGAAAGCTTGTTGGCACCGGAAGTTCAGGTAGCCCAAGTTTAGGATGGTCCCTGGCTCTTAGTGCTGATGGTAATACTGCACTTGCGGGGGGTGAAACAGATAACGGTAGTATTGGTGCAGCCTGGGTATTCGTACCTGCTACTACAGGGGTTTTATCCACAACCAGAGGTATAGATGGTCTCAGTGTATTACCTGTTCCTTCAAATGGGGACTTAGCCATCACCTGCACAAATACCTCTATGAATGGTCAACTTGCCTGCTTTCTAAATATGCAGGGTAGTGTCGTTTATCAATTCACTTTGCGGGATAAACAACATATCAATATCAGCACCTGGCCAGCGGGTGTCTATTTCTTGCATTTATCCAATGGCGCTGCAATGAAAATTGTAAAGGATTGACAGAAACCTTGGCTGATATCTTTTATAAATGAACTTGCTTCGCTTGTATCTGAGCGCCCAGAAATAGTGTGCCTTTCGCTTCAAAGTCTGCGGCACTATCTGTAGTGAAACAATCCAATGCGCCATTCCTGCTAATTCGGGACTCCATTTCAGGATGTCGTTCCAAATAACTATGCAGACTTTTGGCAACGATCTGCCCCTGTGAAATCAGACGAATATTGACCGGTAAATGTTCCAGGATAAGTGGCGCCAGCAAGGGATAATGTGTACAGGCGAGTAATACACAGTCGATATCGGCGGACTGATCCAGCAGTTCTTTCAGGTATTTTTCTACGATAAAATCGGCGCCTGGTCCTTCCAATTCGTTGGCTTCTATCATGGGTACCCAGAGCGGACAAGCCTGCTGGAAAACCTTCAGTTCCGGAAAAAATTTTGCGATCTCCAATAAATACGAACTACTCTGTACCGTTCCTTGTGTACCCAGAACTCCTACATGATTGGTATGCGTATAATCTCCGATCACTTCTGCGGTTGGTCGTATCACCCCTAACACCCTTCGATCAGGGTATGACTGTGGCAAATGGATTTGCTGAATGGTTCTTAAGGCTCTTGCGGAGGAGGTATTGCAGGCCACAATGACCAGGGGACAACCCTGGTCCAGCATCCACTGTATGCTCTGCCAGGTATATTCATGAATGCTTTCAAAGCTACGGCTGCCATAGGGTGCCCGGGCATTATCACCGAAGTAGAGATAATCATAGTCAGGTAGCTCATCCCGAATACTCCTGAACACAGTCAGACCTCCATAGCCCGAATCAAAAATGCCGATGGGTGATTTCATTTTCAGTACGAAATTAGCCGGAACCGATCATGATTCACCGATCACCAGGAGAACTACTATTGCGCGAGCTTCAAACATTTCCGGACTTGAATACCATCCCTGGTTTCAATAAGTAAGGTATAAACGCCTTCCGGCCATGTCGAGATATTCCAGGTGAAACTATTCGTTCCCGGATGTATCGATTTCATGCTTTCAGCCATCAGACTACCCGTCATATTGATGATCCGAAGATTCGCTTGCTCGGTTGCATTTGCCTCCAACAATAGCTGCAAATTATTACTAGCAGGATTCGGAAATACAGAAATCCGGTCCTGTCCATTATATGTCTGGATTCCAAGCGGATAAGTAACATTGGCTGAATCCAGAATTCCCAAGCCCAGATTATAATAGCCTCCTGAAAATCCCTGCTGCAATTTTACCGGGCGGACCAGGTAAAATTTCTTGCCATTACTGCCTTTGGTATCAGCGTAGCTTGTGGTAGTCAGCATTGAAGAAAGTCGGGTATAGGATCCCCAGGCTGAATCGCAACGGTAGACATAATACCCGATCACCAATGGATCTGGAGAAGCGTTCCAACTGAGTGTTGCACCCTGATTTGGAAGGCTCGTTATAGTGAAGTTGGATGAAGGCTTGATATAATCATTTCGGAGACTTGGGTCGCCCATCAGCGCGGCATGCACCCAATAGGCCCCATAATTTGTTGGAGAATAAAGTGCGATGCTATTGTTCTGTGAAAGGCGGGTGGAGTAACCAATGGTTTCACCGAGCGACATATGATGGAAGAACCAGTTCGGCCTACCTGCCCAGCAACTCGTAAGTGCCGGCTCAGCAGCGCAAAGGGGTGCCCGCAAGAAGTTATTCTGCGCATCCCAATCTCCAAAATAGGAGCCGAACATCATGGTAAAGATGCCTTTAACCGCACCGGTATTAAAATCTGCAGTCGCTCCTATTCCGCTTGCAGTGGTATATGAACCCCCTCCGCAACCATACGCCCATTGATAGGCAGAGTCCTTAAGAATGGTTTCAAAATCTGCCGACAGAATATTAGCTGGGCCAACAACCGTTGGAAACATTCTCCAGGCATTGGCAGCAAAAGCTTCTCCATTAAAGGCACCAAAATTATCGTCAATTACTCCTTTACGAATGACTGCCAGCGAATCCATTTTATAGACATGATCCTTATAGAGGTAATTCTGCATCATTCGTACTTCAGTGCGACTGATCGCCGGCATATTTGCAAAATCAATCCGGCCGGTCTGTAATTCCAGATCGGAAGGGAGGATGGTCTGATCAAACTTCCCGTCGCCAGGCTTATTCCTGTTTTGGGTCCGGGATGCAGCAGTATCCAACAAACTATTATCTGTCCATAAACCATTCATGTCGGCATAATACGCATCCGCTGGCCAGGCACCCAGATGGTCAGGATGGCCATCGGGATTAAGATCCCCGCTATAAGGAACGGGTATGTGACCCAATAACAGGAGTCCATTGGTTCCCGGATGCGAGGAATAATCGGACTGTATCAGGCTTTTTACAGAGGGAACAGGGGCTGTCCGGGCAATATCATGACGGATTAAGGCCCAGCCATCTGCTCTAAGATCGGACATTAACTGGGCGATCTGGCCTTTACAGGAATCAATGAAAAGGCTATCCACGAGTAAGATCATGGTACCATGATTGTGGATCGCCGGGGATTTGATACCGGCATAAATGTAACCTGTACCATTGGCACCGCCGTTAGCAAGGACCAGATATTCATAGGAAGAATCAACAATGACTGCCTGGTCATTATATACAGAATCAGTGGTCGTAGCTGTACCTATAGTCGTCCAGCTAATATCATCCTTGGCTTTCCGAAAGATGGTATAACCGGATATACCAGTGAGTTTTTTCCAATGCAGCCGGATAACCGGCGGACTTACCTGGGTGGTTACATTAAGTTGGACAGCATAATCAGAGGTCACCTGGGCATGAATGCTCAGGCTAATCAAAACAGCAATTACTAACAGGTATCGTTTGTTCATCACCGCATTTTTTATAAAAATAGGCAGCAATTGTTATTGCTAGGGAACGTGGTCCCTAAGCAACCCCGGCAACTGAGCAAAGTCGAAGGGACTGGTCAATTTGGTGATTTGGTAATGGGGCCTCCTTCGTGCTTTGCACTACGGCGGCCAAGGGAGCGGGAGCGCACCAGCCCATGAACGAAATCATCTGGCCCCTGAGCGGAGTCCCCTGCTACTGAACGAAGTCGAAGGCTTAGCCCTCAACATCAACAAAATCAGGTTTGGTAGCCTGACGGTAGAGGTAGGTATGGTTGATATGCCTCCGAGCGAACCGGGTCGGCACCGGTGCATAAATCAGTTTCAGATAGAGCTCTTTGGTAACCCCGTAATATTCATACGATGAACCATCGGCATAGGTAATTACCAGGATCTTGTCAATAAAATCAACCTTGGTTACAGCTGCTGTATTGGCAGTATTGGTATAGGCTTCCAGTCCGGCCGCTTTCGTTTCCGGAGCGATACTTACCAGAAAATGATACGCCTCAATGATGGATTTGCTTTTATGCTCTGCTTCGGTATGGGCTTCAGAATCCGGAGTATGCCGGTCCGGATGCCATTCCTTCACCAAGCTACGGTATACAGATTTCAATTCAGATAGGCTCGCATTAGCGGTAACACCCAGGAGTTTGCGATAATCGCTGATCTTTTTCATGATAATGTATGCAGCCTGCCCGCCCGGAATAATGCCAGGCCCTCCGATGCACCATTTCTCGGATTGACTTTCCTGCTTTTGCGCCGCGAAAGTACCGGATTTCCCTGTCAGGGAAATGTTATCTTCTTCTAGTTATAATGCTTGTAGTTTTTGACTCGATGCGCTGGCCGATAACTACCGGCTCCATGGCCATAACCTCCACCCCTGTGCCAGCCGTACCGTAAGCGTGGATTCAGGGGACGATCATAACCGCGACGTACAACGCAAGATGAGACACTAATCGTGATCCCAAGCAGAATGATTATGCTTTTCAGTAAGTTCATGGTACTATTTGTTGGCAATATAATGCCAATTATGATTTTTAACAGCATTCAGGCACTTAGACTTTTGGAATTTCCTCGTAATTGGCCTGTTATTAGAAAATTCTGTCACTACCTCCGCGCATTTTTAGGGCATCACTAGGCATCAATATACAGAACCTGAAACTATACTCACGGTTCTATACCTGGCTTATGATCAAATCTCATTCGTACAAATTCATACATAAATTAAGCACTCGGGCGGTCATAATTGAACATCCAACTCACCCCAAATTTGTCGACACACATTCCGAATTTGGCCCCCCAAAATGTATCCTGCAAAGGCATCGTGATTTCACCACCAGCAGCAATTGCAGCAAAGGTTTTGTCGATTTCTGACTCTTCCTTGAATGAAACAGAAACCTGCACATTATTTCCGGTTACAATACCTCCGTTTTTATCCCTGCTATCTGAAGCCATGATCACAAACCCATCCTTCTGTAGGCCACAATGCAGGATCTTTTGGGCCCATTCAGGATCCATAGCGGGCATTTCACTCTCGGCGAAGCGCTGCATATGCAACATTTCTGCACCCAGCGCCTCCTTATAAAAATTAATGGCAGCCTCACAGTCGCCATTAAACATGAGATAAACGGAAAATTCCATGGTGTATAGAGATTAATACTAAGTGGCTAAAATAAGCTATTTCGATTGCCAGTACATTTGAATAATGCCACGCTTTTTCATTCCCTGCCTGCTGCTTTTAATCAGCGCCTGCTCCCGGGCCCAATCACCTCATGATCTTGTCAAATCCGACCCCAACCGACAACATTGGGTGGATAGTGTCTATCGGCGATTAAGCCCGGAAGAACGGGTTGCACAATTGTTTATGGTTGCAGCCTACTCTGGAACAGATAAGTATAATATTCCTGCCGTCGAAAAACTGATCCAATCGCACCAGATCGGCGGACTGATCTTTATGCAGGGTGGTCCCGTCCGGCAGGCCATGCTAACCAATCATTTTCAGGAAATAGCCCAGGTCCCATTGCTTTTAAGCATGGATGCTGAGTGGGGACTGGGTATGCGACTGGATAGTGTGGTCAATTTGCCGAGGCAGATGACCATGGGAGCAACGAATGATACCAATCTGGCCTATGCCTTGGGGGCTGCAGTTGCCCATCAATGCAAACGAATCGGTGTCCATATTGATTTTGCGCCGGTCATTGACGTCAATAATAACCCGGCTAATCCAGTGATAAATGCCCGCTCATTTGGTGAGAACAAATATAAAGTGGCGCGCATGGGCATTGGCTATATGCGTGGACTTCAGGACAATGGGGTTATGGCTTGCGGAAAGCATTTTCCTGGTCACGGAGATGTGAGTGTCGATTCGCATCTCGATATGCCGGTGATCACCAAATCCAAAGCAGCCCTGGATACCCTGGAATTATATCCCTTTCGGGAATTGATCCATGCCGGGCTTCAGAGTATGATGGTGGCTCACTTATCGATTCCGACCCTGGAAAAAGAACCGCATGTCCCTACTACGCTTTCAAAAAATACCATCACCGGACTTCTGAAAAATGAACTGGGGTTTAAAGGACTGGTATTTACGGATGCCATGAACATGCAGGGAATCACGAAATATTTTTCTGCGGGAGAGGCCGATCTTAGAGCCCTCATGGCTGGAAACGATATGCTCCTGTTTTCAGAAGATGTTCCAACAGCAACAAGAAAGATCCTGGATGCTTTAAAGAATGGTAAGCTGAACTCGGCAGCTATAGAAACAAGTGTTCGTAAAATTTTGGCTGCCAAATATAATGCAGGCCTGGCGCACTTTACGCCGATCAATACGGAGCATATTACAGAAGACCTCAATCAACTTACCTATCCCTTTAATAGCAAGGTGGCTGATGCTGCCATTACCATCGTTCGCGATACAAAACACCTGATCCCGATCAAGGAAGGCAGCAAAGTTCTGGAAATTGGCATGGGCGATGATTCAAATCACCAAAAAGCAAGTGATGCATTTTCCAAGGCCTTACTTGGTCACTTAGGATATTACGCAGGCATCTCCCTGAAAAATTCCTACACCATTGCAGCAGCAGAATCAAAAATCAAGTCTGAAAAATGGGATATTATCCTGTTGAATCTGAACGGGCTTCCCTTTTACCCCGGCAAAAGCTATGGGCTGGATGAAAGTCATATCGCATTTCTGAAACGCGTCTCTGAATTTCCAAATGCCATCGTTGTGGTAAGTGGTAATGCCTATGCACTGAAATACGTTTGTACTGCCGGAAGCCTTATTTGCGCGTATGAGGATACCATTTGGAGCTACACCGCATTGGCCAAATTGTTGGGCGGAAGTTTGAAAGCTCAGGGACAACTACCTGTAACACCTCCCTGCCCGCAATAATTTGCTGGGCTTAATCTAAAGTTTGGGGCAATTTTAAGCTTTGCGATTATCCGTGAATCCGATTGACTATTTTAAATGCAATAATTTCATTGCAGGGCTTTCCCAATCTAAAATCCATATGAAATACAGGCTCCTGATCTGTGTCCTTTTAGTATCCGGCCTTTGCCAGGCACAGATGAAGGTTACCTATCTGGACAAGATTGGCCCTTTCCCGGATCCCCCTCCGCAAAAAGCCGCTATACCCCAGCCTCCGACATACTCCAATGATCTGAAGCCCGTTGCCACTTTAGCAGAAGTTGGAATATCGAATCCTTTAACCATTTTAAAAGCAGATGAAGCCATAGAACGGGCGATTGCGGCAAAAGCATTCCCTGGGTGCCGGGTATTAGCCGCTAAGAATGGTAAGGTGTTCTATGATAAAGCCTTCGGATTCCAAACCTATGATCAGTCCGTACCTGTCAGCATGAATACCGTTTATGATCTGGCATCCCTTACTAAAATTGTCAGTACCACTCTGGCTGTAATGCGTCTTTATGAACAAGGGAAGATCGTGCTGGATAAAACCCTGGGGGATTATTTACCCAATACACTTGGCACGGATAAAGCAGCCCTTCCTTTACGCGCACTAATGCTGCATCAGGCCGGACTAAAAGCCTGGATTCCTTTTTATAAAAGCTATATCGATTCAAGCGGGCATCTTCGGGATTCCCTGTTTCACACGAAGCCGGATGCACATTACAATGTGGAAGTCGCTCAGGATCTTTATATGCGCAAAGAAAACCGTGATACGATCTGGCATACAATCCTGATGAGTCCACTCGAAAATGCAGGCCGTTATGTGTATTCTGATCTGGATTATTATTTCCTGGCCGCTGTTGTAGAAAAAGTAAGTGGAAAAAGTATCAATCGCTACATAACCGAGCAATTTTATAACCCAATGGGCTTGAAAATGATCGGTTATTTACCCTTGCAGTTCATCAAAAAGGATCTGATTGCCCCGACTGAGAACGACCAGGTTTTCCGGCATCAGCTCTTGCGGGGATATGTTCATGACCCTGGTGCAGCTTTATTCGGAGGAGTGGCTGGCCATGCGGGTGTTTTTGGAACGGCTGGTGATGTTGCCGCATTGTTCCAAATGCTTTTGAATGAAGGTAAATATGGGGGCAAGACCTATTTCAAGCCAGAAACGATCCAGTATTTCACAGCTTATAGTTCGTTTATATCACGTCGCGGACTAGGATTCGACAAGCCTGATGCGGATCGAAAAGAGGCCGGGCCTACTTCCACTCGTTGCAGTGGATATACATTTGGACACCAGGGGTTCACGGGTACCTGCGCCTGGGCCGATCCTGAAAATGGGATCATTTTCATCTTTTTAAGTAACCGGGTTTATCCGGACCAGGACAACAAGAAAATCCAGACAATGGGCACTCGTACCGATGTTCAGGATATTCTTTATGAAGCACTGGGACTTCCTGAGAATACAGGACGGCCAGAAGTAAAACAGGGGCAATTGAATAAGCATTAAAACCGGAGTTCCCTGCCTGCCCCTCCATTTCCCGCCGTTCCCTGCGTTTGTTGATGTATCACCGTTATTGGTGTTTTCACCAACAACTTCGAAGTGAGGACCTCAAATGCAATGAAGCGATCCCATTTACCCTATTCCGCCTTCTGTAACTGTATCGCCTGTGGCAATTTCCCGCGTTCCTGTACCTGAAGCGCATAATGCCCAACAGGTATTCCACTCACATCCACATAGAACTTGGAAGCGCCTGCAGGATATTCTATGGATTGGACGAGTACCCCGTTCAAATTCACAATCGAAACAGTTACCGGTTCTGTTGTTACTTCATCCAGGAATACCTGGGTAAAGTTGAAAGATGGATTGGGGTAAACATTGCTAATTGCAGCAGTATTAATTTGCTTTGCGCGGGCATCTACATTTGCCTGATTATACAAGGCATAATTTTCTGCCGGAGTCATAACAGTACCCCCTGTATAATTTGGAGGGCCGTATTTATTGGAAACATTATCAAATTCCTGGGCAGAAGTCCGATAGGCTGCTAAAAGAGTCATGGAGATACCGAGGCTTAGTATGAGATTTTTCATCACCTGATCTGTTTGGTACATCTTATATTGCTAAAGAGTGTACCCGGGAATGCTAAATAATTGTTAGAACGGGCTGGAGCATTGCTGCTTCGTATCTTGCGCACCCAAAATCTGATTATGAGAATCGTTCCAGGAGGCATCAAAACAGCCCAGTTACATGCGTTTTTACTCGGTGCCGTAGCACCAAGGCCCATCTGTTTTGCTTCCACTATAGATGCAGAAGGTCGCCCGAATCTTTCGCCCTTTTCCTTTTTCAATGTCTTTGGTTCCAAACCCCCAATACTGATCTTTTCTCCTGCCCGCCGGGTTCGGGACAATAGTATCAAACATACCCTTGAAAATATACAGGCAACCGGCGAAGTGGTCATTAATGTGGTCAATTATGCTATTGTTCAGCAAATGAACCTCGCCTCCTGTGAATACCCTGCCGGAGTGGATGAGTTCCAAAAAGCAGGTTTTACCGCTCTGAAATCGGATATGGTGCGTCCTTTTCGGGTCGCCGAAAGTCCGGCACAACTCGAATGCAAGGTGCTACAGGTCATAGAGACCGGCAAGGAAGGGGGTGCCGGTAACCTGGTGATCTGCGAAATGGTCTGCATGCATATCCATGATGAGGTGCTCGATGAACAGGGAATCATCGATCCCCATAAGATCGATCTGGTGGCTCGTATGGGTGGCGATTTTTATTGTCGGGCATCCGGCTCCGCAGTTTTTACCGTTCCAAAACCAAATACCCATTTGGGCATTGGTATTGATCGCCTCCCGGATTCCATTCGTAAAAGCACGGTGCTCACTGGAAACAACCTGGGTCTGTTAGGCAATAGCTCTAGTTTACCAATCGTAGGAGAGCCCTTATATGATGATCGCCTGAGCATGATCCTTCGTGAAAATAATACTGATGATCTGGCCCGCATTTACGCATTGCATACCTATGCCAAGGAATTGCTGGACGCAGGTGAAACCGATAAAGCCTGGTCTGTATTACTCGCAGGTGAATAGGTCCTTTAGGTTTTACTAACTATTGCCAACTCCATTTCCGGCCAATTTCTTCACATTTTTGTTTGTTAAAACCATTCCGCCCTTCCTTTCAAAGCTGGATTCGGCGCCATCCATGAACTACTTTTGGCAGCCCACACAATAAGCATATGCGAAATCCTTTCCGCCGTAAAACTGATTCGAACACCACTCCTAAGAAAAAAAAGCCGGTTTGGCGGGAATGGCTCGATGCCGCGGTATTCGCCATTGTTGCTGCCACCCTAATCCGGACCTTTCTGGTGGAAGCCTATACCATCCCTTCAGAAAGTATGGAAGGGACCATGCTGGTGAATGATTATCTATTCGTTAGTAAGATGCACTATGGTCCCCGCCTACCCATCACTCCCATCGCCGTTCCACTGGTTCACAATCAATTGCCATTTACCGGTGGTAAAAGTTATTACGATGGTGTGCAATGGAAATACCGCCGGATTCCAGGTTTTAGCAGTATCAAACGGTATGATGTGGTCGTTTTCAACTTCCCGGAGGGTGATACCGTCTTGAAGGATGAGGATGGACAAATCCTTATGGATGATTATTATACTTATACCCGTATCCGGTCCCGGGAGGAATTACTTGCAAACGGCTTTGAACACCGGCCTGTAGATAAAACCGACAATTACATCAAACGTTGTGTGGCACTACCTGGCGATGTTCTGGAAGTCCGGGAAGGCATGCTTTATATAAATGGTCAAGCAGCTCCGATATTTCCCCATATCAAGAATGAATATAGTGCGGTCCTGAAAGGAGGAAGTTTTAGCGATGAGACGCTGGACGAAGCCCGCATCAATACCAAACCGAATAAAGATATCCGCCGGGGAACCAGCCCCGGTGCGAGCCTGAATGTGCTGCTGCAGAATAAGTATGTGGAGCAGGTTCGGAAGTCCCCGGAGGTGAGTAGCCTCACAATGTGTATCAAACCAAAAGGGTCTGTCGGTGACATTCAGGACTGGACCTTTCCGAATGACACCATTCACTACAAATGGAACCTGGATAATTTCGGCCCTTTAACGATTCCTAAGAAAGGGGTATCCGTGACCCTGAGTCCGGAAAATATTGCTGTTTACCGGAGAATCATTTCAGTTTATGAAGGGAATACTCTGGAAGAACATGACGGTACTTATGTGATCAATGGCGTTCCTGCCACAACTTATACCTTCAAAATGGATTACTATTGGATGATGGGGGATAACCGGCATAATTCCCTGGATTCCCGATTCTGGGGCTTTGTACCAGAAAGCCACGTTGTTGGAAAGGCCTGGTTCGTTTGGTTGAGCTATGGTGAGGGTGGGCTGCGCTGGTCCAGGCTTTTCCGTGGCATACATTCCCTGGAACAATAAGGTCAGATGCGGTCGTTAAGGCCTAAAACTCAGCCTCATATTGCCAAATTTGACACTACCTTCGTTGATTAATTTATTAATTAGGTGGTAGCTATCGAAAAAGAAATCGCGCAACAATCTCTGGAACACTATTTCCAGCAGTTCCGGAAACATATTGTTGGGATTGATCAGGAATTTGAGTCTCCGTTCGGGCGGCAGAAAATGGTCTATACTGACTGGACAGCCAGTGGTCGGCTCTATCGCCCGATTGAAGAGAAAATCCTGAACGAATTTGGCCCTTTTGTAGCAAATACGCATACAGAAACAACGATTTCAGGAACCCTAATGACGATGTCTTATCATGAGGCCCGTCACATTATCAAGCATCATGTTAACGCGGGTGAGGATGATGTTCTAATCACAGATGGTTCTGGAATGACTGGGGTTGTCAATAAATTTCAACGCATTCTCGGTCTGCGGATTCCTGAAAGCCTCAAAGCATTACACCGTGTATCCCAGCCCGGTAAACCTGTTGTTTTCGTTTCCCACATGGAACACCATTCTAATCAGACTTCCTGGTTGGAAACCATAGCGGAGGTCGTGGTCATACCCGCCGATGAGGAAGGACTTTTCAGTATTGAAAATTTTAAATCACTGCTTTCGAACTATGCCGATCGATCGCTGAAGATCGCGTCTATTACCTCCTGCTCAAACGTAACGGGTATTCAGACCCCTTACCATGCAGTAGCAAAGCTTATGCACCAGCATAAAGGATTATGTTTCGTAGATTTTGCCTGCTCAGGTCCCTATGTAAAAATTGATATGCATCCGGATGATCCGGAATGTTCGCTGGATGGTATCTTCTTTAGTCCGCACAAATTCCTCGGCGGACCCGGTACTTCAGGTGTCCTTATTTTCAATAAAACCCTATACCGTAATCACGTTCCGGACAACTCGGGAGGGGGCACTGTGGCCTGGACCAATCCCTGGGGTCGCCATCGCTATCTCGATAATATTGAAGACCGGGAGGATGGTGGCACACCCGGTTTCTTACAGGTCATCCGCACCGCCCTAGCCATCCAGCTCAAGGAGAAAATGGGGATTGAAAATATCCTTCGACGGGAACATGAGATCGTGGACTACGTGTTTGAATCCTTGAATGCAGCGCCGAATATCCATATTCTAGCAGGCCAGCATAAAGACCGCTTGGGTGTCATTTCATTTTATATCGATGACCTACACTTCAACCTGGCCGTGAAGATCCTGAATGATCGTTTTGGTATTCAGACCAGGGGTGGTTGCAGTTGTGCGGGTACCTATGGGCATTATCTCCTGAATGTAACGGAAGAGATTTCCAATAGTCTCGTGTGTCAGATCGATTCCGGAAATTTCCTACAGAAACCAGGTTGGATCCGGATGTCCATTCACCCGACAACGACCGATAAGGAAATAGCCTTCGTTTGTAATAGTATTAAAGCCCTGGCGAGCTCCTTCAAGAAATGGTCCCTGGATTATAATTATTTTCCAGAGTCCAATGAGTTCCGCCATAAAGATGCCGTACCAATCGAACTCGAAATCGTAAAAGGCTGGTTCTCCGATACTGCCTCCCTATAGAAAAACTCCATCAGTCCGGTCTGGATATTCGGCTTACATTTCAGGTCTGAGATCTACTATCCGCTCAGCCTGCTATGAACAAGGAATTTAAGCTACACCAGCATCTTACCCTAAATCGCATTGGTTATGGTGCGATGCGCATTACAGGTCCAGGAATCTGGGGGCCGCCTGTAGACCGGGAACAAGCCATTCAGGTCCTTAAAAGAGCCCTAGAATTGGGGGTCAATTTTATCGATACTGCAGATGCTTATGGCCCGGATGTAAATGAAGAATTGATAGCAGCGGCTTTGTATCCTTATCCTGCTGAATTGGTGATCGCTACCAAAGGCGGATTTATGCGTAGTGGCCCGAACCAATGGCATATGAATGGCCATCCCGATCACCTGAAAAAGGCCCTGGAAGGAAGTTTGAAGCGATTGAAGAAAGAACGTATCCAATTGTACCAACTCCACCGGATTGATCCTGCCGTTCCAAGAAATGATACTTTTCAATTTTTACGCTCCGCCAAAGATCAGGGGCTGATTGATCATATCGGACTTTCGGAAGTGAGTATTGAAGAGATTAAGGCCGCCTCAGAATATTTCGAGGTAGTCTCCGTTCAGAATAAATACAGTTTCGACTTCCGGAAATGGGAACCTGAATTAAACTTCTGCCGGGAAAATGGGATTGCCTTTATTCCGTGGAATCCCATCAACGCGAATAATGTCGATTCGATGAAAGCTTTGCAAGGCATCGCAGCGAAACACGGGCGCAGTCCGCAACAGATCGCACTCAACTGGCTCCTGCAACATTCCGAAAATATCCTCCTTATTCCAGGCACTTCAAAACTGAAGCACCTGGAAGAGAATATGCAAATCGCCGATTTCGAATTGGATGCGGCCGATCTGGAAATACTGAATCTGAAAGCACCGACTACTTAAACCGGAGATTCAGGGCAACTACATCTGATTTCAGTCCATCGCTTCTCATGTAATGCCCATATCGGAGTTCGAGCATGCTGAAGTGCTGGATCCCGAATACCCCTTTCTCCGGTGAGATGCGGACATTGAGTCCTACAAACTGGCTGGAAAAAGCGGATAGATCATAATCACTGGTATAATAAGTCTCGGTAGGATCATGCATGCCATAGGGTGCAAAATGATCACCGGCAGTTTGGGTATAATACCGGTATAATGGGGCTACCGAGAAATAAGGATTGATCTTCACAGGTACCTCAAGGCTGGCTGTATGAGCTTTGATCCCCCAATCATCCGTATAGTATCGATAGTATCCCCGGAGAATGATCCGGTCTCCCAGGAAATAATTGGCACGGATTCCGATTGGGGTCTTAAAGCGGTTATTCGGAAGGTTCTCCACCTTTTCACTTTGATCAGTAAAATAGACTCGTTGATACTTGGTGGCTAAAAGTCCAGTTTGATCAATGAGGTCCAGTAAAACGGCAATCTGGAATCGTTTATTGATGACTTGCGAATACGAAAATGAAGCGCTATAAGAGTCTCTGGGACTGGTACCCTGTGTACGATTCCTACCAGTTCCTCCACCCGTTCGTAATTCTATGGGGTAAATGACGGTCCAGGTATCAAAATAGGCCTGGAGCTTTAAGGCAAATTCCCGGTTCTTATCCTTTGAGGTCTTGGATCCATTGATGCCGATGCCAAAGGAAGTATAATCGAACTCATGGCTATAAGAGCCAATCGCACCGAGGGAATAATTCTTCGTTTCATCGGTCAGGGTATATGAGAGCGAAGGATACACACGCGTATCGTGTGAAGAAGCGGAAGAAATGGTATTCGGATCGATCTTGTCCGAAGAAGCCGAGGTATAATGGTCAATACCTAGTTCAAGGCCAATACCCCGAATTCGGTTTTTATTGTCACGTCCAATAAGCTTCAGGTCGATGGAATTTGCGATGTCCGTTAATTGTTCAGTACCAATACCACCGGTAACAGCGCTATGATTACCATTCTGGGAATAGTAACTGGACACAAGATTTACTTCATCGACATGAAGTTTCCTGGAGGCATAGCTGGAACTGTCTGTTCCGCTGGATTGTGCCAGGGCACTGATCATTTGCACAAAAAGGGCGATCAGGGCGAGCGATAATTTTTTCATGTTCTGTTCGTTGGATTTTAATTACAACCGCAGCCTCCACCTGTTTTACCACCATTGGCACCCGACGCTCCTTCCCGGTAGGATTGAAAACTGTTTTCCGCTTTTTCGACTTTACGGGAAGCCAGTTCCATCTCCCCGTCATTGATATATTGCTTCTGATACTCCTTTACTGGGGCACAGGAAGTAAGTCCAGAAAGGCTCCAGAGCCCGATTGCCATTAATGCCGGCAGGCGATATGATTTTTTCAAAATGTCAGTTTAATATGTTGTGAAGTGTACAGGCGATCTGCATCATCAATGATGATCGCATGCACGCCGCGTATTTGATTAATTAGATGTAGCCCGTGCTTAATCCCCATGATCATTACAGGAGTAGCCATGGCATCTGCGATCTCAGCGTTCGGTGAGATGATGGTGACACTTTTGATGCCGGAAACCGGGAACCCTGTTTTCGGATCGATGGTATGGGAATATTTTTTACCGTTGATGGTCGCATATTTCTCATAATTCCCCGAAGTAGCCACGGCCATATCCGTAATGGCAAAACTGGAAAATGGATGTTGTTTCGAATCCGGATCGGCAATACCAATGGTCCAGGGCGCCCCATTAGATTGATAGCCCCAGGCACTGAGATCGCCTGCAGCATTGACAATTCCGCTTTTGATGCCCATATCGACCAAAACCCTTTTAGCACATTCGGCAGCGTAACCTTTGCCAATTCCTCCAAAGCCGATCCGCATGCCTTTCTCTTTTAGGAAAACCGTTCCATCCGCTGCATCCAGCATAATGTTCCGGTAATTGATCAGGCGCACCGATGTTTTCGCTGTCAGGGGGTCTGGCAGGCTGGTCATATGAATATCGAAATTCCAGAAACGCTTATCGACCGAACCATAACTTAAGTCAAAGGCTCCCTGAGTGAGTTCGGAGATCCGATTCGCCCGCTGGATCAACTGAAATACTTCTGGATCCACCACTACAGGAGCAATCCCAGACATTCTATTGATTGCAGCGGTCTGGCTATTTTCGTTGAAGGTGGTCAGTAGCGCTTCGATTCGCTGTATTTCAGCCACGGCGGCATCGAAACATGTTTCAGCATATTCCAGATCATCCGTTATCACGGTAAGTTCAAAGCGATTGCCCATAAGCCGCATAACGCGCTTTATGGGGGCAAGCTCTGAAACTTGTGATTCACATACCATGATTAATAGCCTTTATCTGCTGTATGACTTCTTCAGGCTTGGCACCTGAATAACCATCCCAGGTTTTAAGAACCTTGCCATCAGCATCTAGTAAGAGCGTTAACGGGAAGTGTCCTTCTTTATTATATCTTTCTGCAAGGCGCTCATTCTGTTTTGTGAGTTCTTTATCAAGTTTGTGTTTGCTTAAACGTGGGAAATCGGCGTTTACCATACAGAGATGATCCTGGGCAAAATGGGAGAAGGTATCGGTGTTAAAGACCTCCTTTTCCATACGAATACAGGGCAGGCACCAGTCGGAGCCTGAAAACTTCAGGAGTACCAGTTTGTGCTGGACCTTGGCATCGGATACGGCTTTATCAAAATCGGTGCGCCAGCTAAGGGACATAAGTGCCAGGGCGAGTCCTAAAATTCCAAGCTTCTTCATATTAGATTGCATTTTTTAACTTGCCATGGATGTGCAAGCCAATGTCATAGTTATCAATGAAATGCGTGCCAAAAGCATTTCTGCCAAGCATAATTAACACAAAAAGCTCCAATTAAAATGTGAATACTGGTTATTTATAATGGAATATCGTCCTTCAACTCCACTCAAGGACCACCAATAAAGCATTTACAATAGAAATGTCATCCCGAGGAACGAGGGACCTCACAGCCGAATAGGCCCATGCATTTACATTAGAAATGTCATCCCGAGGAAGGCCCTCTTGGCAGCCTGAACCTTGGCGTAGTAGGTCCTCGCAGAAGGCTACTGTGGGACAATAGACTTTGCTGAAGTGGCTTTACATTATCCTTGCTAACCCGCCATAGGTGAAGGCGACGGAGGGCGCCAGCGGTCTTAAGTAGAAGCTAAAATCTTACCTGTATGAAGAATCCCGTCCCTACAGCCTGATACCTGATAAGGATAAACCGACCTGAAATTTAGTAAGGTCTCTCCCATCAGCTTTCTACTTTTGACTTTTTACTTCCCCATCACCCAACCAGTCCAAAAGCAGCCCCTTCTGCCAAAGCATGTTCCCCTTCGAAGAATTGAACCCCAATCCCAGCCATTACAACATCTGTTTGCTGGATAGGAATCTGGCATTCCAGGACCAGATCGGCACTACTATTGACTTTTGGGAGTTTTCCGCTCTTTGCGCCATCGACCTCAATGGTTTTATTTGGGAAGTCTGCGGCAAAACAGATAAGGGTCAGTTCAGCATGGGTAGCATTCAGCGGCCAGCCCAGGTCTCTTTTAGGATTTAAGCCGCTCATGCTCAGCGTCAATTTCCCTTCGGGGCTCATACTACCGCCGCATTGGGCCCAGAAGCTCCGGTTGAGCGGATGATCTTGGATCCATTCAAAGCTTTTGAGTGCTCCGCAATGTTCCGCTAAGACCTGGCGTTCCCCTTGTGGGTGCTCTGTATCCAGCCGGATGATCGTGCCGAAGAGTTTGCTTAAGCGAAAATGGGTTTGACCATTGCCAGCATAGGGACAGAATTTTTTGATAGCATTGCGGAGCAGTCCTGATGCAATCCCGGATCTTCCGAATTCAGAACCAGCGGCCCGTGAACCTTTAAAAGCCGGATCGCTCATCACGCGATCCTTATTGAGGGAACCTTTCCGGCGGACGAGGTTCCCGTAAATCGTTTTATAATAGATCAGATCTCCAATAACCCCTTCAATAGGTACGGGTCCGGTTTGCTTGGCCATTTATTGCGATAAAGTGTTGTTGTAAAATTAGGGGATTGAATCAGTAGGCCGGTATGAAATCCGGGTTAAATCCCAGTTACAGAAGCTTATTCTGTTACTTTTATAATTCGAGTCAGCCGCGGGCCCGACTAAGTGCGAAAATGGGGTAATGGAGCGACTGAGGTAATGGCAATAAGTAGTACTCCTGCACCGCTGCACCTGCTTTAAACGTTCTATCTTTCATTTATTCAACACAGATGCTTAAGGCTTTACAATCCGTTTCACGTCCAACATATTTTTAGTCCTTGGAAAACAATCGATGGAACAAATTGAGTTTCAATTGTTTGAGATCCAAGTGGACAATGATCTTATAAGTTAAACATAAAACACGAAGGTTTTTCATTGATGTGCATCATTTGAAATTATGGATTTGTCTGATGTTGATCATTTGAAACATATGAAATAGGTTGTAGTATTACAGAATATTTACAGGCCTTAACCATTAAATTCTATCAGTATGAAACGTTCGATCTTTTTGACATTGAGTCTTTTGTATGCATTAAGTAATGTCCAGGCTCAAAAAAATGACCTCACTCCAAGAACCTTGACACAAGTACTGACCCTGGAAATTAATCAACAGGGAGGTGCTAATGGAGCTGGTGTTGCGTGGCAACCGATTCTTAAAAAATATTATGCAGCCCAGGCAGGCAATGCGGATTTTCCCCTCCAGGTATTCGATGTAAAAGGTATTCGACTAAGTGACGATGACCTTAAAACCGGAGTGGATGTTCGCGGTTTCTGGTATAATCCTGCTACGAAAACTATCCAGATGACCACCTATGATAATGCCGGTTGGTTTGAGTATAAACTAGATGGGAAAGGAATTCCGATTGCTAAAAAGAAATTGCCGGTAGAAACGACTCAACCAGATCCGCAGAGTGTAGGGATTTATAATGCAGCCAATAAACAGGTTTATTTCTATGATTATGCAAGCGTCAGCCTTGAAAGTCATGGATTTGATGGCAGCACTGGAATGAAGAAGATCAAGCTATATCTTGGGATACAGAATAAGTCGGATGTATTGGATGAAGAGCAAATGGACATAAAAGCGAATTATAATGACGACGCCATTATATACACGGCGATTCCACACGCTGAGATCGGCCTGTTAAACTTTACTTCCAACCAGATTGAGCTCTATGATCTGAGTACTGGACTTATGACCCGTGTGCTGAAACTCCCTGATGGTGCACCAAATCCTGAATTGCTCAATTTCAGCTATTGTAATGGCATTTATTGGCTATTCGACAATAAAGCCAGGGTTTGGCACGGGTATCGGTAGTTGGGGGAGCAGTCGAAGGTCTAAATTAGAACGCTGTTATTAGGGATCTTAGAAATTTTCAGGTCGGTTAATCGGTAGCCAGTATTTCGTATCAGGTATCTGGTTGTTGGGATTGGAATCTTAATACCGGTAAGATCGTAGCTTCTACTTACGACCGCTGGCGTCCGCTGGCGCCCTCCGTCGCCTTCAACTATGGCGGGCTAGCAAGGATGATGTAAATCCTACGCAGCAAAGCCTCTTCTCCCGCCATAGCCTTTGGCAAAGGAGGCTTGTGCCAAAGAGAAAATCTTCAAGCTACCTTAAGACTGCTGGCGCATGCGTGAAGCAAAGGCCAGCAACCAAACCCACTTTTGGCTTGGATATTCCCGCTGGTCGGAAATGGACAAGCTGATAGGAGTAGACGTTCTAATGATCGACTTTTTTTCCGTCGGCTACCTGATATGAATTATTAAGTACTTCTCTTTTAGGCATTCGATTAATTATCCGTTTTTTCGTTCTTAATACCTTCGGGAATTAAGTTGTATTAGAAATAGACAACCAGATTAACCACAAATAAATACAATATTAAATAAGTGTCTTAGAAAACAGATACGTAAATTTTTGATTAATCATCATAACAATCGAATAACATACGACTTAAGTTATTATGCAGCAGTAAAAATCGGTGTATAAATAATTATAACGTTGGCATGTTTTCAGTTGATAACAAACCTCATCTTTAATTAGATGAAAAGCAATACTACATTCGTATTGGTTTTCCAATAGCTCTTTCCATATAATTCCACAATTACATGCTTAAATGCATGGTTGGAATTATTTGTTTAAACGTTGGGAAAATATCCTGAGTGTGGATGCCGGAAAGAGTTGGTACCTCTTTCCGGAGAAAAGCAACGGGATAAACGATTATAGCTTTTAAGAGGAGTTACATCATCTATGTATCAAGCACCTGCGTGCCCTAATCGCTGCATTCCGTACATCCATACTTTATCAGGCATGGGCATAAAATGCCTATGCAACCTAGAAATATCTGATAAATTTATTATCAAGAATTGTGCCAAAACCATTTGGCTTAGCAGCTTTTCTTTTCTCTTTTCCCATTTACTGATATCCACTACTTCCGTAACGGAGCGATTAACCATCAAAGCTGATGATGGTTAATCACTCCGTTTTTTAATTGATCCTATTCCTCCAACAATGTTCCGTAAAACCTGCTCGTACAATCTTAGAATTAAAATATGAAAACAGCTCTACCCTTATTAAGTAAGCCTCTTTTGAGGTTAAGAACTGCAGCTACAATTCTTGTTCTGCTTTCCACAGCAATAATAGCCAGTGCTCAATGCACCCCCGCCGCGATTACCTGGGAATGGCAATACAAATACACCTCTTTTACAAACCCTACCCGATTTGCAATGGGGGTCACCAACATGTCGATGGGGTGGACAGGTGCCGTTACCTCACCCGTTGGAAATGCCTCCACATTTATTGGCCCAACCAATAAGAACTTCACGGGCTTCGGAGCTACCGGTTATGGTCGACGAGATAATGTCGAGTTTACCGTAGGGGCCGGTACCATTACCCTCACTTTTGAAAATGAAGTCAGCAATGTAAAATTTGCGATTTACGATATTGACAAGAGCCAGACAGCTACCGTTAGCGCTGTAAATGCAGCCGCTACCGCTTTGCCGGTTACTATGGTAGGAAGCAATACTACGACCAACGAAGTCATTACCGGTAGTACCACCACGTCCGCCAAGGCTACCGGTCCTGCTACCGATGAATTACCTACGGCAACAACCAGTGGGGTAAATATTGATATCGCAGGCCCAGTAAAAACCATCACGATCACATTTACGGGCGCAGCGGATGTCATCTGGATCTCCAATATCGCAGCCTGTGTAACCGGGAATTTTAAAAACGGATATGATTCCACGCTTGCCCCTGAACCAGGAACCGGTCAGTTTGTTATTACCGCCAATTCATCCAACTCCGTTTATGCAGTAAATGTTGCTACCGGTGCTGCAACAAAAATCTTTACCGATGCTGCCCTGAGCTCCATTAATTCACTGGCTTATGATGCCTACAAACAACAAGTTTATTATGTTGAAAATACCCAATCCGCCACCAACAAAACCATTTACCGTTACGATATTAAAACCTGTACACGTATTGCCTGGATTACCGATGCTTCAGCAGCACCGTTCAACCTCGTTTTGAATGCAGGTGGATTGGGTGCAGCTGCAGCATCTTACAGTAATGGCTGTTTATTTATTGGGGTAGATGTTAGTCTTTCCGGTATTGAAGATGTGGCCATCTGGAGAATTAATATCGATAGTCCTACCGGTAATCCGATCAATGCCTCAAGAACCTGGGGGCAATTCAGTTACACCAATAATGCGGCCATTGGTCAGCTTTATGACTGGGGAGATTTCATTATCAGCAATGGTGTCCTTTATAATTTTAATCGCGCTGCCAATGCCAGCCCTCATGAGAACATCCTTCACTATGATCTGAATTTGCAGGATACACTCAAAGGCTTTACAAATACCCTGACCACTCAAACAGCACTTGATTATAATGGTACTGTTTACAATCTATCTTATGATGTTTCCCCGTATGACTTCAATGGTAATTTCGGAGTAGCCCATACCATAGCAGGTGATGGTTGGGCCGGCCCGTCCACTGATGCCGCTGAGTATTTTAAATTCCCTGCAGATTATGGCGATGCCCCCACCACCTACGGCCGACCGAACCATCGGATCCGTGCCTGTGCAGGTGCCGGTAATTGCTGGATCGGATCGACCGTTGACTATGAAATCAACCCGGTTCCCGCAATACCTGGCCAGCCCGCTACCGGAGATGATAATGCGAATTATCCTAACTCCGGAACAACCGATGATGAGGATGGTTTCAGTAGTTTCCCGGTACTTTCGGTCGGTGCCTCCAGTTATACCCTGGCGAATATTCCGGTCCACAATACAACAGGTGCCGCTGTTTCCCTGAATGGCTGGATCGATTTCAATGGAGATGGCCAATTCCAGGCCACTGAATTTGCTACCGTTTCCGTTCCAAATGCTGCTACTACAGCAACATTAACCTGGAATCTGGCAGCATTTACACCCAACACAGATATCAAAGTAGGACTCACCTATGCTCGTTTCCGGATTCAAACGGAAACAATGGTAGATAATGCCACCACAACAACAGTCGATGAACGTTCCATCGGATTCACTCTTGGTGGTGAGGTAGAGGATTATCAGATCGAGATCAAGCAACTTTCCATCTCTGGTAACGTGTACCATGATGTGAATGGTATGTACGATAATACCGTCAACGGCATTGGTTTCAATAATCCTTCCGCAACACCACTTTATGCCTATCTGGTTCAGGCAGGAAATATTGTTGCAACTGTCCCGGTAGCTGCCAATGGCGCCTATTCCTTTGATGGCATCGTCAACCAGAACGACACTTATAGTGTAGTTATTTCTACAACAAATGCTACGATCGGTAATCCGGCACCCGGAAGCAGCAATCTTCCCTCAGGCTGGATAGAAACTGGTGAGGCTTACGGTACCAATAACGCGGCAGGAACCGGTAATGAAATAGGAACTCCAAACATGGTCCTGGCCGTTAATACCACCAATAAGGTGGTTCAGAATGTGAATTTTGGAATTGAGCAACGTCCATTATCGCAGACAAACCTATTGGCTTCGCAGCAAAATCCGGGTGGCAAGCAGGCTATTAATTTCCCGCCTGCCAACTTCCTTGGTGCTGATCCGGATGCGTCTGCAAATCTTCAACGCCATATCCTGAGCTTCCCATATTTCGCGGATAGTATTAACATCAATGGTGTTGGCTATACTCCGGCAACCTGGCCGTCTGCAGGGGTTACTACCACTATGACTGCTGCCATTCTGGTCGATCCTTCCAATGGTGCTGATACGATCAATATTCCGTTCAGTTATGTAGACAGTGCCGGTAAAGAATCGCTGGTAGCCGGAGCCGTCCGCAAGCCACTGACCGATCTTCTTCTGACAGGAACCGTTTATGATGATAACAATGGAGGTACAATCAATGGTATCGGTAGTGGTACAATCGGAGCGAATACCCTGTATGCAAACCTGGTGAGTGTTGCTACTGGTAAGGTGCTCGGATTTGTTCCTGTTAATGCCAATGGTACCTATACAATAAGCACCGCTCAAGGACTGCAAATGGTTCCAACAGCTGTAGCAACATTCAAGGTCGTCGTGACAAATTCACCAGGTGTCCCTGGAAGCACGCCGCCTTCCATTGCACTAATTACGGCTGATAATACTGCCGAAGGATTGGGTGCCTCTCCAACAACTCCGGATGCAGCAGCGGATGGGACCTACACGGTTTTAACAGCGATAACTGCCAATATTGTAAATGTCAATTTTGGAATCGACCAACTTCCATCAAGCACACAGCCAGCACCACTGGCACCTCAGGTAAATCCTGGCGGGAGCAATTTCGTAAGTATTCCGCTGAGCAATTTCGTTGGTACAGATCCAGAGGATAATGCTGCAACCCGTTACCTCCATTTCATACACTTCCCGGATAGTGTAACCACGATCCGTTTCACCGTAAATGGTACAGTAACTTCCTATACGGCTGCGACTTTCCCTGCTGCTGGTGTTTATATGCCACGAGTAGTCGGTGCAATTGCTACCCTGGTGGATATCGATCCAATCAACGGCGGAATCACTGCCAAGATCCCGTTCAAGGTTCTTGACTCGGCAACTTCCAGTATTACAATAGCAACCGCCACAGCACCAACAGCAGCATTCGAAAGCCTGGACAGTGCTTATCTGTTGGTACCATTCACTGACTTCACACTGGCTGGTACCGTTTTCAATGATTATAACGGGATGACCAATAATAGTGTGGATGGAATTGGTACGAATCTCATGACCGGCAATACCCTATACGCTAACCTGGTTTTAGGTACCATTGTTGTAGGTCACCAACCTGTCAATCCGGATGGTACCTATTTGCTGACTACCGCTGATGGTTTAAAGGTAAACACCGCATCAGGTGCTGCAGGTTTCAGTGTGGCAGTAAGCAATTCAATTCTTGCGAACAACAGTACGATTCCGGCATCACTTACATTCCCTGGCTCCGTTAGTACCGGTGAAGCATTAAGTCCGACTGGCAGTGATGCGCAACCTGCTGATAGTAAGATACAGGTAGCTACAGGGACTACGAATATTACCGGTGTCAACTTTGGCCTGGATGTACTTCCGATAGCAAATAATACAGCGCTTCCAAGTCAGATCAATCCTGGCGGGACAACGCAGGTAACGATACCGAACAGCTACTTCAGCAGTACGGATGGTAATGAACCTGGTAATTCTGATACCGTTCATATCACCGCCTTCCCAACAAACATCACCAGCATATTCATAAATGGGGTAGGTTATAAGAGTGCCGCGGCAACCGGCTTCCTGGCCTTCCCTGCTGCGGGTATTACCGTTCCACTGGCAACAATGGTGCTAACGATTGATCCGGATCCACTCAATGTCGGAACCATCACAGCAGTTATCCCGTATAAGGTAAAAGATACTGCAGGTAAAGAAAGTACGCTGGCCGGTTCTGTAACCGTTCCATTCCGGGATCTGGGTATCAGCGGACGGGTATATGATGACCCGACCGGAACTACCGATGGATTGGTGAATGGGACTCCAGCCGCTGTTATAGCTGGAAATACACTCTGGGCTTACCTGGTTAATCCGGTTACAAATGCAATTCTGGGTAAGCAGGCGGTAGTTACCACAGCAGGTAATATCGGTTATTATGACTTTGGTACTGCAGATGGTATTACTCCAAATACAACATTCAAGGTCATCATCAGCAATGTTGCTAATGCCACTGGTACCATGACTGTCGGAACCTTAAATACCGCTGCAGTTTATACCGCTGATGGAAATACCACCATTGGCGATGGTACACCAAATGGAATCTATAGTATTTTGGTAGGCACCAGTCCTATTGACTCCGTAAACTTTGGTATTGATATCCTACCAACAGTAACTGCGAAAACACTTCCAGCTAGGATTAATCCGGGAGGAACCGATACTTCCGGTGTCCTGTTCACTGACTTTACTGCTGGTGATGTGGATGGGGTCGTTTCCCAGATCAAGATCACCAGCCTTCCAGCTACCCTGACCTCAATCAATGTAAATAATACCGTTTATACCAGTATCCCGTCAGGTGGCCTGATCATCAATTCTACGGACGTGATCAGTGTCGATCCGATAAATGGTGCAGTTACAGCAATCATTCCATTCTATTCGATCGATAATGCGGATAGTTCCAGTCTAGTCTCAGCAAATCTCACAATACCATTTACCGAACTCAGCCTAAGCGGTATCATTTATAATGATCCACAGGCAGGAACTGTTGGTGGGACGGCTGCACTTCAGGCAGATTCCATCGGTACCGGTGTCAATAAGAATCTGCTTTATGCCAACCTCGTTGATTCTGTGACCGGAAATGTTGTTTCCGTTCAACGTCTGACAACAACCGGAGGACAGGTTGCTACGGGAGAAGGCTATTACAACTTTACAACTGCCAATGGCCTCCGGATCAAGCACACGTTTAAAGTGGTTGTAACGAATGCTGCCGGAACAGTTGGAACGCCTCCACCATCTACCAGCCTGCTCAATGCGGCTAATACTGCTGAAGGTATTGGTGCACTTTCCGCCGGTGATGGAACGCCGGACGGTGTTCTGGTAGTGCCTATCGTGATTACCAGTATTACCAATGCCAATTTTGGCATTAATGAACTACCAACGCCCACAAATGCAACCCTTACATCCCAGGTGAATCCTGGTGGTAAGATTGCAGTAACCGTTCCAAATGCAAATATTACGGGTACGGATCCGGTGCCGGGTGCACCACTTACGCCAACCGTTCCTGCAAAGATTCACTATACCACCTTCCCAACAAATACGGACAGTGTAACAATCGGAGGGGTAGGATATACAGCAGCGACCTGGCCTATAAATGGTGTGATCACACCAAATCTGACCACTGCCTATTTATTGGATCCGGTAGCTGGGGCTGTTTCAGCAATTATCCCATTTAAAGTCATTGATCTTGGTGGCATGGAATCTCCAGGTTCTGCAACAGTGACTGTTCCGTTCACAGAACTGACAATCGCTGGAACTGTTTTTGATGATAATAATGGTCTTACACTATTAGGCGCCGTTGCTGGTTCAGTAGGAGGAATTCCTACGAATACGATCGGCAGCAATGTCATGAATGTAAACCTGGTGAATATTGCTTCCGGCAAAGTGGTTGGTTCAGTTCCGGTAAATGCCAATGGAACATGGGCAATGACCACTGTCAATGGTGTTCAGCAAGCTGTTGCCAATACCTTTAAATTGGTTGTTACCAATAGTGCAGGTATCGTTGGAAGTACACCTCCATCCACCTCCCTGGTGAATGCATTAAACACAGGTGAAGGAACACTTCCTGCCGGCGATGGAACTGTTGATGGCTCTCAGAATGTTCCCCTGCTTTCAACGACCAATCTGACCGGTTTGAATTTTGCGATTGATCAGTTACCGGCTACCATTCAGCCGGCCACGCTGGCCCCACAGATAAATCCAGGATTTACAAACTTTGTAAACGTGCCCTTAAGCAATTTTGCAGGTACAGATCCGGAGGACGGTAGTGCGACCCGTTACATTCATGTGACTCATTTCCCCGATAGCGTTACCACCATCCGCTTCACTGTCAATGGAACCGCAACCTCTTATACCACGGCGACCTTCCCGGTTGCTGGTGTATATATTCCAAGGACCGTTGCGGCCGTTGCTTCGCTGATAGATATCGATCCAATCAACGGACCGATCACTGCGAAGATTCCTTTTACCGTTCTGGACTCGGCCACAACAGCGTTTTCAACGATTCAGACAGCATCACCTGCTGCCAAATTTGAATCTCCGGATACATCCATAGTGCGGGTACCATTTACGGACATCACGCTGAGCGGTAACGTATTTAATGATACCACCGGACTAAAAGATAATAAGGTAAATGGAACGGGTATCAATGCGCTTGCAGGAAATACCTTTTATGTAAACCTGCTGCTGAATAATCTGGTGGTAGGGTATGATACTGTCAATGCTGATGGAACATATACACTGAGTACCCTTCAGGGCCTAAAAGTAAACGTGCCAATTTCCGGTACCACCGGGTTTATCGTTGCGGTTACCAAGTCTGTTCCAACAATTGGTGCAGCGCTCGCGGTCGGGTCACAGACGCTTGTTGGCGCAACGTTCACCGGTGAGGCGCTCGCCCCAACAGGTTCCGATGGTACCGTGGATGGAAAGATTGCCGTAGCGGTTGTCACATCGAATATAACTGGTGTCAACTTTGGTGTCAATGTTATTCCGACAGGCCATGACAGTACGCTTCCAAGTCGCGTAAATGATCCGCTGATCCCATTCTACATCGTTGCCAACCCATCCTTCCATGGAAAGGATGTGGATGGAACAGTGGATAGTCTGGTGTTTACAACATTCCCGACACTGACCAGTCAGGTACGGATCAATGGAATTACCTATGCACCAACAGCTAGTACTGGTGTATTGGCATGGCCTGCTGCCGGCGTGAAGATCAAGGCGGATACCCCATTTGTAGTGGAGGTCAATCCTGCTGCAACGGGCAATACGACGCCACAGTTTACCTACAAGGTGATCGATAATATCGGTCAGGTAAGTACGAATCCAAATGTGGTGAATGTTCCATTCCGCGACCTGGATTTGAATGGCCGCGTTTATAATGATCATAATGGTATCACTGATTCTCTGATCAATGGCACACCAAATGGCGCTACTGTTGGACAGGTTTATGCATACCTGATCAATAATGCCACTGGTAAGGTTTCATCAAAGAAGACCATTACGATTGCCAATGGATATTATGACTTCGGCTCTGCTGATGGCATTCTTTCGAATACCAGCTATAATGTAGTGGTCAGTAGCACCTCTTATGCCGTTACTGCAGGGACTACGCTTGGTAGTACTATCTTGCCGACACTTCCGGCAACCGAAGTAAATACGGCTGAAGGAAATACTACCGTTGGAGACGGTTTACCGAATGGAATTACGACCGTTCAGGTAGGTAATGATCCGGTCGACAGTGTAAACTTTGGGATCGATATCCTGCCAATTGCAACAGCCCATACCAATGCAGCGGTTCTCAATCCAGGAGATACGAATACCATTGTCATTCCATTCAATTCCTTTACCGGAACGGATGCTGACAATAGCAATGTTCTGGCTGGAGTATTAATTACCAGCCTGCCAGTACCCGCAACATCCAATATCAACCGACTGGTGATTAATGGGGTTTCTTACACCAATGCAACATTCCCTGTTGGTGGCATCAGTATCTATAATACGGACGTGATCGCCATCGATCCGGTGAATAACCCGACAGCTACAACATATGCTACGCCAAGTACCACCATCAATGCAGTACTACCGTTTAAGGTGATTGATAGTGCTGGTAAGCCAAGTACTTTAACGGCCAACTTTACACAACCACTAACCGATCTGTATCTCAAGGGCGTCGTTTATGATGATCCGGGAGGAGGAACCGTTAATGGTACAGCTTCAAATGTAATCGGTTCCAATACCCTTTATATGAATCTTGTGGACAGCACAAGTGGTCTAGTTGTTGCCAGCCGTGCCTTGGGCTCTCAAACTACCGTGGGTGCTTTTGTCTTCGGAACCAACTCCGGAGTAAAAGCCAATACTACGTTTAATCTGATCGTTACACGGACACTGGGTATTGTAGGTCAGCTGCCTCCAACTACGGATCTGATCAATGCTGAGAATACCGGTGAAAGCATTGCAGGTATTAATACCCTCGGTGACCTGGATTCGAATGGGATTGCAACGATACCATTGGGCACGACATCTCCGGCGACCGATATTGTATTTGGAATTGATATCCTACCCATACCTGCCGGGAAAACCTTAGCAAGCCAGGTAAATCCAGGCGGTGGAACTTTCGTAACTGTTTCTCCGATCGCGGCGGTCAATAGCTTTGTAGCGACGGATGCCGATGGTACGGTTGCCCAATATCAGATCATTGCCTTCCCGGGTTATGTGGATAGTATCAGTATTGGAGGTGTGGTTTATACGCCTGCAACCTGGCCTGCAACTGGAGTCAACTTTACAGCTGCCACAATAATTAAAATAGACCCACAGAACGGTGATTTTACGGTGAACCCGATTGAAATTCCATTTGCGGCCATTGATAATGCAGGACACCGAAGCGAGAATACAGCAACCGTACTTGTACCATTAACGGATCTCACGATCAGCGGTATCATCTTCGATGATGCGAATGGAACTACGGATGCCCTTGTGAATGGGGTGCAGAATGATACCATTGGGGTAAATGTGATGAATGTAAGTCTGGTCAACAATACAACCGGCCTGGTAATCGCCACTAAACCTGCCAATAATGATGGTACCTATTCCTTTGGAAATAATGACGGCGTGTTGCCTAGCACTACGTATAAGGTAGTCATCACAAACACTCCGGCTACCGTTGGAAGTGCACCACCATCCACAAGTCTGATAAAGGCAGTGAATACGGCGGATGCCTTCCTGAATGCTGCCGATGCGACAGCCGATGGTACCTACACGGTGGCAGTGGCACTTGTCAGTCGTCCGAATATCAACTTTGGAATTGACCTCCTGCCATTACCAGATACAACTACACTTACGCCCGTTGTAAATGTTGGAGGAATCAATCCGCAGACCATTTCCTTCAGCAATTTCCATGGAACGGATCCGGACGGAACATTAACCTCAGTACACTTTACACAGTTCCCAGCTAATACCTATACCATGACGATCGGTGCTACGACTTATGGTACCGGTGCAACGGCCTTCCCGGCTGCCGGCGTTACGATTCTTACCTCTGCCACCACCACTGTTGTCAAGATTGATCCTTTGGATGGCGTCACTCAGGTGCGGATTCCATACACGATGATCGACAATGCCACCAAGGAAAGTAAAGACACTGGTTTTGTTATCCAGCCATTTATCGACCTGACGATCTCCGGTAAGGTATTTAATGATACCAATGGCCTGGTCAACGGTATCGTTGATGGTACTGCGATCAATTCCCTGCAGGGCAATACCTTCTATGCAAACCTGATCAATACGACTACCAACAAGGTGATCCGAAGTCAGGCAATTGCTGTTGATGGTAGCTACCTGTTTACTACAGCAGATAGTGTTCGTCAAAACCGCAACTATAACGTGGCCTTGTCCAATGCCAGTTTTGCAACCGGTGCAACGGTTTCCACCGCGCTCACCAATAATGTTGTGAATACAGGTGAAGGGATCCTTGCAGCAGGTGATGGTACGATCAATGGGGTGACCGCCGCCAATATGGGCGCAGCAACCATCACGCTCACCAATGTGAATTTTGGGGTTGATGCCAAGCCGGTTTCAAACAGCGCTTCGTATGTTATTCCGCAGCCAAACCCGAATGCGTTGATGCCACTTATTGCCGGCAACAACCTCGGTGGACTGACCGGAACCGATCCGGAACAGGGTCCATTGTTGAGCGGAAATACGCTGACGATCAACACGATCACTGGCCTTAATGGTAATAAGCTGTATTACAACAACGTGCTGGTTACTGCGAACACGGTGATTCCGAATTATGATTCAACCCTGTTGAGCATTAAGTTTACTTCAGCAACTGCGACCACTTCGAGCTTCACATTCACCTACCAGGATGCTGCTGGTATATTAAGCCCAAGTCCGGCCACCTATACAATCAGCTGGCCAAGTGCGCTGCCACTTTCCTTACTGGACTTCGAGGCTAGCAAGTTAGCGGACGGTCGCGTTCAGCTTAACTGGCAGACTTCCGAGGAGCGTAATACCCATCATTTCGAGATCGAGCGCAGTGTCGATGGTGTCCGTTTCGATCATGAAGTAGGTAGTGTGAAAGCAGCAGGTACGACCAATCAGTTGCTGAAATACCAGAGCTATGATCTCAGTCCTGTGAAGGGTGACAATTTCTATCGTCTGAAAATGGTTGATCTCGATGGATCATATACCTACAGTCAGATCCGGGTTGTAAACTTCGGAACAGTGACTGCAGATATCATTGTTTATCCAACGGATAATAAGGATGGAATTGTGCACGTGATTCTTCCTGAAGGTTCAGAGCAAACCAGGATGTACCTGCTAAATGCGGCAGGTCAGATGCTGACGCTGACATCAGAAAATATCACTCCGCTCAACCGGATCATTTATCTAAGCAGTTTACCGGCCGGCGAGTATATGCTTCAGGTCGTAGGAACTGATGGAAGCCGCAAGAGCTTCAAGTTGGTCTATCGGCCTTAGGTTGGATTGTTTGATGAGAGAACCACTCCTGTTTTTCAGGGGTGGTTTTTTTTGTGTTGAGCGGGGAAATTATATTTATTTATGCTGATACATCACAGCGACTTGCCACAGCGACCCTGGCTATGCATTTACATTAGACATGTCATCCCGACAACGGCCACCGTCGCCAAAGGCTATGGCGGCTAAAAGAAGGATTCCACAGCGACCGTCCACAGCAACTTTGCGCCCCCGCCGTAGCTTTCTGCGAAGGCCCTCCTTCGCTATGCTATGGCAGGTGAGAAGGGTGTCATTCAGGAGGAATATGTGCATTCCTGTCACAGCAAACGTCCACCGCGACTTTGCGCCCCCGCCGTAGCTTTCTGCGAAGGAGTGTGTCATTCGGGAGGAATCTGTGCATTCCCGTTAGAGCAAACTAACACAGGTTCTTCCTAACTAAAGGACAAAGTTTGGGTTAACACCAGCTCTCATGTAACTAACACAGATTCCTCCTGAATGCCTGTCCCGCCGAATGGCGGGGACAAAGTTAGGGTCAACACCTCGGGTCAACACCTTGGGACAACATCGATGTAACTACAAGGACCGTCAAATACAATGGTCCACAGCGACCTAACTAATAGCAGATTCCGATTATGAGGTAACAAATTGTGACCGCATCACGGTTACTAAGTTGCAGCAATCAGGTAGGTGACTTATCTTTCTTTGAATACCAGATTAAAGGTGGAAGAAAATATGACCCAATGCGAGTACCAATAATTACAATGATCATTTTGGGGTTTTTATGCTCCTGTCAGCGTGAGAATCCCGGTAAGAAGATTCAGGAATCGTCTTTAGAACATCATTTCAAGGAAGTTCAAAAGTTTCCTTATTATGATACTACTACGAAAGAGTATCAGCTATTAAAAGCAATCTATCAGAATGATACTTCATATTTAGTCAATTATACTACGAATTCATTTGATCCGGAGGATTGGTTCGCGATGCGTATATATAAAGCTCTAAAATTACCAGCCTTATCAACAATAGGGGTGGATGAGGCATACCGTTTTAACTATCAAAGCGGAAGTTTTGCGTATTTATATGGCAATGATTTGGTAAATGCCTATTCAATAACCATATCGAAATCAGATAGTCAAATAAGCTTAAAAGGCATCTGGTTAGAATCAAGTTTGTATGACGGCTCCAAAAATAGCGTTCCATATAGACTTAAGTACTTGGTTAAGTTTACTCAAGATACCCTTCTTAAGCTCAAAAATTGGGATAGTCTACAGGTCCTATTAAAATATTGTGATTATTGGGGACTAAAACCTTACAACGGGCAAAAAGGTACGGACAGCAGTACTGAAATGATTGATGGATTTATAAAGGGAGATTTGGGCCATCCTGCACAAAGCCAGCATGTTTACAGATGGGAAACGTATCCTTATGCGTTGCATAAGGTCATTGGGTTTAGTGAACGATTATCTGGGAGAACTCATCATTAATTTGTGAGGTCCATTTGGGGCCACAATTCATTTATTTTTTTAAACCAAATCCGTTCCCGTTCTTCCTATTTCCTTTTTTCTACTTTTTCATCTAAAAGGTTTTCAATACTGTCATAAATACCGTTTAGCTGTACGTCATGATTCGTTAAATGCTCCCTGATAGTTTCAAATTGGGCTCTAATATCTATATGACTGAGTAATACCCGGCGTAGTTCCACAAATGCACGCATAATGGCTATGTTCATGTTAATTGCCTTATCACTATTTAAAACCCCACTTAACATGGCAATCCCTTGTTCTGTAAAGGCATAAGGTGTAATAATGGTATTCCTTTTGCTTTGTGAAGCGGTCACAACTTGTGAGGGCAAAGACAATTCATTTGATGCGGTCGCAAATTGCGACCGCATAGGTGATTCCGATGATGCGGTCACAAGTTGTGACCGCATCGATTGCCACTCCGTTGTCGTCAAGCGAAACATAAAATCTTCAGGAAACCGTTTAATATTACGTTTTACCTGCTCATTTAGCCGTTTTGTTTCCGTTTCATAAAGTTGGGCAAGATCAAAGTCCAACATTACCCTAAGTCCGCGTATTTCATGAATCCGGTACTGGATGCTTTGAATATGATTCATGAATCAGCAATTTGAAATACTAGGCAGCAATAATAATAATGCCATTCCTTCAAGGAATTAAAAATTCCATCAACGCTGCATTTCAAAGCTTGAATGGTATTTAATGCCCTCGACTGCTCGTTCAAATAACTATTAAGGTCGCAGGTTGCGACCTTAATGCTTTATCATTTATCGTAAGGATATCCTTTATTGGATTCTTAAATGAATTATTGGCAATTTTCGGTGCTCATTAATTTCATAAAACTAAAAAAACCACTAACTCGCAAATCTTGCAATCCGGAAACAAAAATCGTTACGTATGATTTGGATGGCTTGTATATTCGTCTGGACAGACTTCTGATGCGGTACATCCCCCTACTCTTGCTGACAGTCATTTTCTCTTGCCAAAAGAAGCAACGTGTACATCAGAATGCATTCATCGTTGACATTCCGGTTTGGTTTGATTATGATAATCGACCTTATATCGACGTAATGTACAAGTATACTCAGGAAAAAGCTCAAAAGCTCAAACTGGAACCATTACAAAATGGGTTTAAGGGTATCACCATTCGCGTGTGGGCTGGAGGCGGAATATTTGCAAATGAAAGGCTCCTGATTTTGAAATATACGAACAATGAATGGACTGCGAAAAGCTATGCCATGATTGTTGACACTGTGATTGTTTACCGGACCGAACAACTGGTTCCGGAAAGCGGGTGGAAAAATTTCATCACCAGTCTGATGAAGTATCAAATCATGACCTTGCCTGATGGCAAGAACGTTCCGGAGATCAGGCGTTTTATGGATGGCGAATCAGGTGACGCTGGATTTATTTCAATTGAAGTGGCTACAAAGTCGATGTATCGATTTTATAGTTTTGGTCCACCAAATTCAAGTTATTGTAATTGTTGGCAAGGTCGGAATATGGACTCCATCTTGAAGGTGATAAATCGTGCGTTTCCTCAAAGGCATTCAAGCACTGATGCGCGTTACATGGAACCGATTCTTCTACAGTATCCCAAATGGTCTCATTTTGACAACTAAAACATACGCTCTTCCAATCGAGTAAAACCCTATTTCTGTAAAGTCTGCGAATCGGTAAATTTGTAAGCACCCGGTCTTGAAGTCTATTCGAAATTTATAATAATGCTGATATTTGATTCAAAGAAATTTATTAAATCTCCTTTTGACAACGAAATGGAGTTGGAACGGGTGGTGACAAAAAATTACGAATATCTGTTTGGCCCTGACAGCTTTTATTTGCCTAAAACCAAGATTAAAACTAGTGATGGAGTTGGGACTATTCCGGATGGATTTGCTATTGATCTAGGGCAAAGGAAATGGTATATAGTGGAAGCAGAACTTGGGCATCATGATGTCTGGAACCATATTGCAAAGCAGGTGTCTAAGCAAATAGTTGCCTCTTTACAATTACTAACAAAAAGATCCTTAGAAGATATTTCAGTTGACTTATATAGCCAAGATGATACCTTAAAGGAGAAATTTTCCAATTTAGGTATATCATCTGTGGATGTCAGAAAGGTTATCCGTGATATTTTAGAAACTGATCCAATAATTGGAATTCCCATTGACTATATTCCTAATGTGCAAACGCCGGTCTATTTGACCACCACCAGCCGTTTCTATTTGACCACCGCCAGCCGGTTCAAACTGACCACCCTTAGCCGGTCCAAATTGACCACCCTTAGCCGGAGCAAATTGACCAGCTCCAG
>Ga0265327_10001112_pt1 | contig 37196 bp, 25 predicted proteins | sample 41621metaG_FD_202089 | JGI IMG/M metagenome (GOLD analysis project Ga0265327, IMG submission 202089) | Rhizosphere microbial communities from Carex aquatilis grown in University of Washington, Seatle, WA, United States - 4-16-21 metaG | ecosystem: Host-associated > Plants > Roots > Rhizosphere...
CGCTGCGGACCTGATCGAAGATCGATGCGTGAGCGAAATCAGCCGCGAAATGGCGGATTCCGCAGTCCAGTTCATTACACGCTATTCGGCCCCATCCCGATTCGCGCTGCAGACGCTGGATCGAATCCGGGCTGGGGCCCTCTTTCGGTACGAACATTCGGACGTATCCGGATTGTTCCTGATCGGCTGCCGAAGCTGGGGACAGCCGCCCAACGATGAAGATCTGCATGCGCTGTCGCTGCTGACGGAACAGTTCGGAGTGACGCTGCACAATTCGCAGTTGCAGTTGCTTCAGGCGGCCGCCGAGCACCGGGGGTTTCAGCAGGAAAAACTTTCCGCCCTGGGACTGCTGGCCAGCTCGCTGGCTCATGAAATCAAGAACCCGCTCTCATCCATCAAGACGATTACCCGAGTTTTGGCGGAAGAACTGGGACCGGACAGCCCCTATGCCGAAGATCTGCGAATGATTGGCGGCGAAATTGATCGCCTGGCAATCAGTACCGCCGAGTTATTGGAGGCCGCCCGTCCCCCGCGCGCCGACCACCCCGTACCGCTGACGGAACTGCTGTCGCCGACCCTGGGCCTGCTGATGCACCTGGCGCGCGAACACAACGTCACGCTGACGATTCAGTTCCCTGATCAGCCGATCGTGCTTCCCGTGGAACAAATCAGCCTGCGCGAAATTGTGTTTAACCTGGTCTCCAACGCTGTCGAAGCTGCGGGAGTGCGGGATCGCACGAGCGAAGCGGCTCACGACCAGAAGGCAGGGCGAGTTCAATTTGCCTGTCGCGAAGAATCTGACAGTGTGGTGATCGAGGTGCAGGATTCGGGGCCGGGGATTTCTGCTTGCCAGCGATCGCAAATCTTTGAACCCTTCTTCACAACCAAGCCGACCGGGACCGGACTGGGTCTGTATGTGGTGGCTCGTCGTGTCCGCGAACTGGGTGGCGAAATTGATTGTCATTGTGCCCCGGGGCAGGGGACCCGGTTCCGACTGCGATTGCCGACTTCAAACGAAACGTCAATGATGGAGCAATCGATGATGCATGACTCGCGGAACCCCTGATGTTATCCCTGAAGATCTTGATTGCCGACGATGAGGAGCCGGCGCGATTCGCGCTTCGCCGCGCGCTGACCCAGGCTGGACATCAGTTTGTCGAGGCTGCTGACGGACGGACCACTGTGGAACTGGTCCGTCAGGAACTTCCCGACCTGGTCTTTCTGGATCTGCATATGCCAGGCCTGGGAGGACTCGATGTTCTGCGCCAGCTTGGGGCCGAGACAAGGCAGAGTGAAATCATTGTCCTGACAGCCAGCGACAGTGTTGCCACCGCCGTGGAATGTATTCGACTCGGGGCTGCGGACTTCGTGACGAAGCCCTATGAAGTCGAACAGGTGCGTGCCATCGCCCGACGTGTGCGCCAGCGACTGGAACTGCTGCAGCAGGTGGAGCACCTTCAGCAGGAACTGGAACATCTTCCCCGTTGCGGCGCCCTTGTGGGGACCAGCCGTCCCATGCGTCAGCTGTTTGATCAGATGCGAAAAGTGGCGCGAACCACGGCCGATCTGCTGATTCGCGGCGAGACGGGCACGGGTAAGGAACTGATCGCTCGGGAAATCCATCGTCAAAGCGATCGAGCGGCCGGGCCATTCATTGCCGTCAATACGTCAGCGATCCCGGAATCCCTGACGGAAAGCGAACTGTTTGGCCATGTCCGCGGCGCGTTTACCGGCGCCGACGCCAATCGCATGGGTGTCTTTGAACAGGCTCATGGCGGCACGCTGTTTCTGGATGAAATCGGCGACATGCCAACGGGTGCTCAGACGAAGATTCTTCGGGCGATCCAGGAACGGATCATTCAGCCGGTGGGTGGATCGCGAACGGTCTCGGTCGATGTGCGAATCATCAGTGCGACTCATCAGGACCTGGAAGAGGCGATGTCAGTCGGCGCGTTTCGCCCGGATCTGTTCTATCGCCTGAAGGGAGTTGAATTGCGTGTCCCCCCTTTGAGGGCCCGGCGTGACGACATTCTGTTGCTGGCGAACCACTTCCTGGAACGATGGACGGCGCCTGCGGCACCGACGCGGCTTGAGTTTTCCCCGGGTGCGATCGACGCGCTGCTCGCTCATCCCTGGCCGGGCAACGTTCGGGAACTTGAACAGCTCATCCTGCGTGCCGCGACGATGACCGATGGTCCGCAGATTTCCTCGGCGGATTTGGGGCTCGGACTGCCAGCCGACAGTGCAGACGTGCACGGCTTTCAGAAGTACCTGGGGCTCCCTCTGGCCGAAGCGAAAAGCCAGGTCGTCGAAGCTCTGGAGCGCTGGCTGATTCAATCGGCTCTGGATCAATCGAGTGGCAATGTCAGCGAAGCGGCTCGAACGCTCGGTATGCATCGCCAGAGCCTGCAGCAGAAGATCTCGCAGTTGGGCATTCGCAAATGACGCCCCCGAAGGAGACTCAAGGGGAATCGACGCGGGGGGGCACGACTGCGGAGGATTCCAGGACTGGCAACCCCAGACCCTTTCGATAGGCCGAACGGATAAAGTTGGCAGGACGACGCGAGAGGATCTCTTTGAAGTCGGCTTGCATCGCCTGGATCGCGGTGTCTGGGTCCATGTCCCCTGTAACCACCTTCCCCAGGGACAACTCCACAGCCTTGCGAAATTCCTGAGCGCCTTCGATGGGAAGATCGGCAACCAATTGAACATCGCGCAGGGATTGAGCCGTCTCATCCACCCCTTGGCTGGACTCTTCAATCATCAAGCCGGTTTCGTGCCAGCTTGCGGCAAAACTGACCTGGCTTTCGCGACAGACGGACTTCGGAAGCGACGCCCAGTTGTTTTCGAACTGCTCGCCAGCAAGAACGGTCAGCAGGTTTCCAGCCGCATCGGGGCTTCCCGTGGCAGGCTTACCGATTCCCAGCGCGGATCCATCGAATCCACAGAGCGCCGGGGCATGCACGATGGCGCCTGTCGCATCCCAGTGTCGCGAGTTGGGATTGTAGACCCGCCGTGAGCCCGGCAGCCGACAGATTCCGATTTCGATTCCCTCCGCCCGTTCCATTTCGCCGGATTTCCTGCGTGTAACCGGTTCCACACCGATCGCCAGCGCCGCCTTTCCCTGCAAAACCTGCGAACGGCATTCGGCAGGTGACAACTGTGCGATCGTCGCAGGCATCGATTTCCAGGCGCGATGGGCAACCGTGAGCGCTTCCTGGAATCCAGCGGTGTCGAGCAGTGGGGCACCGGAATCCAGGTCAAACCAGACCGAATAGTTTTCAGGATGCTTGGCAAAGGCAACCGAGCGGGCGAAGAACAGTGTCGAGCGAAATTCGGGCGACAGCGGTTCCACCGCGGAAAGTCCGGGTGCCCAGGTCGGCAGTGCGTCGATCAGTTTCTGATAGTCCTCCCACGTCTCAGGGGGCTTCAGTCCCGCCTTCTGCAGCAGGTCAGAGCGATAGTAGCACAGCAGCACGGGGGCCGTGACCGGCACGGCAATCAGAGTCCGATTCCGCGTGACAATCCGATCGCGCAGGCCCTTGAAGATGTCCTTGGAATCAAGGTTCGGGCAGGTTGCCGAATCGAGCGGCGCGAGATGCCGATCCAGTTCGGGGAGTTGTCGCAACGGAAACAGGACCACTCGTCCACCCGTGGGTGCCGGCGCTTCCAGCGCCTTCGCAATCGCCGCAGGGTCTTTTTCCGAATACTCGGTCCAGCGAATGGTCGCCCCGGTCTTGATTGTCCATTCGTTTAGGACCACATCCCACAACGCGGTCAACTGCATCGCGGCGGGAACGATCAGTTCAACTTCCTGCCCCCGGTATGGCGGCGCCACCGTCGTGTTTTTGGGGGCTTCTGGTGCAGGACATCCAGCGACGGCAAGCAGAATCGCGGCGAATCCCAGAGTGATCCTTCGCGTCCCCCGAATTCGCCGCGGAGAAGTTTGATCTGTCGTCAAATTGTCCTGCGTCATCACTGTTTGGCTCACCTTTCCACGAAACGTTCGGCGTCGGAACGCCTGATCCGTTCCTTCGTACGCCGTGACAGTGGAAATTGTGGGAGCCAAACAGGGAACGCGTCAACTCGACCAGCCTTCACGAACTGGGAAGGCTGGTCGTCAAAACCGGTCCTTATTTCGTCTCGTCGGTCTCATCAGCCTTGTCGGCCTTGCCCGCCTTATCCGGGGCGGGAGGAACGACGGACGGGCCGGTTTCATCCGTGGGAACAGGGGATGGCAGGATCGTTTCAACCGGCACACCGTTCGGATCGGGATACTGGTAGTTCACCAGACCGCCCCCGAGGGCCTGATAGGTGTTGACGACAGCTGACAGCTGCTTTTTCTTGGTCTCGATCAAGACCATTCGAGCATCCATCAGGTCTCGCTGAGCAAACAGGACGTCCATGTACTGAACGCGCGCCCCCTGGAACAGCTTGGTCGCGACATCGACCGATGCTTCCAACGAGTCCAGTTGCTTCTGCTTGATCTCGATGCTCGCGGTGTAGTTCTGCACCATCGAAATCCGGTTGATCACTTCGGTGAAGGCATTCAGCACCGTTCGCTGATAGTCATACAGGGCCTGCAATTGCTTCGCATTCGCGTTCATGTACTCGGCCTGGATCGCTCGCTTGTTGACGAGAGGCGCCACCAGGTCGCCGGCAACGTTGGCGATCAGGGTTTCCGGTGTCATGAACAGGTATTTCGCGTTGAAGGCGTCATAGCCAACGCCCGCCGTCAACATGACCCGGGGATAAAAGTTGGCGCGGGCGACCTTGATGTCCAGACCCGTGGCCGCCACTTCGAGTTCTGCCTGCCGAATGTCAGGACGGTTGCGTAGCAGATCGGACGGAACCCCCAGTTTCAGTGGCTGCAGGTTCAAGTTGAAGAACTCAGTCGAGCGTTCGACCGGTTCAGGGTAGCGACCGACCAGGAAGTTAATCCGGTTCTCGACTTCGATAATATCCTGCTTGATGATCAGCTTTTCACTTTGATTCTTGCGGACTTCAGCCAGGAAACGCTGGACACCCAATTCGTTCCCCTGGGCTCCTTCCTTCAAGGCTTTGGCACGTTCGAGGCTCGCTTCCTGCAGCACAATGATCCGGTCAAGATTCTCCATCCGTCGATCGAGCGCCAGGAGTCCGTAGTAGTTTTCAGCAATCTCGGCAACCAGGCGAGTCACAACATAGTTCCGTCCCTCTGTTGTGCCGAGGTATCGCAGGCCCGCCGCATCGCGGGCATTTCGCAACTGCCTCCAGACGTCGATCTGCCAGGAGAAATTGCCGGCGACCAGGAAATCCGGGTATGGCGTGGGGAAATGGTTTCCCCCGGGGTACGTGTTTTGAAGATTGTCGGCACCGAGAATCGTATATTTGCTGAATTGATCGAGTTTGGCCCCGCCCCCAAGAGTGATGAAGGGAAGGTAGGCTCCGCGTCGCTTCAAGACCTCGTTATTCGCAATCTGAATGTCTTCTGCCAGAATCTTCAGCTGAAAGTTACCGTAAAGCCCCTCGTGGATGAGGTTCGTCAGTACGGGATCATTGAAAAACTCTTCAATACTCACCTGGGATGAGTTTTCGCCGCTGACCTCTCCATTGTAAGTTTCGGGAAGTTCCCGGGATGGTTCTTCACCACGCAGACAGGGAATGTGACATCCTGGCAGGGTCACCAAAAGGCATCCAGCGATGGCCAGTGCGACCATTCCCCGCTGGAGATTCCGGTTTGTGTTCGATGAACGAACAAAGAGATTCATCTTTCTCATCCTTGATGATTTTGACCGGAGGTCTCAATCCCGTCTGAACGCACTGATCGAAACGATCAGCAGCAGGCATGACCTCGGGCAATTGGCATCCGAGCCGACAAAACCCTATTCGAATGAATCGCAAGCTGATTTGCAAAATTGACTTACGTCGCATTCGCGGATGTTTTTTCTCAGGGAATCAGCGCGCAATCCACAAAAATGACTCACAGATCTAATGATCGACTGGGGAGTCTGGGCTAAGAAGCAAAATGTCGGCCGCATGGACAATTTAAATAATTTGACGAATCTGCGGGCCAAGGGCGAACCAAAAATGAGCACTTTTAGCCACCCTGGATCAGGGATTTGCCTAATGAGGGCAGTGCCCTCAACCCAATTCGAGCTGCCGCCCGGAAGCTGTAAACGCCGCTCCCGTTGGTCGCTGACGTAAAGATGCGCGCAAATCGTGCTCGTCCCATGACGAAAGAATCCAAGAGGCTCGCTATTGAGCGTTCCCGAATTGGCCAGGCGATACGCAACCACGGCAGCCAAGGGAGAAATTTCCCCCCCCATTTGGATGGTTCCGTGCGTGACCAACAGACGCAGCAAATCAGGAGGGATCAGCAGTCAATCCAGTGCGGCATCGCTCTCTGGACGTGGTTTGGGGGTGGCCTGACCGGGCAGCACGCCATTGAGCCGTTCTGTCATCACCAACCCGGCATCGTCGCTCGCAGGGACGCGACTCTGCTCGCATCCAAGAGAGAGTTCTGAAGGGGGCGTTGACGGTTTGCGACCGCCCCCCGGTTTGCGGATTCGGGCGGTCGCATTGGAGACCGAACGGGATTGCGCTGCTGCAATCTCGCGAATTCCCCGGCGAATCGTGGTCGGGGAAATCTGCAGGGCCAGACTGACGATCGTGATCCCGCCACGACCCAGCCTCATCGCTTCCACGGCAGCCCATTGGCGGCGTTGAAGTTCATTCAACACCCCGCCTGACTGCAGGTACTTCTCGTGGATCCCACGAATCACGTCTTCCCGATTCATGGCATCTCAGGGGGTTCAAACGTCGCCGGATTCAAAACATCAGTCGCCAGTCGACTCACGATGCATGCGGCTCGGGATGATGATGGTGATGCTGCTCGACGATCTCGCTCAGCGGTTCATCGACTTCGTCCTGGATGAATTTTCCGCTGTTATCCGTAATCTGACCGAAGATGTAGTACAGCCCTGGAATCACGAGCACTCCGATCACCGTCCCGAGCAACATCCCGCCGACGGCGGTCGTACCGATGGTCCGATTTCCGATGGCCCCGGGCCCCGTTGCACGAACCAGCGGAATCAGGCCCGCGATGAACGCGAACGACGTCATCAGAATCGGCCGGAAACGGAGCTTGCCACCTTCGATCGCCGCTTCCGCAAGGCTGACCCCTTCGTGGTGTCGCTGCACGGCGAATTCGACGATCAGAATCGCGTTCTTGCCCAGCAGACCGACCAGCATGACCAGCCCGATCTGGCAGTACACATCGTTGGCCAGTCCCATCTGCTGCAGGAACAGGAAGGATCCGAAAATCCCCACGGGCAGCGACAGGATCACCGCGAGTGGCAGGATGAAGCTCTCGTACTGGCCGACCAGCACCAGGTAAACGAAGATCACCACGATCAGGAAGATGTAGATTGCCAGGTTTCCTTTTCCCGCTTCGTCGTAGGAAAGTCCCTCCCATCCCAGGCCATATCCCGGCGGGAGCGTCTCCTTGGCGACCTCCTGGATTGCCTGGATCGCTTCACCGCTGCTGTAACCGGGCGCCGGCGCGCCTTGAATCGCGGCCGACGGATACAAATTGTACCGGTTGATTTCGTTCAAGCCCTGCTTCTTCTTCAACTGCATGAACGCCGAGTACGGAACCATTTCGCCATGCTCGTTCTTGACGAACATGTTCTCAAAGTCCTCGGGATACCGCCGGAATTCAGGCTGCGCCTGAACGAACACCTTGTAGAACTGACCGAAGCGGATGAACCCCTGTTCCCAGGTGCTGCCGACGACGATGGACAGGTTATCCATCGCCTTGGCAATCGACACCCCTTTCTGCATCGCGACGTCGTTATTGATGACGATCTCATACTGTGGATAGTTGCTGGCAAAAAACGTGAACAGCCCCTTCACTTCTTTGCGTTTCGCCAGCGCCGCCATGAACTTGTCGGTCACTTCCCCCAGGCGCTGGTAGTCCATCGAGTTGGTCTTGTCGAGTACACGTGTCGAGAAGCCCCCGGCCGCACCGAAGCCAGGAACAGCAGGCGGCTCGAAGAATTCGAGCTTCACGTTCGACATCTTCCGACATTCGTGTTCCAGTTCCTGGATGATCTGCTTCGATGTCATCTTGCGATGATGCCACGGTTCCAGGTTGATCAGGCATGTCCCGGCGTTTGATCCGCGGCCTTCAGTCAACACTTCGTAGCCCGCCAGTGAGGAGACCGAATGAACCCCTTCAATGCTCTTGGCAATATCCTGGAGTTCACGGGACTTGGCGTTGGTGTATTCAATCGTCGAACCGGGAGGCGTCTGGATGATCCCATAGATCATCCCCTGGTCCTCCAGCGGAATAAACCCGGCCGGAAGCTGCGTGTTAACGGCATAGATGGCAAAGCAGAAGCCGCCGATGACCAGCATCGTCATCATCCGCAGGGTGACAACACGCCGCAGAATTCCCGCATAGCCCCCCGTCACCTTTTCGACGCCGCGGTCGAACAGATGCAGAAAAATCCCCAGCGGGCCGCGCTTTTTTGCCCCCGTGTGAGGCTTCAGAATCATCGCACACAGCACCGGAGTCAGCGTCAGGGCCACGACCCCCGAGAGCACAATCGAGGTTGCCATGGTAATACCGAACTGGCGATAGAACGTCCCCACCGGGCCAGTCATGAACGTCACCGGGACGAACACTGCAGTCATCACCAGGGTAATCGCGATAATGGCCCCGCTGATCTCGTTGACGACCTCCTTGGTCGCCAGATAGGGACTCAGATGCTTTTCGTGCATCTTGGCATGCACCGCTTCCACCACCACGATGGCGTCGTCCACCACCACCCCGATCGCCAGCACCAGGGCGAACAGCGTGATCAGGTTGATTGACATCCCCAGGAGTTGCAGGAAGAAGAACGTCCCGATCAGCGACACGGGAACGGCCAGGGTGGGAATCAGCGTGGAACGCCAGTCACCCAGGAACAGGAACACCACCAGCGAAACCAGCACGAACGCCTCGAACAACGTGTGCAATACCTGTTCGATCGACGCTTCCAGGAAGGCCGAAACGTCGTAGCTGACTTCATATGTCATGCCGGGGGGGAACGATTCCTTCTTGATCTCCTCGAGTTGCTTCTTGACCTCTTCGATCACGACTGCGGCGTTGGTCCCGGGAAGCTGCTTGAGCACGATGGCGGCCGAGGGATGGCCGTCGATGTCCGAGTAAATATTGTAGTACGAAGGACCAAGCTCCACCTGCGCAATGTCTTTCAGATGCAGGACCTCGCCATCCTCGGTGGCCCGCAACACGATGTTTTCGTACTGCTCAGGTTTGTTGTAACGCCCAACCCACGTGAGCACGTATTCAATCGTCTGCGATGTTCGACCGGTCGCCTGACCCAGTCGACCGGGTGAACCGATCATACTGGAATTGGCGATCGCCTCCATCACCTCCTCCGACGAGAGGTTGTAGGCACGCATGCGGTCCAGGTTCAGCCAGACGCGCATGGCATACTGCCGGCTTCCCAGGATCGTGGCACTACCGATCCCGCGAACGCGCTTGATTTCCGGTAGCAGGTTCACGAACGCATAGTTGTACAGGAAGTTCTGATCGTGATGTTCATCCGTGCTGTAGATGTTCACATACATCAACATGCTTGTCATCGCCTGCATGACGATGATCCCCTCGCGTTCCACCAGCGGGGGGAGCCGGTTCTTCACTGTCTGAATGCGGTTTTGAACGTTCAGCACCGCGACGTTCGGGTCCGTCCCCGGTTCGAAGATGATCATGATCGTCGCCTCACCGGCACTCGTCGCGGCCGAAGCCATGTAACGCATGTCGGGGACGCCGTTGATGGCCTGTTCAAGGATCACGAGGACCGAATCGACCAGCACGTTCGCGCTGGCGCCGGGGAAAGCGACTGTCACCACCACGCTCGGAGGCGCAACGGACGGGAACTGCGAGATCGGCAGGGTCTTGATCGACAACCCCCCCAGGAACAGGATGATGATCGAAATCACGATCGCCAATGCCGGTCTGCGGAGGAACTGTGAGAACATGGTGGTGTCTGAGTCCGGTGGGATGAAATGGGGCGGTGCAGGCGGTGGGCGTTATTCAGCGTGATTCTTCAAGTTGGCGACGACCTGTTCAGGCTGACGCTCCTCATATTCCACGGTGTCGCCATCGCGAATCTGCCGGCCCCCTTCGAGAACAATCTTGTCCTCGACGCCAACACCAGACTTGATGACGTACAGGTCTTCGAGTTCGTTCTGAACGACGATTTCCCGCTGGTGAGCCACGTTGTCACCGTCCACCACGTACACATATTGCTTGCTGAGGACCTCAAAGACCGCTCGCTGAGGAATGACAATCGCGTCCGGCTGGACCCGGCTGATCAGCACGGTGCCGGTCTGCCCATGGCGCAACAACCGGTCTGGATTCGGAAAATCGGCACGGAAGGGAACAGTTCCCGTCACGTTATTGAAGTCCGCTTCAATCGCGCCGATCTTGCCGACATGCTCGAACCGGGTGTGATCCGCGAGTTCCAGCTCCACTTTCAAGTCGGCTTTGTTCGCGCTCAACTCGGTCATGTATTCAAGATACCGGGACTCGGGAACATTGAAATAGACCCACATCACACTGTTGTCCGACAGGGTTGTGAGAATCTCTCCCTCCTGAACCAGGCTCCCCTGCTGGTGGTGCAGACGATCGACGATCCCGTCAAACGGCGCTTTGACCGTGGCAAAGTCCAGTTCGGCGGCCGCCAGTTCGGCCTTGGCCGTCGCCTTCTTCAACTTGGCTTCGAGCAACAGCACTTCGTTCTGAGACACCACTTTGTCTTCGAACAGCTTCTTGGTGTAGTTGTATTCCAGCTGAGCCAATCGCGCCTCGGCATTTTCGGCATCCAGCTTGGCCTGGTACAGAATTGGCCTGACGCTGAACATCAAGTCGTTCTGCTTCAGAGTCTGCCCCTCCTTGATCGGGACCGCCTCCAGGTACCCCATCTCCAGGGCGCGAACCTTGATGTGACGCTGCGAATGAATCTGGCAAACGTACTGCTGCGTCAACGTGACCGCCTTGGACTGCGGCATCGTGGCCATGATCTTATGAGCCTCATGGTGATGCTCCTCCTTGTGAGTACTGCAGGCCGGAAGAGTGAGGCAGACCGATGCCAGAAAAAACGCGTGGACAGGTGAAAATTTCATCGTGTTTTCTTTGACTGGTTCGGAAACTCGAAACAGAGAGCGAGACAACAAAACTGTGGAGCGCGAAAGACCGGGCTGGTTGAAGAGACAGGCGAGGTCGGATTGAGCAACTGTGAGTCGCAACCTGCCCACCCTGCATTTGCGGCAATCCGTGGCGTGAGCCCCGATAAGCCGGCAGCACCACCCTCATGCCTGCGATCAGGCCGCCATGTCGGAAAAAACCTGACATTTTCCCGCCGGGACTTGCGAAGTTCGTTAAGTCCCTGGCGCCCGAACCTGCTCACGGGACTTGCACTGCAAGCCGCCGCGCGTACCGACGGATTCATCATTCACCTGCTGTCATGGTTCGGGGTCACCCCGGAATTCACTGAGCCAGTCCCTTGCAGGAACCTGATCCAGCATGTGTCGCCTGGCACATCACCCGCTGCCAACAACCCGTCAGCAACGCACTTTGATGCACACACCAATCTGTCGTTTTCGACATGAATGACACGAAAATCCCATCACGAACCACGATGCCTGATACCGAATACGTGAACACAATCACGCGACATCTACTTCGTGAAAGTCTAGGCCAAGGTTGGAACTGTGACAAGCGGGGGATCTCGCGAAACTGTTATCCGCACGAAATATTCAGGATTCGGCAATTCGAATTCCCTCGGGAGCGGGAAGTACGCCAATGATGTGCCAAACGAGATTCACCCGCGTGCCATTACGATTTATCCAGCAGAAGCCAAATCACATCCGTGCGCGGCGCGTTGTCGAGATTGCCAGTGACTGGCTGGAATTGAAGCCCGAATGACAGAGATTGATCGAGGCAATGAGACTGGATTCACAACCGCTGCACGTGACGCATCCAGCGATGTTGAGGCTAGAAGTTGTTCGTGCCGTTTCGCGCCCAGGCCAATTATCTTTCTGACAGGCTATTTATCTGACAGGCCATCCTTTTTTCAGCGATCTTGCCGCATTCCGATGTGCCTCATCACTCAACAGACCTGCCTGCCGAAAAACCAGCAAGCTCCCCGCGTGTCTGCCTCTTCGCCCCAGGCTCTGTCGCCATGCACTTGGGATCAGATACGTCGGATACAAAGGCTTGGCGTCCGAGATCGTTGGACTGCTGATCACTTCCGATTTCGGATCGCATCCAGTTTCTTGTGCATCTCAGACACCACTGTCGGATGCTCTCCAGCCACATTCTTTACCTCGCCCAGATCCTCGCTCAAATTGTAAAGCTGAGGAGCCGGATCATTCCCGAGTTCAGTATTGGTCCCCGCACTCCGCTTGGGCCCCTTTCCTGATTCGATCAACTTCCAGTCACCGCGACGCAACGACAGGACTCCCGCTTGTTCCACCAGGGTTTCGCGACCTGAGGCCGAATCCCCCAGCAGTGCGGCCAGGACGTTTTCGCTGTCCGGCGCCGTCGCCGCCGAAAAGGTCTGGCTTGTGAGCGCCGCAAAGCTCGCGGGAAAATCGACCTGAGACACCAGGGCGGCCGACGTCCCCGGCTTCACTCGCCCTGGCCACCGAATGATGAAGGGAACGCGCGTTCCGGCTTCGAAATTACTGTATTTTCCCCCGCGCAGCGGTCCGGACGGAGTATGCCCGCCCAACTTTTCCACCGCATCGTCCTTGTACCCATCATCAATCACTGGTCCGTTATCGCTGGAAATGATCACGATCGTGTCGTTGGTCAGTTTTTGATCGTCGAGCAAATTTAGCAATTCACCAACGCACCAATCAAACTGCAGTAATGCATCGCCGCGCGGGCCCTGTCCGCTCTGGCCGATGAATCTGGGATGGGGCAACCGGGGAACATGAATGTCGTGCGTCGCGAAATAGAGAAAGAATGGTTCATTGGACCTGGCCGCGACGTGCCGCGTGATAAACGACTTCGCCCGTTCCACGAATCGATCCGCCATCTCCTGATCGTTCCAGCGAGCCGATTTGCCCCCCGTCATAAATCCAATCCGGCTCACGCCATTGATAATCGTCTGATCATGCCCGTGGCTGGGATGCATCGAAAGCAATTCGGGATGCTCTTTTCCTGTCGGCTCATTGCCAATCTTCTGTCCAAATCTGACCTGCAGCGGATCCGCGGGATCCAATCCCAGGACCCGATGGTTCTCGACATAGACACACGGCACGCGATCTCCCGTGGCGGGCATCAGAAAGCACTCATCAAACCCAAGCTCCAGTGGACCGGGCGAAATCTTCCCATTCCAATCCATGCCGGACTGCCCCAGGCCGAGGTGCCATTTGCCGACCACTCCCGTGTGGTATCCCGCCTGCTTGAGAATTGACGCCAAAGTTGTCCGCCCTGGTTCAATGATCAGCGTGGCATCCCCCGGCAAAACACCCGTCCCTTTTTTTCGCCAGGCATATTCCCCCGTCAACATGGCATACCGCGAAGGGGTGCATGTCGCGGCCGCGGCATGTCCATCCACAAATCGCAGTCCCTCGCGCGCGGCTCGATCAACATTTGGCGTCTTGATCCGGCTGGCCCCATAGCAACTGAAATCGCCATACCCGATGTCATCCGCATAGATCAGCACAATGTTGGGATGCCGCGCTTTGGCCACCGCCGCGTCCGCGCCCCATGCGGTGAATTCACAAAGAATGACCAGACAAATCACCAGCCCTGTCTCGATGCATCGATTTCGGGAGGATCTGTTCCATGGGGAGTGAGCCTGGTACATGTTCATCTTTGTCACGATTCCGTTTCAGGGTCCGGCGCCGACTTCGATCAAATCGCCTGCGGATTCTGTGCAATCGCGACTTTCACCGCAACGCCGTGACCGGACTGTTCGCCACGGATGAAACACCGATGAAACACGGATGATGAATGTGAAATTGTGAATGGATTCGGACCTCCGTCACATCCGATTTCGCAAGAAAGTCACAGAATTGGGAATTGAATGGGTGCTTCATCCGTGTTCCATCAGTGTTTCATCCGTGGCTCCCAATTGCATTGTCGTCGCCGGATCGATTTGCGACGATCTGGCGCGATTGCGGTTACGGTGCGGTAACGGTTCAGCAGGTTGATCGACCTGAAACTCGATCTGAAGGAGATCCTCGAATGACAAAAGTCCTGGTGCTGTACTACTCGATGTACGGACATGTTGAGACCCTGGCCCAGACGATTGCCGAAGGAGCAAAGTCCGTGGAGGGCGTGGAAGTGACGCTGAAGCGAGTTCCGGAAACGATGTCTGCCGATGTGGCGCAGCGAGCCGGCGCCAAACTCGATCAGGCGGCGCCTGTCGCGGATCCAAAGGAACTCAGCAATTACGACGCCATCCTGTTCGGCACTCCGACCCGGTTCGGCAACATGACGGGACAGATGCGGCTGTTCCTGGATCAGACCGGCGGGCAGTGGGTCAAGGGAGCCCTGATTGGCAAAATCGCCAGCGTCTTTACCAGCACGGGAACCGGGGGCGGAAATGAAAGCACGATCATCAGCTTCCTGTCGACGATCCTGCATCACGGAATGATCTATGTGGGACTGCCGTATTCCTGCCCGGAACTGGCCGACATCAGCGAATTGAAGGGGGGCTCACCCTGGGGAGCGGCCACCATCGCAGGGGCGGATGGTTCGCGTCAGCCCAGCGCCAAGGAACTGGCTCAGGCCCGGTTCCAGGGGCATCACGTGGCCACGATCGCCAAAAAACTACACGGATAGTGCCTGTCGCACGATCCGTGTCAGGTTGACTGTTGCTTCTTGGAAACAGATTGGGTCAGGTGTTGAATCTTTCTAATTTGGTCGAAACAGGGCCTAGACGGTAATCAGGACTGGATCTCGGCCAAATCAGAAAGGTTCAACACCTGACCCCTGCCTGCTCGGCAACAATCCTATTGCCACCCCCAGTTCGTTCCGAAGACTGAACTACCTGCTGGGCATCCCGGTCATTCCGGCCGCATGGAGCATTTTCTACTTGTTGATCTGCTGGAACCGCTTGAAGGTCCAGACGGGGGCTCGTTGAGACGAACTGAGGCCGATGGCTGCCAGCAGGTCGGGACTGGGACCGGGGTTCGGATTCCGCAGGACGAACGTATCCCGGTCACATTTCTCGATCACAAATTCATCCGTCCCGGTGTCGTACTGCAGTGAGAATCCAACCGACGGCTCGCACGTGTATCGCCCATAACCGATTTGCTCTTTACCGCGGAAATCCAGGTACTTGATCCGATAGCATCCTCGTGCATCCAGATCGAGTTCCACGTCGTCGTGCAGAACTTCACCCTTCTCGTCCCGGTAATACGTTTCAGGTTCCATCGTGTTACCTGTGAACTTGGCCACCCGGGGGCGAACACAAATCCATTTGCCGACTGGCGAGAACACTTCGTCGTTCTTCGTCCGCGTTGAGGTCGACGCCGCGGGCAGGGCGGGCGATCCGTTCAGCGGAACCACAAATGAGGGGTCGGCCCAGGTCAATCCGAAGTCTTCGGGAATCGACAGCGAACATTCCACCATCGAATGCTGTTCGATCGATTCCACTCCGGGCGGCTTCCAGGCGGCAAAGTTCAGCTCCTTCTGCAGTTCGCGGCGCAGGTAGCGACGAATCTCTTTCACCGAGACATGTCCGGTCGGGGAAATGTGGGCCTGCATCATCTCCAGGCCGTGCCGCAGTGTCGTGTTAAAGATGTTCCCAATCCCGGTTTCCCAACCGACCTGGCTGGGAACACAGGCGGCCATCACAATCAGGCCACCCTGATCTGGTTCGCAATACTTGTCCAGCAACGGCTCGGCCGACTTCAGAATCTGACCTGAATAACAGGCGCTCAGCACGATCAGGACGCGGCAATGACGACGGCTGATCAGCGTATCAATGGATTTCATGATGGTATCGCCCGACACGCAGGTTTCGGGAATCCGGTTGACGTCCGCGTCATGGGACACCATGTACCACTGTCCTCCGAATCGAGTTCCGTGTCCGGAGTAAAGAATCACCAGGGTTCCTCGATCAGACACCCAGTCTGAAAGTGAATCCAGCTGGCATTCGATCTCGGACTTGGTCGCCTGTTCATCGAACAGCAGTCGGGGTTCACGGCGCGGAAGGTCGGAATCGAAGTCCTGTTTCGCGAAGTATTGCGCCAGCTGACTGACGCCGACCCGCGACTGGCTGAGCCGCAGTTTTTCGCCGCCAGCATACTCGTTGATCCCAATTCCCAGGACATGAAAGTCCCGCAGGCGTTCATCGTTTGCGACCACTGTCGAGCAGATTGCCAGCATGAAGCATGTCATCGGTAACCAGTTGCGCATGATCGTCATTCCTGTTTCTTGAACCGAACGGCGAAACCCTCCCTGGTGCAGATTTGTTGGCGGGCGATCCTGCCCGTCCTACCTCTGCTGAGCGACCGGCGGGCCGATCAAGGGGCAGGAAAATGGGAAGAGAGGTCTGCGAATGTGATGACTGCTTCCCGCAGGAAGTCGTTACAGAGAGCAATTCTCGAATTCCCTGCCCCCGTGTGCGTTCTTGTGACGCTGATTCAGGAAACGGCCTGAAATCATCCCACGAAAATGGAATGGAGCGAGACATGAAGAAAGACAACGATTTCCTGAACTGCCTTGTCGCATTCGGTGTGGTGGCTGCGATCCGATACTGGGCGGCAATTCAGTTTCCGCCGCCAAAGCCGATCGATCCCCGGTTCGAACGGTCGATTCTGAAAGACCTGGAAACCATGAAGGCGGCGCGGGAATACCAGTTTCCAGCGGCGCCGGAATTCAAGCTCGAACCGATTTCCGAATTCCGGTTCGGCCTGAAGGATCCGACTCTGGTACCAGTTCAGCCGAAGCTGGAGCCATTTGTCATCGACCCGGCTCGAATTCAAATCGATCCCGAGGACTGGATCCAGTCCAAACTGGAGCAACCCCTTGAGGAGTAACGTCGCCTCAATACGAGTCGCGGGTCTGCAGGAAAACCGCCTTCTTTTCGCCCGGCAATGTGAAATCAAATCCACATCGCTGGAAGAATTCGTCTGCGGATGTGATCGCCATCACCTCGAACACATGCTGCTTACGTGCCAGGTCGACACACGCTTGAACCAATTCCCTGCCGATGCCCCGCCCCTGGAAATCGGATGAAACCGCCAGGCTCCGAAGTTCCGCGAGTTTTGACGAGTAGATTTCCAGGGCGGCAAATCCGACGATTTGACCGTCCGCAATCGCGAGAAACCCGTTTTGAGTCAGATCTTCAAGCTCATCCTGGGTTCTTGGCAGCAGACGTCCCTTTACCACAAACGGTTCGATGAATGCCTGCAGGGCATCGACATCCTGAATCGTCGCATGACGTACGATAAACGGGGATTGATTCTCTGCAGCCATTTCGATCTCAACTTCTCCGTCAAACGCCGTGACGCCGTTGTCCTGGTCATGCTCTACTGAATCTGGGTGACTGTGCACCAGCAGGGGACTTACGCCTTTCCTTGCAACAAGAATCAGGACCTTGTCGAAGGCTCCAACGTCGTGAGACCCTGGATTCCGGGCTTTTGGTCCTTGCCGGGTGTGACCCATCCAGCGCTTGTTGACTCAGTGACTTTCCGTTGCGAACGCAGCATCGTACAAATTGTCCTCGACGAATCACAGCGCCCACGATTGGACAACCCGCGAAATGAGTTCTCTTGCCGAATCTTTGACCGCCGCCCTGAACGACGACACGTTTTTGCGACTCACCCTGAGTCAGCCATTGCAGTCCGCAACTGCGGGAAGTCCAAAAGTGACGGTCCGCCCGATCCTGGTCCGGGACGGAACACTGTACCAATGGACATCGCGGACCGGGTCGCAGGAGCATCACGAAAACCTCTCGCGCCAGGAACTGGAACAACGGGTCGCCAAAGTCTTTGGTGTCACATTTGGCGATGCGCACCTGTTTACCACAGCCGAGGATCTGTCATTCAAGCGCCATCGCAGCGGCCAGATCCGGTTCAAGAAGTCCAAGCCGACACTGAAAGCGACTGCGGACCTGAGTCACAATCGGGAAAAACAATACCTGATTCCCGCGGGCGTCCCCTGCCCGTTCCTGATCGAAATCGGCGTCATGCTTCCCGGGGGGCAGATCCGTTCGGCGATGTATCACAAGTTCCGACAAATCAATCGGTACCTGGAATTTGTGAATGACCTGCTGCCGCACCTTCCCGCCGAAGGGACGCTGAATGTTGTCGATTTCGGTTGTGGAAAGAGCTACCTGACATTCGCGCTGCATCACCTTTTGACTCGAGTCCACCGCCGCGACGTCTCCATTGTCGGGTTGGACCTGAAACAGGACGTGATCGCCGACTGCAATCGAATTGCGAAGATCCTGGGCTGTTCGGGCCTGTCATTCGAAGTGGGGCGGATCGAATCCTTTCAGCCTGCCGGTCACGTTCACCTGACGGTCTCCCTGCACGCGTGCGACACTGCGACGGATGATGCGCTGGCGGGGGCCATCCGCTGGCAGAGCGAGGCGATCCTGGCGGTTCCCTGCTGCCAGCACGAATTGAACTCCCTCCTGGATCCGCAGGTCTTGCCCGGAATCACGGAATACGGAATCTTTCGCGAACGGTTTGCAGCGATGGCGACCGATGCGCTCCGCGCCCGCCTGCTGGACGTGCATGGGTATCGCACCCAGGTGCTCGAATTCATCGAGCTGGAACATACCCCCAAAAACGTTTTGCTGCGTGCCGTTCGGAGAGGGGCATCCAGCTCTGACACTGAGGCCCGCAAGCAGGACTATGATCGACTGAAAAACGATCTGGCAATCAAAAGCTGGCACATGGAAAAGGCTGTGGGAACGTGACAGGTTCGCCCTGTCACCGGCTATTCCACCACAACCACGGCACGCTTCCAGTAGGCGTCTGAAGGTTGCTGCTGAGCCGCAATGGATTGAACAAGTTGCAATGGAACCTGGCGTCCTGCAAACGGGGTCAGGTCCACAACAGCGTCGCGCCATCCGTTGCTGCTTCCGGCATCCTCCACGACTTGTTCCAGCAACTGCTGATTGCCCGCCCGAATGGAAAGGGTCCACCGACGCTCTGGCGCATTGCCGTATCGAAGTTGCAACGTTGTCTTTCGTCCCGCGGGAACATCCACCAACTGCATGAATCGGATCCCATTTGCGGAATCCAGCTTGGACGACATCACCAGGGTTTCGCCGCGAACTTCCCCCGTCGCAAGCTGAAATCTCGGCCCATAGTTCGCTTCCGGACGCCAGCCTGGCATCACCAGCGACAAATCAATCTGGTTCTGTGGCACCACATCCAACCAGTCACCGAGCAGCGAATCGGTCAATGGGCCGGGGACCAGTGTCGAGGCGGCAGAGAGTTCGACCAGATCCCGTTTTGCTTCTTTCCAACCCTGACCCGCCAATGTCCACAGCTTGCCGGCCGCGACAACGACGGGGCCCAGTTGACACTCGACTCGCTCCGGCCCATCGATCTGCGACTGGGCAATTTCGCGGCCGGATTCCCGATCGAGCCACACCAAGTAGGGACGCGTCTTGTTCGGGCCGACGGTGACGCGCTGCGTCGCCACGACGTACCGGTCGTCAACCTGGAACGCTTCCAGCCGCGCCGGCAGATTGCGTCGCCAGGCAACTTGCCCATCTTCAGTCGACAGGGCCACCAGACCCTCGGTCGTATCCAGCAGGACTCGTGAGCCATGAACGGCAATCCCCCCCCGCAACTCGGGAAGTGTTCGAGTCCAGTTCAGTCTGCCGGTTTCCAGGTCCATGCAATCGACGGAACGCACTCCGGGGGCCGACACCAGGACTCGATTTCCTCGAATCCACGGCGCGGCGACTCGGAAGTCCTCGGCCAGTTCATCCGCCCCCTTGGGGATCCACAGATGGCGTCGCAACCAGTGAATCTCACCAGATCCGTCGAAACACGCAGTGATTCCCCCCAGGGTGCAGACGGCCAGCCGGCCGGAAATGGTGATTTGCGCGGCATTCGACCGCTCGTTGGAATCACGGAGCCGGAACAGTGGCTGAGACGATGTCGCGGCCCCGGATTCGGAATCAAACCGGGTCCCTTCCACCTGCACCAGGTCTTCGTCCACCCGGGCCAGGGTCAGTGCAAACAAACTTCCATTCCAGAAGACCGGGTCCGACAACACGTGCAGAGTGGGACGCTGTGACCAGATCACCTGGCCATTCTCGGCATTCAGGCAGGCCAATTCGGTCCCTCCCTTGCCCAGCCGTCGAACAAACAGTCGATCTCCCGCAATCAGTGTGGGCATGGGCGAGAAAGGCATCGCATGCGCCTCGCCCTGTTCACTCCCAAGCGCCTGAGCCCAGACTTGCTGTCCTCCGGGTAGAGCATAGGCGTTCACCTGCAGCCGGTTGCTGATGTAGATCCGCTTGTCATCGGCGACGGCGGCCAGTTGTTTTCCGAACGGATCCCCAAAACGAAACTCATTGCGTCCCGGATTCAAACCCGGTTGACCATCGAACGCCGCACGCGTCTCGGACCGATACGCCATCGGGGAAATGGCCGGCCCAGGGGCCGACGGAGCGTGATGGAACCGCCGGACTGCAGACGGTCGTGCTTCCAGCGATTTCACCAGGGCGCTCAATTCAGCCGCGGCAATCGTGGTCCCGCGAATCTCAATCGAATTCATCGGAGTGACGACGTCCTGGCCCGGTGGCTTTCCATTTAGCGCCAGAGCCAGTTGCAACCGTGACTGCAGTCCATCCCGCTGGCGAGGAAGACAATGGGCCAAGCCGAGCAAGAAATGTTCTTCGGCCGACGGGAATCGTCCTGCCGACAGATCGCGATCGCCGAGCCATTGATGGGCTTCCGCGGCCGCTTCGGTGCCGAAGAATTGCAGGGTTGCCGCCTGAACGCCGCGAATGTCGCCCGATTGAACTGCCTGGCGCACGCGAATGACACCCAGCGGCCCGAACTTCTCTGTCATCAACTTCGCGAATTCCGGATGGAACTGCATGGCCCCCGCCACTGCGGTGGGGAGCGACACGAACAACTGTCGATCGTCCATGTCGGGCAGCAATCCGGGCCCCTCGCTGACATTGATCGACATCACAATCCGGCAGGCATCTTCATAAGTCTGCCCGGTCAATGCCGACTGCAGTTCCGCCCGGACATTGTAGGCTTCCTTGTTCCACTGCAGTGCCAGGGGATGCCGCCAGGAGGGGGCAACAATGCTGTTCTGTCCATCATCCAGGTGTGGCGCGTTTTCAATCGCCAGCGATTTGACCCAGCGGGATTGTCGATAAAGCACCTCGGGGGGAACGTAGTCTGGATGAGGACCGGATATCCAGAATGCCGCACTCTGGCTTGTGACAAACGCATCGGGCCAGTCATTGCGGTAGGCCGACAGGATCAGCTCGCGCATGGCCAGCCGTTCCCAGGCAAATCGCAACTTGCTCACCGTCCACATCGGGCTTCTCAACACGGCAACGCGGATGATCGCCAGCGGATGGACATCGCCGGCATTCATCAGCTGATTGCCGATTTCGTCATAGAACTCCGCGAGAGACCTGGCGGACGCTTCGTCCCAGGTGTCACACAGCAAACAGGCCTCGCCAATCAGTTGCAGCTTGTGTTCGACGGGAAGTTCACGACGGATGGAAACTTCCACCAGTCGCTTCAGGGCCGGGGCGCCGAACGCGCGCGGCGGCCCCTGCGTCAACGATGCCACCGTGCAGGCCGAGATCCATTGCTTCACGTCCACATCAGGCGGAAGCGCGTCCATGGTCCGGTGCGACCATCGCACGGGATCCTGCCACTCCGCGAGAACGTATTGTGGCGCCAGCGCCACAAGTCGCGGATCGGCGAGTGTCGTCAAGCCAGACAGTGAGCGGACTTCAATGTGTCCCAGCTTCAGCGACCGCGCCGTCGGGCCGGGCAGACCGAAAAGACCAACGCTTCCGACGGCGCCCGGCAGATCCTGACCGGAGTTCTCAGTCAGGTGTCCCCAGTGTCGACCATCGCCGCTGACCAGGATCTGCACCGTCCCCAGCCCCGCGACGACTTTGATCCATTGGGCGCGCGTATGATAGGGCGGCGGAAAGGCATTGAAGTCAAAATTGGCTTTATCTCGATTTTCACCCGGACGCAGGATTCCGAGGGTTATTCGACCTGACGAGTCATCCTTGAAGAAGCCCACGGAATGCAGGGGGCGACCATCCACATCCCCCAGGAACAAGCCGGTTCCTGGATCGGCGGAATCCACACGAGCGATGACTTCATAAAGACCGCGGCGCTGCAGTGGCAGCACGACCGTCCCCAACTTGTCGCGCGAATCCGATTTGAATTCGGCGTCACCCGCCGGGCCGGGGACCAGTTCGGCCGGGGTTTCTGCGGACGCAACCCAGGGGAGTCCGCTGGCGGGACCGCCGATCAGGATCGGTCGCGGATTCTCGGGAACCGACATCAGCGGCGCGGTTCGATGAATCGAGATTCCGCGCAGTTTGAACTGACCTTCCACATAGACTTCGTCGGGCCGCCCGGACAGCGGCACCGTCAACAGCGGAATGCCGCCACGAGCCAGCGTCATCCCCCCGGCCTGGTAGCGCAGGTCGAAGGTGCCCGTTCCCGCGCGCACATACGCGCCGTTGTCCGTGGTCAATAGTCCCCATTGCGCGGGCTTGGGCGAGTTACTCGGACGGGCGATTTCGAAGGCGGCCCAGGTATGCGGTTCACGCCTCGTGTAAAGTCGCAACGCGACCCCTGTCGGCCCGCGCCAAAGATAAATAGTCAGGTCGGTGACTTCAAAAGGAGTCATTCTCAGGAGCGCATCATCGGACCAGGGAGCGCGCAGGCGAGCGAATCCCTGGAACCGGGCCACGCGCCGCTGGGGTTGGGGACCGTAGGCGTCCTGAGCCCAGTTGAATGGCTGACCGTCCACCTGGCTGAACCAGCGACGGGCATCGGCCTCGGTCAGTTCGTCGTGGCCGGAGGATTTGAAATCTCGAGTGAATCGCGGGCTGTTGACGGGCCAGCGTGGCACATCACGCGCCAGCATCTTCGACCACGGCTCTTCCTGAACCTGAGCCACGTCGACAACGGGCGGGGTCACAGCAGGAATCGTGGGGACGGCCGTGTCCGCCGCAACGTTTGACGCTGCGGCAATTGCCGCCAGCGCGTCGGCAGGTTCATTGGCATCGGGATTCGCATCGATGGAATGACCGTCACCCGGCTTTGCATCCATCACCAGCGGCGGTCGGTCCGCCTCGGCCAATTCGCGGCGCGGCTTCCGCCCGACCCAGAACAGGCTGATCAGGCCACACAGCAGCAGCAAGGTCAGGCCCACCGCCCAGCCCCACCGCGCGTTCCTCGATTCGGGTGACCGTCGACGTTCATCGGCGGCACGCTTCAGGATCAAATCGATATCGAGTTCCACCTGCCCGAAGGCTCCCGACAGTTGAGACTCCAGGTGCAGATGTTCGATCAATGCCTGACGCAGTTCGGGGGACTGAGTCCAGCGGGCGCGCAGCGCTTCAAATTCTTCCACCGTGAATTCGCCCGGCGGCTTTTGCTGAAGCAGTTCAATCAATTCCAGATCTGTCATGGGCGCCCGTCAGTCATCAAGTCCGTTGAAGTTTCCGTCTTTTTTATCCCAGCCTGTCGATGTGAAAAACAGATTCCAGGCTCATCCTTCCGCCCGCTTCTTGCGTCGTTCCAGACAATCTTTCAGTGCTTGCCGGGCCCTGTGCAGCAGCAGCTTGACGGCCCCTTCGCTACGGTGCAACTGGCGACCAATTTCGGCCAGCTTCCGCTCGCCCCGATACTGCAGTTCGATCGCTTCCCGGGCACTGGGGCCCAATCCGTCCAGGCAGATCGGCAGATGCAGCATCACGTCGTCATCGTCCGACCACTGCGCATCGGGTGGCATCACCGATTCCAATTCCAGGCAAAGTTCCGTCCAGGCCACTTCTTTGCGACGCTTCATCCCCTTGATGTGTTCGCGCAACAGATTGCGGGCGATTCCCAGCAGCCAGGGTCGCACCAGGGCGGTGGAATCGAATCGAGCCTGTGACAGATAGAATCGCAGGAACACTTCCTGGGTCATGTCGTCGGCGTCGGTCGCCTGCAGCAACCGGGCTCGCAGGTACCCGTACACTGCGCGCTGATGCCGTTCGATCACGGCCGCGAATGCCGCTCGATCTCCACGTCGAAGTTGCTCGATCAGTGTCTGGTCGATGGACAACAGCAAAGTGGCGGGTCCAATCTCAGCTGGCGGCGTTTCGGCGGGGCTTGCAGACGTTACCGCCTGCAAAAACTGGCAAGTCGACTCTTCAAACTCCGTTCTTCAATCTTCAACACCGCGCATCGGGATCCCTGGCCGGGGTTCAACCCCTCACAGCGATCTCAATCGCATTCACCCAGATGGTACGAACTTCGCCGCGGCAAAAGCAACACCGCACGCGATTGGATTCGACGGCACCACTTTCGCTCTCTTCGGCTACGGGTGAAAATGTTTCCAACCGGGTCCGCCGCGGGAACTGCCTGTTTCTGAAAGAGTTAGCGTGAGAGTCTCCCGACAACGTCCAATCGGCATGTGGCATTGCCGCATCCTCGTTTGTTGCGTCTTCGCCACCACGTGGCTTTTCGGCATCGCTCAGGGAGGCGAGCCTGTTGTGGTCGAGTTGAAGTCGGGGCGGAGAATTCGTGCGCAGTCGATTCAAAGAGATCAGACCGCTCCTGATCGAGTCATCCTGTCGGTTGGTCACGATCAGATTCAGATGAGTCGCAGCGTTGCCTGGAACGCGATCACCCGCATCACAGCGTCGTCCGCCACATTGATGGCACTGCAGGTTCCCGAAGGCGTGGCAACGTCCGATCGAGATGCCAACTCAATCCACGAAGTCAAACTGAACCCCTCGCCCGAAAATGCGGAAAGGAACACCGCGGAACTGAGATCGTTCTTTCGATTCCCGCCACCTCCACCCGCACCGGAAATTCCTGAGTCTCCTGGGACTGTGTTTGAGCCGGCGTCGATTCCTCTGCTGCCGGTTCCCCCCTGCGGTACTCAGTTTGGCCAGCGGATCCGCCCGCCGGAGGGGACACCGTGTGGAATGATGCCAGTTGTCTTTTTCCGTGATCCGGGTGTCGTCGTCGGCGTTCGGTATGCCGATCCATCGTGCGCCCATCTGGCGGCTCCAATGACGGGACCGATGACGAATCCCGCAGGAATTCCCACAACCGCGGTTGAGGTTCCGACTCCGCAAGAACTGTTCGTGACTGCCAGAGCCTTTAATCGTCAGGGACTGGCCGACTGGAATTCGCTCGAGGTGTACGTTCAAGGAAAGACTGCATCCGGACTGCCGTGTCGAGTACGCGGGTCACTCAAATGCACACTGTGGGCGCGCCGAACACAACTCGTTCGCGCCTATGGGGAGCACTTCTTTGAAGATCCCCTGGAACTTTTCGTGCTCGGCAGTTGGACACAGTTCCTCGAAGGAACCGAAGTCGACGCCACCGGAATGCAAAAGGTGGTGCTCGCGCTGCCATCACGGTCACCGGACCATACATTGCGGGTCAGCCAGTATGGTTTGATGACAGTCGATCTGGATATTCCCGGACAAGGTCGACTGGCAACCTCGACGGAGCCGATCGCGCTGCGCCGTGTGGGGCCGATCCGCGACCGATCCATCGTCGACTTTGGCAGTTCGCTGCTTCCCCGCGAATCGGTCAGCGAAGGGGTAAACGCTTCCGGGGACTGGCCCGCGCCGCTATCGGACCTGCGGCCAGACAGCCGCCGTTTCACCGTCCAGCCGTAACGTCAGGCATTTGGCGCTGCCACCCGATTTCAGAAACTCACCCAGTTCGGTCGAGTGCGGCGTAAAGCCGTGGCTGCGCAGCGACGCTTCCAGCTTCGGGCATCCGGCATTCAGCACAACATCCTTGCCAACCACGACCGCATTACAGCCAAACCGCGCGGCCTCGTCGTCCTCAATGGCAATCAGCCTGGGAATCTGCGCCAGGGCTCGCCGGGCATAGTCGTCAAACGCGGGGGGATAATAGATGGCGGACTGGTCATCGAGCGGACAGAAACAGGTATCCAGGTGATAGAACCGACCGTTGACCAGTTGCAGCGGAATGACACGACAACCCATCTGCCGACCGAGCCACTGCATGGCTCCGGCAGCGCTGCGGACCAGATATCCGGCGAACAGCGTGTCGCCACAAAACAGCGCATCGCCAGCCCCTTCAAAAAACATCCCGGGTGGCATTTCAACCGTTTTGAATCCGTGGGAGCAGAACCAGGCCTGATCGATCGCCGTCTCACCCTGCCGCGCCGCGTGCCGAAACGATGATAAAAACACGGTGTCATGCCAGACCAGCCCGGCATTGGCCGTAAAGACAAGGTCGGGCAACCCCTGGACCGGCTGCATCAATTGCACATCGACATTCAACTGGATGAGCAGATCATGCAGCGCCTGCCACTGCTGTCGTGACAGTTCGGCATCGCTGGGAATCTCGCGACTCATCCACGGATTGATCTCGTATTCAATCCCAAAGTAATCGGGGGGGCACATCAGAATGGTGGGCTGCTGGAACACGAGGTCATCCTTGAATTCGAGTCATTCGTGCAGGTCGCATGTCCGAATCGCGTTGAAGCCTGGCTTTGACATTGTCGCTTCCGGTCCACGTCCCGCGGCGTGGAAATGGTTGTGAATCAGTGCAGCAGGCTCCCCTGCCAGACCGTCACCGCATGCCCCCGCAGGGCGACGCGGTCCCCCTTCAGTGATAGCTGCAGGATTCCGCCACGAGCCGACGCCTGATAGGCGTGCAGTTCGGTTTTTCCCAGCTTTGCCGCCCAGAAGGGAGCAAGGACACAATGTGCGGAACCGCAGACCGGATCTTCATTCACCCCCATCGCCGGAGCGAAGAACCGCGAGACAATATCGAATTCGAGATCGTCGGCCGCCGCAGTGATGATGACCCCAAGCGTGGGGAGTTCCTGCATTTGCCTGTAGTCAGGCTGACACGCACGGACGGCCGCAGCAGATTCGAGAACCGCCAGCTGATAGTACTTGGACGTCCCCGCCTGAATCACAGGGAGACCCAGGGCTCGCTGCAACTCTTCTGTAACAGGGATTGTGGTCGGCGGGGCGGCGGGAAAATCGAGTTCCAGCATGTCGCCGGTTCGGCGACATGTGAGCACTCCACTGCGGGTTTGAAACCGCAGCAGATCGACCGTCACCAGATTGTTGGAGAACAGCGCGTGCGACGTCGCCAGCGTGGCGTGACCGCACAGGTCGACTTCCATTGTCGGAGTGAACCAGCGGAGTTCGTACCCATCCTCCAGCGGGCGCACAAACGCCGTCTCAGACAGATTCATTTCCGCCGCGACCGCCTGCATCCAGGCCGTTTCGCGTTCGGTCTCCAGCCAGCAGACAGCCGCTGGATTGCCGCCGAACGGGCGATCGGTAAAGGCGTCGACCGTCCAGCATCGAACAGGACTCATGGTGTTTCCCAGGGGAATGGGGGCATTGAAATCGCACACTCAAAAATCATCGACCATTTCGCCGTCGGCGCGATGCGTCAGGTTTCGGAGCACTTTCGCCGAAATATTATTGCTGAAAAACCGGACGGATCCATCCCCCATCCCGACTTGAAATCCCCCCGTATGGACGCTGCTGGGCCCCCCAACCGGTTCCAATCCGGCGACCGGATCCACAGGATCGACCAGTGTGGTCGACGAGATCACTCGAGATTCATACGCGGGGACGGCATTCGGTGTATTCCGATTTGACCAGACGACTCCGTTTCGCAGCGTGGCGCGCGTTCCCGACATCCATCCCAGGTCACTCCCCATGTTCAGGCGCGTTTCCACAACAAACACCGTGTTCGAGCTTCCGTCACGAATCTGCTCGTAACGAATGGAACTGTTCAGAAACAGGACTCCGTTCTGGTCGACATCGATGGGCGTTTCAAAGTCATTGTGGATGCCACAGTAGTTCGACAGAGTGACCGTCATCCCGCCGCGTGCATTGTCGGACGGGCAGACGAACGCCGCAATCGTATGAGCTCGAACCGGCTTGTTCTCTGTGGCGTAGACGCTTTTGGTGAAATCGACGTGATTGTAGGCATTCCCCTGCTCCAGGTAGGGCAGGATCTGCACCAGCCAGCCCATGTGGTATTGCGTTTCATCCTCAACACTGCTGATCGGCCCCTTTAAATTCACGGATCCTGGTGGCAGCACTTCGTGACTCATCATGTAGTTCTGCAGCGCCAGACTGATCTGCATCAGGTTGTTCTTACATTGAGTCCGACGGGCGGCTTCACGCGCCTGCTGCACCGCGGGGAGCAACAGCGAAATCAGCACGGCAATGATCGCCACGACGACAAGCAGTTCGATCAGCGTAAATCCGCGCCGGTCGCGACCTGCGGAATGAGAAGACTCGGAAGACATGCTGGAAGGCTCCGGAAGTGAAAAGAATGACAACGTGATGAGATTCGAGTCTTGTTGCTGTTGATCGCGGACCAGACGACAGTTACGGGGGAGACTTGCGTGGCTCGGGAAGAGTTCGCGCGACAGTCCATGATTTGCGGACTCGGACGGCATCCGCATTCCCTTTGGGATATTCCGCCACTGCCGCGATGATCCACTCCTCCGAATGAGTTTCGGCCGGTGCGATGGTGATCCTGACGACTCCGTCAAAACTCAACGAGGCTGGATTCGCCACAACCGTCCATTCTTCGCTCCGATAGTCGGGCTCCGTCCGCAATCGGTACAGTGCACGCTGGCACCCGGCGTCGGCCAGCCAGGTCGCCTGCAATTGCCGGTGTTCACGCTCCAATTGGCGCACGGCAGTGACGGAGGAATTCAACAGCGACGCCCCGAGCATGGATGAGACAAGCAGGGCAATCATCGCGAAGATCAGCAGCGCCCCGCGACGACGATGAGAACCCGGGCGCGAAGCGGCGAAGGTCTGTTTCATTGGTGGGCCTCACGCGACTCTCGCGGTAGCGATTCAATTCCTGTGATCAATCGATGGTCCCGTCCCAGTTCCGCTTCAATCACCAGTTCCCTCAGTGGATGGATGGATTGAGGGTCTGTCGTCGCGGTGGCGCGGGGACGGAGCACTGCCAGGCGGATCGACCGGTCCGTCTGGCCGACGACGGAATGAGGGAACGAAACCTGAACTTCGGGAAGTCGATAGGTCTCACGATGCGGATCGGAAGCGGAAATAACGTCACGTTGAAGGGAATTCGCCACTGCCGTGTAGCTCACCCGGAATGGCGGAGAACCTGACGTCAGTTCCAGTACCGTTGCGCCGTTCACGTCCTTCCATTGGACGGCATCTGCGGCGTGGACGTCGCGGCGGAACTGGTCTGCCAGACGCGAGATAGTGAGCTGAATCAAAGTCGTTCGCGTTGCGGTTTGCTCGGATTGGAACAGGCGGAAGAAAACCATTCCCGTCAGGATCATCGTGGCGCTGAAGACGGAGAAGACGACCATCATCTCGATCAGCGAATGACCACTTCGCGACGTCTGCAGAGTTTGCCTCGTCATGGTTGAGCCTCCTGCGGATAGGCCCATCCGGTCAATCGCATCGGTGCGACATATTGGCCCTGCCGGTCTTTCCAGCGAATCGTCACCGCAATCTGCCTGGAATGAAAGTCCTTCTGCAAATCGGTGACTTCGACGGACTGTTCCAGATCGGGCAGAACGGTTGCCAGGTCTGGCGGAATCGGATTCAGTTGTTGGGGTCCGGGTGTCAACTGAGACCACTGTCGCGAAGCCGCCTGTTCCAGCAGGTTCGCAGCATATTGCATGGCAAATTGCCGTTGTTCAGCAACACGGCGACTGTGAGTCACCGCGAGGAGAATGGAAATCGAAACGGTGAAGACAACTCCCAGCAGGATCAGAGTGGCAATCAGTTCCACGATGGTAAACCCGGCGCGACGCGGCGGCGGCGAGCCTCTCGTCAGTGACAGCATCAGTTGTCGATGAGAATGCATCATAGTTTTCGGCCAGGCTACTTCACGGCATTGATCAGTTGAGTCAGTGGCAGGAAAAACGCGAGGGCGAAATAGGCAACCACCGTCGCGACGGCCAGGATCATCGCCGGCCCCAGAACTTCGAGCACCGCGGACAGCCTGTACGACCATCGCCGCTCAATTCCATCCGCGATCGCGCGCAACGTAAACGGCAGGTTTCCCACTCGTTCTGCTGCCTGCAGCAATTCGACCTCGCCCGCCGTCAAATAGCCGTATTGCTTGAGCAGAATCCAGCACGATTCTCCGCGTGCCAGGCCTGCCCGGATCGCCGAGATGCGGGGCTGTGTGACTCCCGCCAGAGATTCATCGAGCGGCCTTCCTGAGGCAATGGTGTTCGACAGGAATCGCAGCAGGTCGGCCGAGTAGGGTCGTGTCCAGATTGAACCCAGTATCGTCTGCATCACCCGCCGCCAGCCGAAGAATTCGGCCACGCCGATCAGGATCGCCAGCATAATCGGCAGATAAACCAGAAGCGCGCCCAGCATTAAGGTGGAAACGGGTGAGTTGGCGAGTTGGAAGAAGGACGTCGTGATCGGTGGCAGCGGCGCGCCAAAGTCGTCGAAGATCCTTCGCAACTTGGGAACGACGGAATAGAACAGGTAGGCGCCGATCAGGATCGCGGTGACCATCACCACGGCGGGATAGATCAAGATCATCTGTGTCTTTGAGTTCGCGGAATTCTCCGTCAGTTCTCGCGTCTGCCGGATGGCGGCGGATCTGAGGCATTCCTCCAGGCGGCCTGATTGCAATCCCGACAGGATCTCCATCGCCGCAGTTCGTGACAGCAGTTCCTGAGGCACTGCCAGTTCGGTCGGTGAGGCGCCAGACCGGATTCGCGCCGCCAGCTCACGCAGGCACTGGCGTCGGCGACCCCATGCAGCGCTGGCATAGGCTTCCAGTTCGTCAGGGATGCTTCGCTGACCTCGAACGGCCGTCGACAGGACCCAGAGAAGTTCGGCCTGCTGCGCCATCCGCCGATTACCGGCAATTCTCAGTTCGGCGTCGAGGAGTTGTGACATGCCAAGCAGGAACAGCACCAGCATCAGTGCGCCGACCCCTTCGGTGTAGAAGATCGTAAACAGCAGCGACACAAACGCCATGGCAACAGACGTGTAACTGGCGACGAAAAGTTGCCAGCGCCGGTCGGCGGTCGACGCGTTCTCGGGTTGAGCGGCGCAGATCAATCGCAACGCCATGGCGATGGCGCACAGTACCAGCGGAACAGTGCTGGCAATGATCGGCACGTAAGGCGCCATCGGATCCGGTCCTTGTTACGCAATCTGAAACAGTAACTTGATCAGCGGAAGATAGAGGGAAATGACGATCAACCCAATGCTGAGCGTCGTCAATGTCAGGATAAATGGTTCGACGATCACTGTGATGAAGTGAGAATTGACCTCCACCCGCGCGGCGTACAGGTCCCCCAGTCCGTGAAGGGATTCAGCAAGGGAATCTGGGGATGACGAACAGCCCAGAAGTTGCCCGATCGCCACGGGAATACCCAGTACGGCGGCGGAATGGGCGCCGATCCGGCCCTTCTCAAGTTCCTCGGACAACGACTGACACGCGGAACGCAACCACAGGTCGCTGGTCGACGCTCCGGCCAGTCGAATCGCCTGCGCCAGCGGGAGTTGGATTTCGATGAAAACCGCCAGCAGATGACAGAATTCCGCCAGCGATTCCAGACGAAACAGCGGTCCAATCAAGGGAATGTAGGCGGACCAGCGCTGTCGAACGAGCCAATTCCTGTACACCACAAGCAGAAGCAGGAACATACCGGCGACAGGGAGAATGCCGTACACGAGCCACCGCCAGTAGTGAGTTCCCCATCGAGCGATCTGCACGACAAGGCGTGTGATCGGAGGGATCTGCAGGCCGAACCCCTCGTAGATATTCGCGAACATTGGCGCGATGCCAAAGAGCAGAGCCGAGGCCACGACGACCGCGATTGTCGTCAGAAGAATTGGGTAGGTAAGCGAGCCCCACAGTCGACAGCGCAGCGTTTGTCGTCGCCGGCCTTCGGTTGCCGCCCAATGCAGGATCGTATCGAGTCGACGGATAGTAGAACCGTGCTCCAGCAGATTGGTCAGCATCGGAGAGAGCTGCGGCTGCAACCCTGTCAGCACGCTGGGGAACGATTCCCCGGCATCCAGACGATTGGCAAGGGCCAACAGGCCCCGGCGGACACGGGGGGAAACTGTTTCGGCCGCCATGGCGCGCAAACCGGGCGCCAGAGGGACCCCGCCTTGAGTGGCCAGGTCCGCCTGCTCGAGGATCAGGACCGCCTCCTCATCACGAAAAGGAAGACCTGCCGATTCGGGACGCCGATCAGTCATGAATACCTTTTTGAGCGAATTCACCTGCAATCCAGTTCGAACTCCTGGAATCGACCACCGCAATTCTTGCGATTTGGTTGCAGTCCCAGGCACGGAATCAGGCCATTGCCAGCGGATTCCACCGGATCGAAACGGGGGTTGAAGTGAGTTCCACCGGGAGGGCAGAAACCGTGACGGTTTGTACCATGCCGATCACCGGGAAATCCACTCGCGCAGGAATTGCCTGCTATGACAATGAGGCCGGGTTTGACGGCCAAATCCTCGGTGATTTTCGATGTGAGATTTGCGACGAAAATCTTGAACCAGTTGATTGACATCCCCAGCGACGACGATATCATTCTCCCTCCCCGCCGCGGACGAGTCGGACCAAAAACGACCGACAAACAACGCAGCGGACAGCTCTTTGACAATCTGGTTGGATGGTTCTGAGAATCAGCTTTGTAGTATTGAAGCGGTTGCTGGACGTACGTAGTACGATTCCAAGATGCATCTGGTGGAAACGCCGGGTCATCGCAACAAATTGTCATACGTCGTCTGGCTATCAAACTCTCGTTGACAATGTCAGTTCACGGCTTGCCGTGGGCTGTTGTTCGAAACAAATACCAAAAGGGTTTGATCCTGGCTCAGAATGAACGTTGGCGGCGTGGATTAGGCATGCAAGTCGAGCGAGAACCCGCAAGGGGGACAGCGGCGAACGGGGTAGGACAATCTAGGTAACGTACCCTCGGGGCGAGGACAGCCACGGGAAACTGTGGGTAATACTCGATAAACTTCCCAATCATTATGGAAGGGGAAGCAATGGGTGTGATTCCACCTGAGGAGCGGCTTAGACAGTATCAGCTAGTTGGTGAGGTAACGGCTCACCAAGGCTACGACGCTTAGGGGGTGTGAGAGCATGGCCCCCACCACTGGCACTGAGACACTGGCCAGACACCTACGGGTGGCTGCAGTCGAGAATCTTCGGCAATGGACGCAAGTCTGACCGAGCGACGCCGCGTGCGGGATGAAGGTCTTCGGATTGTAAACCGCTGTCAGAGGGGATGAAGTGTACGGGAGTTATCTCCTGTATTTGACAGAGCCTCAGAGGAAGCACGGGCTAAGTTCGTGCCAGCAGCCGCGGTAATACGAACTGTGCGAACGTTATTCGGAATCACTGGGCTTAAAGGGTGCGTAGGCGGTTATCTAAGTCAGGTGTGAAATCTCTCGGCTCAACCGGGAAACTGCGCTTGAAACTGGGTGACTGGAGGGATGCAGGGGTGTGTGGAACTTCCGGTGGAGCGGTGAAATGTGTAGATATCGGAAGGAACGCCAGCAGCGAAAGCGGCACACTGGGCATTTACTGACGCTGAGGCACGAAAGCTAGGGGAGTGAACGGGATTAGATACCCCGGTAATCCTAGCCGTAAACACTGAACACTGGGGGAGGGAGGCTTCGGCCTTCTTTCCCGTAGCGAAAGCGTTAAGTGTTCCGCCTGGGGAGTATGGTCGCAAGGCTGAAACTCAAAGGAATTGACGGGGGCTCACACAAGCGGTGGAGCATGTGGCTTAATTCGAGGCAACGCGAAGAACCTTATCCTGGGTTTGACATGTACGGATTAACCCTATGAAAGTAGGGCCACGCTCGCAAGAGTGGAACGTGCACAGGTGCTGCATGGCTGTCGTCAGCTCGTGTCGTGAGATGTCGCGTTAAGTCGCTAAACGAGCGAAACCCCTATCTTTAGTTGCCAGCGCGTCATGGCGGGGACTCTAAAGAGACTGCCGGTGTCAAACCGGAGGAAGGCGGGGATGACGTCAAGTCCTCATGGCCTTTATGCCCAGGGCTGCACACGTGCTACAATGGGGCGTACAAAGCGCCGCGAAGTTGCGAAACCAAGCTAATCGCAAAAAGCGTCCCCCAGTTCGGATTGCAGGCTGCAATTCGCCTGCATGAAGCCGGAATCGCTAGTAATCGCCGATCAGCATTGCGGCGGTGAATGTGTTCCTGAGCCTTGTACACACCGCCCGTCAAGCCACGAAAGCGGGGGGCATCCGAAGTCGCCGAGCGAACCGCAAGGACGCAGGTGCCGAAGATGAACTCCGTGATTGGGACTAAGTCGTAACAAGGTAGCCGTAGGGGAACCTGCGGCTGGATCACCTCCTTTCTAAAGGATTTTGGCCGATATTGCGCCAGAACCGTGCGACAGCTTGCTGTCACACGATTCGAAAAAATAAAAAACTCACAGACTGCTTCAGTCTGCAAAGCCTCTCAGAACCTCCAGCCATGTTGATATACAGCCCGCAGGCACAAACCTGCGGGCTGTTTTCGTCTTTGGTCTACGTGTCTTGTAGGGTGCGTGGAGTCCTCGCAACGCACCAGGGATGTTGCCAGCGCTATGCCTCGTGGTGCGTTCCGAGGACTTCACGCACCCTACAAGACTACAAGACGAAAAAACCACCTCGCCATTCGTGACTCGGCGACGTCTCTATGTCCCGCAGAATGTCCGGTAATTGCCATCATCGGGCGAAGGCTGCTGATAGAGGGCCGAATCGGGACCGGCTTCAAAAGGCGTCGCCAGGACTGACAGCAGGTGATGCAGTACAGATAAGTCCCCTTGTCCTTCTGCAGCGGCGAGCGCTGCCTCGACCAAGTGATTTCGCGGAATCACCGCCGGGTTGATTCGTCTCATCCCATCATAAATCTCCAGGCGCGGCCGGTTTTCCTGATTCAGGCGAAGCTGCCAATTCGCATACCAGGCCTGGAACAGGGGCGCCTGATACAGGTCAGCGGTCGCCAACGTCTCGGCGGACAGATCTCGGAATGTGTTGGTCAAGTCTGCCCCGGCCTGCTGCATCCAGTTGAGGAGTGATTGAATCAACTCGCGATCTCCCTCCCCGGCACTCTGCAGTCCCAGTTTCGCTCGCATTCCCTCCAGCCAGTAATGTTCGAACAGTGTGGGGAATTCACCGAGAGCCTCGGTGGCGATCGAAATCGCCTGCTCCTGTTCAACCGCCAGCAGGGGAATCAGCGTCTCCGCAAAACGGGTCAGGTTCCATTGGGCAATGGCTGGTTGGTTGCGATACGCATAACGACCGGAATGATCGATGGAGCTGAAAACGGTTTCCGGCCGATAGGCATTCATGAAGGCGCACGGGCCATAGTCAATGGTCTCACCAGAGATCGCCATGTTGTCGGTATTCATCACGCCATGGATGAATCCGACATGCTGCCAGCGGGCGATCAGCGAAGCCTGTCGATGCATGACCGCGCGAAAGAATTGCAGATATCGGTCGGGCGACTCGGCCAGTTCCGGATAATGTCTGCCGATGGTGTAGTCTGCCAGCCAACGCAGGTTCGACTCGTCACCTCGAGCCGCAATGTATTCAAACGTCCCGACTCGAACATGGCTGGCAGCGACTCGAGTCAGGATCGCCCCGTTCCGTGTTGTCTCGCGATAGACCGGATCTCCGGTTGTCACGACAGCCAGGCTGCGCGTAGTTGGGATTCCGAGCGCCGACATCGCTTCACTGATGATGTATTCGCGAAGCATCGGTCCCAGGGCGGCGCGACCATCGCCACGGCGCGAGAACGGTGTCTGCCCCGATCCCTTCAACTGGATGTCGACCAACCGGCCGGAAGGTGTTCGGTGCTCACCAATCAGAATCGCGCGTCCATCCCCCAGCATGGTGAAGTGGCCATACTGGTGCCCCGCGTACGCCTGCGCAATCGGCTCTGCTCCCGGGGGAAGTGCCTGACCTGAGAAGAGTGACGCGGTTGCTTCGGGCGAGACGCCTTGGAAATCCAGGCCAAGATCCGCTGCCAGACGCTGATTCAGAATGACCAGGCGGGGATCGCTGGCGGCGGCCGGTCTGGCTGGGGCAAACAGAACCCCGGGCAGCCGCGCGTACGTATTGTCGAACCGCCACCCCATCGAGCCATGGTCATCAATAGATCCACTCACATCCACCATCCCGTTCGTCAAAGGTCCTCAGTCCGCCGTTCGCATTATACGGCAGCAGGACTGGGCCGCGAGATCCCGAGGGTAAATGGAGACAAGCGACCAGCCAACTCGTTGAGCATGAAGAGTTGTCCGTCTGGCCGCGGATTCCCGGCATACCCAGGCGGGGCGGGATGAACGGCAGGAACCCGGGACCGCAAAGTCGCACGTGTCGGCCATCGCTGGCGACCGCTGAAATCTGAGATTTCGGCAATCGATTTCTTGAACAGGGTGTTCGAACGGGATCGAACCGTCACCTTCGGCGCCACAAGCCGACGTGCAGAAGCCACTACACTACGAACACCAACACACAAGATCCCATTCCCGGAGAAAGGTTCGCGCCCAATTCCGTTCGCAACGACGGGAGATCCCTGGTGGAATTGCAGAACACCATGGCTTCGGACACGGAAGCAATCGAAGAGCGACTGCGCCGCGAAGGCTACCTGCTGGAGACATCGCAAACTCGCCCCGCGCGACTCAACCCGACATTGGCCTTCACGGGACTTCTCATGGTGGGAATGGCCAAACTGCTCATCGGGCTCGATCGCCATCGTCCTGTGGGGCTGCTGTTCATCTGCTGCTTCGTGACACTGATGGCAATCGTGGTCATGCTCAAATCAATACGACGCTCACGAGCGACGGTGCGGTTACTTGATTCACTCAAGGCTCGTCACGCAGATTTGAAGTCGGGCGCAATTTCGGGCCTGTCGGGTCCTGACGTGGCCATGTGCGCGGCGTTGTTCGGAGCAACCGCCCTGCAAGGCTCT
>Ga0265327_10001113_pt1 | contig 37190 bp, 38 predicted proteins | sample 41621metaG_FD_202089 | JGI IMG/M metagenome (GOLD analysis project Ga0265327, IMG submission 202089) | Rhizosphere microbial communities from Carex aquatilis grown in University of Washington, Seatle, WA, United States - 4-16-21 metaG | ecosystem: Host-associated > Plants > Roots > Rhizosphere...
ATTCTGCGTCAGTTGGCGCTTTTGTGCGCCCGTTTCGGACTCAGCCTTCGTCAGTTGCTGGCCGGCTATCAGCCCACCATGCAATTGACTGGCTGAGAAAATGGGGTTTTTCAGGGACGACTAGCTAAGAAATCTCTGTACAAGTCCGTTCGTGGTGAGTGTTTCCCGTTCGCTCCTTCGATACGCCGCGCTACGCGCGGCACTCAGGACGAACGGAAAATGTATCGAACCACGCTTTAGCTATTGGCCTAAAATCAGGCACACCGCCTCTGCAGCAATTCCTTCACCACGCCCGGTGAAACCCAGCCGTTCCGAAGTGGTGGCCTTGACGTTGACGCAATCCGCGGCAATGCCAATGTCGGCGGCGACGTTGGCGCACATGGCGGCGATATGCGGCGCCAGCTTGGGCGCTTCGGCGATCACCGTGGCGTCCACGTTGACCACGCCGTAGTTTTTTTCCTTCAGCAGCGCTGCCACGTGGCGCAGTAGTTCACGCGAGTCGATGCCCTTGAAGCGCGAGTCGGTATTGGGGAAATGCTTGCCGATGTCGCCCAGCGCCGCCGCGCCCAGCAGGGCATCGCAAATGGCGTGCAGCAGTACGTCGGCATCGGAGTGGCCGTCCAGCCCCTTATCGTGCGGAATATCCACCCCGCCGATGATGCACTTGCGCCCCGCCACCAGCGGATGCACGTCGAAACCGTGGCCGATTCTTAAACTCATGTTCTGTTTTCCTTCAAGATCAATTCCGCCATGACCAAATCCTCGGGATAGGTCACCTTGAGATTATGGCCGTCGCCCAGCACAAGCTTGGGCGCGTGGCCAAGAAATTCCACTGCCTGCGCCTCGTCGGTCGGGGCGTCGGTGCCCATGGCTTGCAGCGCCTGGCGCAACAGGCCGTAGCGGAACATCTGCGGCGTTTGCGCGCGCCATAGGCCATCGCGCGGCTCGGTAGATTGCACGCGGCCATAGGGGTCGGCACGCTTGATGGTATCCGCCACCGGCACCGCCAACAGGCCGCCTACCGGGTCGGATTCCAACTCGGCCAGCAGGCGATCCAGCAACTCGCGCGACAAACAAGGGCGCGCGGCGTCATGCACCAGTACCCAGTCATCATTGGCGATCACGCCCGCCAGGGCTTGCAGGCCGTTGAGCACGGTGGCCGCGCGCGTGGCACCGCCGCAGCGCAACACTTGCACTTTATCGTTGTCATACCTTGGCCAGTCGGCATCGTCCGGGTTCAGTACTACATAACTACCAGCAATAGCGGGATGCGCGCAAAACACGGAAAGCGTATGATGAATCAGCGGCTTGCCGATTAACGGCAGGTATTGTTTGGGTAGCTCTGAGCCCATGCGGCTGCCGCTGCCGGCAGCGGGAATGAGGACGTAATTTTTTGCCATGCAAAATCATAACATGGCCTTGATTCACGGCGCCTTGACCGCATGTTATTGATAGGGGTACTTCTATAAATTCAAGTTTTTAAGCCAGATAAGGCGCGAACGAAAAATGATGACGCGGCATATGTCTGATATGTAAGGAATCATTTTTCGTGAGCAACGCCGTATGGCGAGGAAAACGTAGTTTCAGTGAAGACTAACCTTTAGGTTATGTCGTAGCTAAAGTTGGATTTATAGAAGTGCCCGTAACTTTTCCGAGGGTCTGCCCATGCAAACCGTACGCCCCGTCGCCGTCGCCGGCATGTTCTATCCCGGCAATCCGGCGACCCTGGCACGCGAGGTCGAAACCATGTTGGCCGCGGCAGAAACGCGTGCGCCAAAGTTCCAGCCCAAGGCACTGATTGCCCCACACGCCGGTTACGTCTATTCCGGCGCCATCGCCGCCAGCGCCTATGCCCTGCTCAAGCCGATTGCCAGCCGCATCCGCCGCGTCGTGCTGCTGGGGCCGACGCATCGCGTCGCCGTGCGCGGGCTGGCGCTGCCCGGCGTAGATGCCCTGGCGACCCCGCTCGGCACGGTAGAAATAGACCAGGATGCAATCAAGCTCATTGCCGCGCTGCCGCAGGTGGTGGTCAGCCCGCAAGTCCACGCGCAGGAGCATTCGCTGGAAGTGCACCTGCCGTTCCTGCAAAAACTGCTGCCCAATTTCAAAATTTTGCCGCTGGCGGTCGGCATGGCAAGCGCCGAGGAAGTGGCCGAGGTGCTGGAAACCCTGTGGGGCGGCGAGGAAACCCTGATCGTGGTCAGCTCCGACCTCTCGCACTACCTGCCCTACGACACGGCGAAACAGGTGGATGGCGCCACCGTGCAAGCCATCATGGATTTACGCCAGCCGGTTTCGCACGAACAAGCCTGCGGCGGCACGCCGGTCAACGGCCTGCTGCTGGCCGCGCGCCAGCATCACCTGACGCCGCACCTGCTCGACCTGCGTAATTCCGGCGATACCGCCGGCGACAAGAGTCGCGTGGTAGGTTACGCCGCCTTTGCCTTCAGTGCCGAGCCGGTCAAGCAGGATAATCTTCACCAGCAGCACGGCCGCACCCTGCTCAAGCTGGCGCGCAACGCTATCGCCGCCGCGCTGGGGCTGGAGCCGCAAATCAGCGTCAGCGAGCCGTGGCTGGAACAGCTCGGCGCCACCTTCGTCACGCTGACGCAGCAGGGCAACCTGCGCGGCTGCATCGGCAGCCTGGCGGCGCATCGCCCGTTGGGTGCCGACGTCTGCGCCAACGCCGTCGCCACCGCATTCCACGACCCGCGCTTTAGCCCGTTACGGGCGGAGGAGCTAGGCCACACCCGCGTAGAAGTCTCGCTGCTCTCCCCTGCCCAACCCATGCAGTTTAGTGACGAGCATGACGCGCTGGCGCAACTGCGCCCCAACGTGGATGGCGTGATTTTTGAGTATGGCCAGCATCGCAGCACCTTTTTGCCGCAGGTGTGGGAACAACTTCCCCGCCCCGAGGACTTTATGGCGCAGCTCAAACGCAAGGCTGGTTTGCCCGGCGATTTTTGGGCAGAGGGGGTAAAGCTGTCGCGCTATACCGTAGAAAAGTGGAAGGAGCCACAATGACCACCCCGGCGCTGACGCGCCACCCCTCCTTAAAAACAGGAGGGGATAACATCACGGGAATATTGCAATTCCTCTCCTCATATTGAGGAGGGGTGGCTGCGTAGCGGCCGGGGTGGTCAACAGGAGAACATTATGGACGAAGCCATCAGCATCAACGAGCGCTATCCGGCGCAATTCTGGCACCGTCTGGACGACGGCCGCATCCAGTGCGATATCTGTCCGCGCGACTGCAAACTGCACGAAGGCCAGCGTGGCGCCTGCTTCGTGCGCGGTGTGGTGGACGGGCAAATGGTGTTGACCACCTACGGGCGCAGTTCCGGCTTCTGCATCGACCCGGTCGAGAAGAAACCGCTCAACCACTTCTACCCCGGCTCCAGCATTTTTTCCTTTGGTACTGCAGGCTGCAACCTGGCCTGCAAGTTCTGCCAGAACTGGGATATTTCCAAGTCGCGCGACATGGATAGGCTGATGGATCAGGCATCACCAGAGGCCATTGCCCAAGCCGCCAAGGCGCACGGCAGCAAGAGCGTGGCGTTTACCTACAACGACCCGGTGATTTTCTACGAATACGCGCTGGATACGGCGGATGCCTGCCATGCACTGGGGATCAAAACGGTGGCCGTCACGGCAGGCTACATCCATGCCGCGCCGCGCAAGGAATTCTTCGCCAAAATGGATGCCACCAACATCGATCTCAAGGGTTTTACCGAGGAGTTTTACCTCAAGCTCACCGGCTCCCACCTGCAGCCGGTGCTCGACACCTTGGCCTACGTCCACCACGACACCGATTGCTGGCTGGAAATCACCACCCTGCTGATTCCCGGCTACAACGATTCCGACGCCGAACTCACGGCCTTATCACTTTGGGTGGCGCGGGAACTGGGGCCGGACGTGCCGCTGCATTTCACTGCCTTCCACCCTGACTGGAAGATGCCGGACGTGCCGCCCACGCCGCCCGCCACTCTTAGCCGTGCCCGCAAGATTGCCCTGGACGCCGGCCTGCACTACGTCTACACCGGTAACGTACATGACGCCGAAGGCGGCACCACTTTTTGCCCTGCGTGCCGCAAGGCGCTCATCGTGCGCGACTGGTACGACATCCGCCACTACGAGCTCACCCCGCAAGGCGATTGCCCGCACTGCGGCACCCGCATCGCCGGGCGCTTCGGCGAATTCGGCAAACCGTTCGGCCCGCGGCGTGTTCCGGTGCGGATGATGGCGACGGCATAGTCCCCGGCAAAATCTTCCCCCCGTTGCCCCGTTAGCGCTCTAAAATAGGACTTGGGCATCCACAACAGTAAACGGCAGCGGAGGCATCCATGACCAAGCTCACCATCGACGGCAACCAGGCGGCCGCGACCATCGCGCACAAGCTCAACGAGGTGATCGCCGTCTACCCGATCACGCCGGCCTCGCCCATGGGCGAATGGGCAGACGAGTGGTCGTCGCGCGGGCAACAAAACCTGTGGGGCACCATCCCGCAAGTCATCGAGATGCAGAGCGAGGCCGGCGCCGCCGGGGTGATCCACGGCGCCTTGCAGGCCGGTGCGCTGGCAACCACCTTCACCGCCTCGCAGGGCCTGCTGCTGATGCTGCCCAATATGTACAAGATCGCCGGCGAGCTGACCCCCGCCGTGTTCCACATCGCCGCGCGTTCGCTGGCCTGCCAGGCGCTGTCCATCTTCGGCGACCACAGCGACGTGATGAGCGCGCGCCAGACCGGCTTCGCCATGCTGTGCTCCAACTCGCCGCAGGAGGCCATGGATCTGGCGCTGGTGGCCCACGCCGCCAGCCTGGAAGGGCGTATTCCTGTCCTGCATTTCTTCGACGGCTTCCGCACCTCTCACGAAGTGGCCAAGATCGACACCATCGACGATGCCACCATGCAGGCCATGCTGCAGCCGGAGTGGATCGCCGCCCACCGCGCCCGTGGGCTTTCCCCCGAACACCCGGTGCTGCGCGGCAGTTCGCAGAACCCCGATGTCTATTTCCAGGCGCGCGAATCGGTCAACCCCTATTACCAGCGTTTCCCCGATATCGTGCAGCGCGCCATGGATCATCTGGGCGCACTGACCGGGCGGCATTACCGCCTGTTCGATTACGTCGGTCACCCGCAAGCCGAGCGCGTCATGGTGCTGATGGGCTCGGGGGCAGAAACGGCAGAAGAGACCGTGGATTACCTGGTAGCACAGGGCGAGGCGGTTGGCCTGCTAAAAGTCCGCTTGTACCGCCCGCTGGACGCCGAGGCGCTGATCGCCGCCCTGCCCGCCACGTGCCGCGCCATCGCCGTGCTGGACCGCACCAAGGAGCCGGGCGCCGACGGCGAGCCGCTGTACAAGGACGTACTGGCCGCGGTGGCGCAGGATTACAGCGCCGGCAGCGGCCGCTTTGGCGCCATGCCGAAAGTCATCGGCGGACGCTACGGCCTCTCCTCCAAGGAATTCACGCCGGGCATGGTCAAGTGCGTGTTTGACGAACTCAGCCAGCCGCAGCCGAAAAACCATTTCACTATAGGCATCCACGACGATGTCAGCCACACCAGCCTGGAATGGGATGACAGTTTCCGCACCGACGCCCACGACCGCACCTTCCAGGCCATGTTCTACGGCCTCGGCAGCGACGGCACGGTGAGCGCCAACAAGAACAGCATCAAGATCATCGGCGAAAGTACGGACTGGCACGCGCAGGGCTACTTCGTCTACGATTCCAAGAAGGCCGGCGCCGTCACCATCTCGCACTTGCGCTTCGGCCCTGATGCTATCCGCTCCACTTACCTGATCGGCGACAACGACGCCAACTTCATCGCCTGCCACCAGCCGATGTTCCTGGAACGCTACCCGCTGCTGGACAAGGCGGCGAAAAAATCCGTCTTCCTGCTCAATTCGCCGCTGCCGCCGGACCAGGTATGGGGCTCATTGCCTGCCGCCATGCAGCGCCAGATCGTGGACAAGGACATCAGTTTCTACGCCATCGACGCCTACGCCGTGGCGGAAAAAACCGGCATGGGCAAGCGCATCAACACCATCATGCAAGCCTGCTTTTTCGCCATTTCCGACATCCTGCCGCGCGAACAGGCGATCGCTGCCATCAAGCACGCGGTGGAAAAAACCTATGGCAGGAAAGGCAAGCGCCTAGTCGAACTCAACTTCCAGGCCATCGACGAAACCCTGGCCAACCTGCACCGCATCACGGTCGGCCAGGCGGATGGCGGGCAGCAGCATTTGGGGCTGGCGCTGCCGGCGGCCGCTTCCGACTTCATCCGCAAAGTCACCGGCGAAATCATCGCCGGGCGCGGCGACGCCATCCCGGTCAGTTTCATGCCGGTGGACGGCACCTTCCCGCTCGGCACCGCCGCGCTGGAAAAGCGCAATCTGGCGCTGCAAATCCCGGTGTGGGAAACCGACCTCTGCACCCAGTGCGGCAAGTGCCCCATGGTGTGCCCGCATGCCGCCATCCGCAGCAAAATATTCCCGGCGACGGAACTGGATCATGCCCCGGCCAGCTTCCGCCACATGCCCATGCTGGGCAAGGAATTCCCCGCCGGGCTGGAGATCGCCTACCAAGTAGCGCCGGAAGACTGCACCGGCTGCGGCCTGTGCGTGGACATCTGCCCCATCCGCGACAAATCCAACGCCAGCCGCAAGGCGCTCAACATGGCGCCGCAGCCGCCGTTGCGCGAACAGGAGCGGGACAACTGGGAATATTTTCTATCGCTGCCGGAATACGACCGCCGCGCCCTCAACCACACCACCATCAAAGGCGCCATGGTGCTGCAGCCGCTGTTCGAGTTCTCCGGTGCCTGCGTCGGCTGCGGCGAGACGCCTTACCTCAAGCTCGCCAGCCAGTTGTTCGGCGACAGGATGGTGGTGGCTAATGCAACAGGGTGCTCCTCCATCTACGGCGGCAATCTGCCCACTACGCCGTGGAGCATGAACTCCGAAGGGCGCGGCCCGGCCTGGAGCAACTCGCTGTTTGAGGACAATGCCGAGTTCGGCCTTGGCATGCGCGTCGCCATCGACAAACAAACGGAGTACGCCGCCGAACTGCTGGCCGGCCTGCGCGCGCAACTGCCGGATGATCTGGCGGAGGCCATTCTGCATGCCGAACAGTCGGACGAAGCCGGTATCTACGAGCAGCGCCAGCGCGTCGGCCAGTTGCGCGAAGCGTTGCAGCCATTGACTGACCCGCGTGCCGCCGAGCTACTGGATCTGGCCGAACACCTGTGCCGCAAGAGCGTATGGCTGATCGGCGGCGACGGCTGGGCTTACGACATCGGTTACGGCGGCCTCGACCACGTGCTGGCCTCGGGCCGCGACGTCAACATCCTGGTGCTGGACACCGAGGTTTATTCCAACACCGGCGGCCAGACCTCCAAGGCCACCCCGCGCGGCGCCGTGGCCAAGTTCTCCGCTGGCGGCAAGCCCAGCGCCAAGAAAGACCTGGCGCTGCTGGCCATGGATTACGAGAACGTCTATGTGGCGCACGTGGCCTACGGCGCCAAGGATACGCAAACCCTGCGCGCCTTCCTGGAAGCGGAGGCGCACGACGGCCCCTCGCTCATCATCGCCTATTCGCCCTGCATCGCCCACGGCGTGGACCTTTCCAACAACCACCGCCAGCAGGATTTAGCGGTAAAAAGCGGGCACTGGCCGCTATTCCGCTTCGACCCCAAGCGCATCAAGCAGGCGCAAAACCCGCTGCACCTGGATTCGGCCGAACCCAGCATCCCCTACCGTAACTTTATGCAAAGCGAAACCCGCTTCAGCATGCTGTGGCAGACCCACCCGCAGGATGCCGAGCGCTTTTTGCAGCAGGCGCAACAGGAAGTGCGCCACCGCTACCAGTATTACAAACAACTTTCCGAAATTGATTGGAGCGAGCACACCAGCGTCGCCGCCGTCAAAGCGCAGTTGAAAACCGAGAAGGAGGCATGAGCATGGTTGACCTGTCCACGGAATATCTCGGCCTCAAGCTGGCCAACCCGCTGGTGCCTTCCGCCTCGCCGCTATCGCGTGACTTGAACACTGCAAAACGCCTGGAAGATGCCGGCGCCGCGGCCATCGTCATGGTTTCGCTGTTCGAGGAAAAAATTGAGAACGAGGCCCAGCACGCGGCGCGCTTCTTCTACCAGCAGGGGATCGGTTACGCCGAGGCCGATTCCTTCCACCCCCTGCCCGGCCAGGTAAAAAGCTATCAGGACGATTACCTGGAACAGTTGCAGCGCCTTAAACGCGCGCTCGACATCCCCGTCATCGCCAGCCTCAACGGCACTTCGCTGGGCGGCTGGATCGATTATGGCAAGGAACTGCAGCAGGCCGGCGCCGATGCGCTGGAACTCAACGCCTACAACATCGCCGCCAACCCGGAAGAAAGCAGCAGCGCCGTCGAGCAGCGCTATGTGGACTTGCTCACCGAGCTCAAACACCACGTCAGCTTGCCCATCACCATGAAGCTGTCGCCGCAGTTCAGCGCGCCCATCCATTTCGCCCGCCAACTGCAAGCTGCCGGCGCCGACGGGCTGGCGTTGTTCAACCGCTTCTACCAGCCCGACATCGACCTGGAAAGCCTGAATGTCGTCCCTAAACTGGAACTCTCCACCTCTGCCGAATCCCTGCTGCGCATCCGCTGGGTCGCCCTGCTGCACAGCAAAGTGAATCTTTCATTAGCCGTCACCGGCGGCTTCCACACCGCCGAGGATGTGGTCAAAGCGCTCCTGGCTGGCGCCGATGTCACCCACCTGTGCAGCACCCTGCTCGCACACGGCCCGGAATACCTGGAAACCGTGCTGCAAGGCCTCGCCCACTGGCTGGAACAGCACGAATACCAGTCTGTCGCCCAAATGAAAGGCAGCGTCAGCCAGCAACATGCCATCGACCCATCGGCCTACGAACGGGCCAATTACATTAGCGTGCTGGATAGTTATACTTCTCCGGAGGGGGTGTGGCGGTAGAATTTGTAAGGCGCAATAAGCGTAACGCATTGCGCCGGAGCAAGATCAATCTCCGCCACTTTTCGCTGCGGTTATCGCTTGCGCAACGTCCTTTGTTAGATTTATTGGGATAAGGTTCAACTGTGGGTTCTTTTTGGCAAAAACCCTAAAAACTTCATCAGCAAAAGCCTGCCCAATAAAATCCACTCCCTGAAAATCAAGCAGCACAGTCTTGAACCGTTCGACACGATTTAATATTCGTTTAGCTTGTGAACGAGACACAAGTCTTTCGCCCTCATAAAGCACAAGTTTTACAGGAACTACTGTCTTATTAAAGGCAAAGTCTTCATCTTCATCTCCAGTAAAATCATCAAAGACATCCTTAAGTTTCTTATCACTATTTAATGCTATGCGCATTAGAACACGAGTGCCTGAATGAGTATTATCATTGTGTAGTAGATAATCTCTTTGATCCCCGTCATTGTGTGAGAAAATCAAATCACCAGAAAAAATCAAAAAACAATCAAAAGCACGTGAGGTAAAGAAAATCCCTTGCCCCGTATGATTCTCCGGATCAGTAGTTAGTTTTCCCTTGCTTAATTCAAGAATTGATTCTCTGGGATCATTCAGATTCATGATACGGGCAATGTGGTTAAAAATACCCTCCCCATCATCTTGTATCCAAATCTCAATGTCTTTAGTCGTCCTATCAACTATTACATTGGCGCACGTGCCTCCTGAATGGTCGATAGCATTGTTCAACATCTCCGTAAAACCATAATGACAAATGTTCTCCACCTCCTTAGGCAGACCATTAAACATAAATCCGAAGTCGCGATAGTAAACATCACTTTCACGCAGACCCTCCAGCAAAAATCTAGCTGTATGTGAGCGAACTGGGCCAAGAATGTATCTTCGAGCTCGCGTATTCCCATCAGCCACGAGATAGCCCATCTTGACTAGGGCACTTAAATGACGATGGATGGCCTGACGGGTTAGCTGGAAAGCCTCCATTGCATCATGTAGGTAATGCTGATTACCCGCTTTAATGGAGTTCAGCAAAAACCTGCGAATAATTTCAGCACGTTTTGTTGCAGCAAGTTTCATGGTAGTTTTGTGTTATCTAGCGTGACCATTGTAAAGTTATGACTTTATTATTGTAAACTTTTATTCTATAAATAGTAATGATTGTAATCATCCAACATACATTGAGATCAGATCTCAATATTGGGATTAAATATCTTTAGAATTTCAAAATATGACCACCGAACTACGTCAAGCCGCCCTGCTTTGGCTCTCCGAACCTGACGCCAAGCGAAAATCCGAGGGAGTCAGCCAGCTCTCCGCCGATTGGTTGGCTGACAAACTCACGCTCGACAGCGCGCCGGCTCTGACACCTCAACACGCCATCCCGGGCCGGCCGCAGCGACCGGAATTGGTTTCTCCGCGTGACCTCAAGCGGCGTTCCATGCACACCATCGAAGGCCGGGCGGCGATGATCCATGCGCTGGCGCATATCGAGTTCAACGCCATCAACCTGGCGCTGGATGCGGTGTGGCGCTTCCCCGGCATGCCGCGCGACTATTATGCCGATTGGCTGCAAGTGGCGGCAGAGGAAGCGCTGCATTTCACCCTGCTGGCCGACCATCTGGGTGGCCTGGGTTACGCTTATGGCGACTTTCCCGCCCATAACGGTTTGTGGGAAATGGCGGAAAAAACCAAAGGGGATTTGCTGGCGCGCATCGCGCTGATCCCGCGCACCATGGAAGCACGCGGGCTGGACGTGACCCCTGGCCTGCGCGCCCGGTTGGCGCAAGCCGGCGATACTGCTGCTGCGGCCATCCTCGACATCATCCTGCGCGACGAGATCGGCCACGTGCGCATCGGCAACCGCTGGTACTACTGGCTGTGCGAACAACGCGGGCTGGCGCCGGAAACCACTTACACCCAACTGGCGGAGGATTACCGCGCCCCTGCCCTGCGCGGTCCGTTCAACCTGGAGGCGCGCCGCACGGCGGGCTTCAGCGAGGCGGAGCTGGCGGCGCTGGGGCAGGATTAAGGCCCGAGGACGGGCTTACTCCTCACCCTCGTAAATCGACGGCGTGACGCCGGCGCGGGCGAGGAATTCACGCAGTTGCTTGACCTCCTGCTTGCCGTAGACATTGCTCTGATGCGGATGGTGCAGGAATTCATCAAAGCCGTTGAGTTTGACGTGGAAACGCGCGCCATGCGCAGGCGTAATGCTGGCGCCCAGATGGAGCAGCAAGGATTCAATCTCGCGCCAGTGGATATTGCCGCTGACCGGATCGTGAAAGATGGCACGAATCAGGTTGGCATGTTTGTGGCTCATTGCGGCACCCTTTCAAAACACTTATTCCCGGCAGGGTACATCACTCATGGCGGATGTGCCAACCACTTGCCACTAAACCAGCGATCAACGCTCTTCGGTATTGGTGTCTGGCGTGGCGGTGATCTTGTGGATGCTGATGTCGGCGCCCTCGAATTCCTCTTCCGCATCCAGTCGGATGCCGACCACCAACTTGAGAATGCCGTAAACGGCAAAGCCGCCGGCGACGGCGATGGCAACCCCGGTGAGCGTGCCAACAGCCTGCGCGCCCAGCGTGACGCCACCCATGCCGCCCAGCGCCTTGGCGCCGAAGATGCCGACGGCGATGCCGCCCCAGGCGCCGCACAGGCCGTGCAACGGCCACACGCCGAGTACATCGTCGATCTTCCAGCGGTTTTGCGTGAGAGTAAAAGCCCATACGAACAGGAAGCCGGCCACGGCGCCAGTCGCCAGCGCGCCCAGCGGATGCATCACGTCGGAGCCCGCGCACACGGCCACCAAGCCCGCCAACGGACCGTTGTGCACAAAGCCGGGGTCGTTACGGCCGGCCACCAGCGCGGCCAGCGTGCCGCCCACCAGCGCCATCAGCGAATTGAGCGCCACTAGGCCGGTGACGGCCTGGATGGTTTGCGCCGACATGACGTTGAAGCCGAACCAGCCGACGGTAAGGATCCAGGCGCCCAAAGCGAGGAACGGAATATTAGACGGTGGAAAAGCGTGCAGGCGGCCTTCCTTGCTATAGCGGCCACGACGTGCGCCGAGCAGGATGACCGCGCCTAATGCGATCCAGCCGCCCATGGCGTGCACCACCACGGAGCCGGCAAAGTCGTGGAACTTGGCGCCCAATGCGCCATTCAGCCAGTCCTGCAAGCCGTAATGGTTGTTCCAGGCGATGCCTTCAAAAAACGGGTAGACGAAACCGACTAGCAAGAAAGTGGCTGCCAGTTGCGGATTGAAGCGCGCACGTTCGGCAATACCGCCGGAAACGATAGCGGGAATGGCGGCGGCAAAGGTGAGCAGGAAGAAGAACTTGACCAGCTCGTAGCCGTTCTTGGCGGAAAGCGCCTCGGCGCCATGCAGGAAGCCGATACCGTAGGCGATGCCGTAACCGATGAAAAAATAGGCAATGGTAGAAATGGAAAAATCCACCATGATTTTGACCAGCGCGTTGACCTGATTCTTGCTGCGCACCGTACCTAATTCCAGAAAAGCGAACCCCGCGTGCATGGCAAGCACCATAATGGCGCCTAACAGGATAAACAGGACATCGCTGGCCGACTGCATTGCTCCCATAACATTCTCCAAACAAACAAAAATTCGCGTTAATAAAGCAAAAAACGAGCCATCTTCATAAGCTTTTGTTTATTAAAGACCAAGCCACCTACACTTTCTGAATTAAGCACCACTTATGTGCGCTTAAAAGAATGATGACTTATTTTGGTGCAAATTGTTTCACATTGCGTACTGACACCCAGGTCTCGTATCATCAAGGCCTCAGAATTTCTCCATACGTCACATGTTTTCCTTGGAAACCCTGCTCCTCCTCGCCCTTTGCGCTGCCGCCTGGTTCTGGCTGGACGGCCTGCACAAGCGCGATCTTGCTGTCGTCGCCGGGCGCCAGGCCGCCGAGCGCTACGGCCTACAGTTTCTGGACGAAACCGTCGCCTTCTCCAAGTTGCGCGCCGGACGCAACCGTGCCGGTCGCCTGCAATTGCGCCGCATCTATCGTTTTGAAGTGAGCGATACCGGCGCCGACCGCCTGCCATGCAGCGTCACCCTGCTCGGCGGGCAGGTGGAGGCACTGGACATGCCGCCCTACCGCGATAATGTGATCCAGTTTCCGTTGCACTAATGGCCGCACCCTATCGCGGACGTTTCGCTCCCTCCCCCACCGGCCCCTTACACTTCGGCTCGCTGATCGCGGCTGCCGGTAGTTATCTGGAAGCAAGAGCCCACGGCGGCGCATGGCTGGTGCGCATGGAAGACCTTGACCCGCCACGCGAAATGCCGGGTGCCGCCGGCCTTATCCTGCAAACGCTGGAAACCTACGGCTTCGAGTGGAATGGTCCGGTGCTGTACCAAAGCCAGCGTAGTGAGGCTTATGAGGCCGCCTTGGAAACCCTCAAGGCAAATAATCAGCTCTACCCTTGCACCTGCACCCGCAAGGAAATCGCCGATTTCGCCGTACAAGAAGGCATCGAAGGCGCGGTCTATGCCGGCACCTGCCGCACCGGTCTGCATGGCCGCGCTGCGCGCGCCTGGCGGGTGCGTACCACCCAGCAAGCAATCAGCTTTGACGATGCTGTTCAGGGCTACCAGTCGCAAATTCTCGAATGCGACATCGGTGATTTCGTACTCAAGCGTGCCGACGGGCTATACGCCTACCAGCTGGCGGTAGTGGTGGACGATGCCACGCAGGATATCACCCATGCCGTGCGCGGCGCCGACTTACTGGATTCCACCCCGCGCCAGATCTGGCTGCAACGCCTACTGGGTCTGCCCACCCCGCATTACGCCCACCTACCGATCGCCGCCAACGTGGCGGGAGAAAAACTAAGCAAACAGACCCGGGCGCAGTCCCTGCCCCTGGACGATCCCTCACCTTGGCTGTGGCGCGCCTTGCAATTCCTCGGCCAAAACCCGCCGCCGGAACTGACCCAAGCCCCGCTCGCTGCCCTATGGCAATGGGCGCACGGGAACTGGCACCTGGCGACGGTGCCGAAGGTGACAAGCATCGTGATATGATCGCACCCCATGAAACCCGATTGTCTAAACCGTTTCCTGTTTGAAAACGCCCCCATCCGTGGCGAAATTGTGCACCTGGATGCCACTTGGCAAACCGTGCTGGCCCGCTGCGATTATCCTGAAGTGCTGCGTCAGGTGATGGGCGAACTGATGGCCGCCGCCGCGCTGCTGGCCGCTACGCTCAAGCTGAAGGGCTCGCTGATGCTGCAAATTCAGGGCAAGGGGCCGGTCACGCTGCTGCTGGTGGAATGCTCCGGCCAACTCACTATGCGCGCCACGGCAAAGTGGCAAGGCGAATTGCCGGTCGGCGGGCTATCGCAACTGATGGGCGACGGCCGCTTCGTCATCACGCTCGACCTCAAGGAAGGCAAGCAGACCTATCAAGGCGTGGTACCGCTGGAAGGCGGCAGCGTGGCCGAGATGCTGCAAGCCTATATGACCCGCTCCGAACAACTGGAAACCCGCTTGTTTCTCGCCGCCGACGAACTGCAAACCGCCGGCATGCTGCTACAGAAACTGCCGGATCAGGACAGCCAGGACGAGGATGCCTGGAGCCGCATTTGCCACCTGGCGGCGACACTAAAACCGGAAGAACTGCTGGATTTACCGGCCAACCAAATTCTGCACCGCTTGTTCCACGAAGAAGATATCCGATTGTTCGACCCGCAAGCGGTCAGCTTTTTCTGCGGCTGCTCGCGCGCCAACGTCTCCAACGTACTGCGCATGCTGGGACACAAGGAAATTGACAGCATCCTGGCCAAGCGCAACGACATCGAAGTGCACTGCGACTTCTGCAACCAACGCTACCTGTTTGACCGCATTGATGCCGAGCAAGTATTTGCCACGAAAATCACACCGCCCGGCAGCCAGACACGGCATTGAGACCGTATAGTTGCAAACTCGGAAATCACCCTGGAGCTAATGATGCGTAAACTCACCCTTATTCCGGTTCTGCTGATGCTGGTCTGTTCAATCGCCATGGCTGAGGAGACGCCGGAGCCAGACACGCCGCCACTCAACCTGAAGCTGCACAAGGATATGATCGTCAACACGCCGGATCAGCCAAACCATCACGCCACCAAACATCCTGGCGGCACGGCAACAGCCCATAAAACCAAGCATGGGCATGCTGTTGTAAAAAGTTTTAATCATGGCTCAAGCACTGATGAAGAAATGAGAAACAGTCATCAGAAGAACCTGGTTAACAAGAGTTTCTAAACCCCGGAACCTGGCGCACCCGCTCGAACAGGCACACCGCCGCCGCCGCCGCGGCATTGAGTGATTCCACCCGCCCCGGCATGGGGATGGTAAAGCGCCGGCTGGCAGCCTCGATTAAATCCGTGCTCAGGCCAGCCCCTTCATTGCCGATCATGAACGCCACCGGGCCGGTCAAGTCAAGCTGGTACAGCGATTCGCCTTCCAGGCAGGCGGCCAGAGTCTGCCCGGCAAAACCGGCGGCGACAGCAGCCAAGTCAGCGCGCTCGATCACGGGCAACACGAAATGTGCCCCCATGCCACCACGCAACACCTTGGGCGACCAGGCATCGGCGCAGCCCGCCGACAGCCAAGCTACCTGCACCCCGGCGGCGGCGGCGGAACGCAGGATCGCCCCCATATTGCCGGGATCCTGGATGTCTTGCAGTAGCAGCACGAAATCCGGGCTTGCCAACGCCTTGGCGTGAGGAATCTCGATTACCGCAAGTAGGCCAGTGGGAGTTTCTACCGGCGAGATTGATGCGAACAAGGCATCCGCCAACAGGATTTTCTGCGCCGCTCCCGCGCGCGCCAGCAGGGCAGTAATTCCCGTGTCGTCCGCCGCACTCTCCGCCACTACCAGCAGCTCCGGCTCCCGGCCGGCAGCCAGGCTGGCTTCCATCAAATGCACGCCATCCAGCACCGCACGCCCGGCTTTGCGCCGCTCGCGTGCAGACCCCACCAGCTTCTTCAACTGCTTGTAAGTCGGATTTTCGGCGGACAGGATGGTTTTCACAAACGGGCTGAAGCGGGCGTCATGCCGCCCGGAAAATGAAGTAAATCGCTCCCATCAGGCACAGTCCCGCCCATAAATAATCGAGCTTGAGCGGCTGCTGCATGTAGAGCACGGCAAAGGGGATGAATACCGCCAGTGTAATGACTTCCGGCATGATCTTGAGCTGAGCTAGCGACAGTTCGGTATAGCCGATGCGGTTGCCCGGCACTTGCAGCAGGTATTTGAAGAGGGCGATGCCCCAGCTCGCCAGCGCGGCAACCCACCAAGGCTTGTCGTTGAGATTTTTGAGGTGGGCGTACCAGGCGAACGTCATAAATACGTTCGACAGGATAAGCAGGCCGGCGGCTTGTATCCAGACGGGCATACGGACTCCATTTCATGCGGGAATCGAACGAAGACAAGGCGGAGGCGCGCAGACAGTACATCCCCGTACGGCAAGCGCCGACAACGCCGTATTCGTTCGATTAGCGCATGAAATCAGACGGCGGCTTCGCCGGTTTCGCCGGTACGGATACGGATCACCTGCTCCACCGAACTGACGAAAATCTTGCCATCGCCGATCTTGCCGGTGTGGGCGGCCTTGACGATGGCGTCAATGGCGGCGTCCACCAGATTCTCCGTTATCACCAGTTCCAGCTTGATCTTGGGCAGGAAATCCACCACGTATTCGGCACCGCGATAGAGTTCAGTGTGGCCTTTCTGGCGGCCGAAGCCCTTGACCTCAGTGACGGTCAGGCCGTTGACACCGATCTCGGACAGCGCCTCGCGTACTTCGTCGAGCTTGAACGGCTTGATAATGGCTTCGATTTTTTTCATGATTTTCTGCTCCTCCTAAAATTCAAAACGGTACTTGGATGTGATGGGATAACGCCTATCCTTGCCAAACCCGCGCTGGGTAATGCGTACGCCGATGGGGGACTGGCGGCGCTTGTATTCGTTGCGGTCGATCAACGTCACCACGCGCCGCACGTCCTCGCGGCCGTAACCCATGGCGACGATATCAGCCGGGCTTTTGTCTTCCTCAACGTAGGCTTGCATGATGCCATCCAGAATATCATAAGGCGGCAAGGAATCCTGGTCGGTCTGATCGGGGCGCAGCTCGGCCGACGGCGCACGCGTGATAATGCGCGGCGGGATTACCGGGGCGATGCTGTTGCGATAGCGCGCCAGGCGGTAAACCAAGGTCTTTGGCACGTCGCGCAGCACGGCAAAGCCACCCGCCATGTCGCCATACAAGGTGGAGTAACCCACGCTCATTTCGCTTTTGTTGCCAGTGGTCAGAACGATGCTGCCAAACTTGTTAGACAGCGCCATCAGCAAAGTGCCACGGATACGCGCTTGCAGGTTTTCCTCCGTCAGGTCAAATGGCCAGCCCTGAAATTCCGTGGACAGGGTTTGCATAAAGCTGCCGTACAGCGGGACGATGGGAATCTCGGTGTAATCCACCCCCAGGTTGCGCGCCATCTGCGCGGCGTCAAGCAGGCTGATGTCAGCAGTAAACTCCGACGGCATCATCACCGCGCGCACCTGGTCGGCGCCCAGCGCATCCACCGCGATAGCCAGTACCAAGGCGGAATCAATGCCACCCGACAGGCCCAGCAGAACACCAGGAAAACCGTTCTTGCCGATATAGTCGCGCACGCCCAAGCACAACGCTTGATAGACCGAGGCTTCCACACCGGGGTCGGCCGTCACCGTGCCCGGCAACGGCTGCGCGCCGTCGAATTCCACATGTCCCAGCAACTCCTCGAACGCGGCAAATTGGTGGGTCAACGCCCCCGTGCCATCCAGCACGAAAGACGCGCCGTCGAACACCAGCTCGTCCTGGCCGCCAACCAGATTGGCGTAGACCACCGGCAGTCCGGTTTCTGCCACCCGCTGGCGCAGCACTTCATAGCGCGTCCATTGTTTTTCCAGGTGATAGGGCGAAGCATTCAGCGCCAGCAGCAGCTGTGCCCCCCCCATGTGCGCCCGGGTGGCGGCGCCAGACTCCCACACATCGGCGCAGATCACCACGCCGCAGCGTACCCCTTCATGCTCGAATACCAGCGGCTGGTCGCCCGGCACAAAATAACGCACCTCGTCGAACACGCTGTAGTTGGGTAGCTTGTGCTTGAAATAAGTAGCGACAACTTCGCCGTCGCGCAGCAACGAAGCAGCGTTGTAGTGCTCGTCGCCCTGCCGCGCAGGATGCCCCACCAGCAGCGTAATGCCCGTGGCCGCTTGCGCCAGCTGCCGCAGCGTGGAATCACAGGCAACGTAAAAATCCTCGCGCAACAGCAAATCTTCCGGCGGGTAACCAGTCAGTGCCAGTTCCGGCGTCAGCAGCAGAGATGCGCCGTTAGCCTGGGCGCGCTGGGCATACTCAACGATTTTGGCCGCATTGCCGGCCAGATCACCGACCGTGCAGTTGATTTGCGCAATAGCCAGCTTCACTCGGTCGCCCTAATAGCTGCCGCCAGCCGCCTTGATCATCTTGACCATCTCCGGCTGCGGTTTTTTCATGGCATAGACCAGCGCGGTCAGGCCATAATTATCCTTGGCCTTGACGTTGGCACCGCTATCCAACAGCAGTTTGAGTATGGGCACGGAGCCGCTGTCCACCGCCCGTTTTAGTAGCGGCGTACCCTCGGCATCTTTGACGTTGACGTCGGCGCCCTTGGCGATCAACACCTTGGCCGTTTCCAACTGGCTCTTTTTGACCGCCCAAATCAAGGCCGTCCAGCCAGAAGTATCCTTATCCTCGGTCTTGGCACCGCTATTCAGCAGCAATTGCAAGGCTTCAACATTGCCATGCATGGCGGCCAGCATGGTGGCCGTCATGCCGCGACGGTCTTGCAACGACACCTCGGCACCGTTTTCGAGCAGCACCTTGATGGTCGGCACGTCGCCATTTTTGGCGGCGTACATCAGGATGCTCCTGCCGTCGTCGCTCCTGGTGTTGGGATTGGCGCCCTGCTTGATCAGCAACCCGACGATCTCGCTGTAGCCGGAAGTCGCCGCCAGGCCAAGCGCGCTCCAGCCGGTGGTATCGCGCACGGTGATATCCGCCTTGGCGGCCAGCAGTTCCTTGGCCGATTCCAGGTAATTCTTCCTGGCCGCGTACATCAGCGCTGTCCAGCCGCTGGCATCCTTGGCGTTGACGTCCGCCCCCTTCTCCAGCAACGCCCGCACCACGGCAGCATTATCCTTGCGCGTGGCATACATCAATGTCGTGATGCCGTTGGCGTCCTTGGCATTGGGGTTGGCGCCACTGTCCAGCATGGCGTTCACCGTTTTCAGGTCGCCCTTGGACGCCGCCGTCAGTAGATAGGGAATCTCCTCTTCAGCCGCCACCAACAACGGCACAAGCAGCAAAACGGCGGCCAGCCAGCGTAGTATCGTTTTCATGTTTTTGCTTCCCTTAACCGTATCGCCGTTTGCACCGCCTCGCCCAAGCCCGCCGGCGAACTGGCCACCACCACGCCAGCCTGTTCCAGCGCATGTATCTTGTCGTAAGCCTTGCCGCTGCCGCCGGAAATAATCGCCCCGGCATGCCCCATACGCTTGCCGGCCGGCGCGGTCTGGCCGGCGATGTAGGCCGCCACCGGCTTGCTGACATTCGATTTGATGAATTCCGCCGCCGCCTCCTCGTCGCTGCCGCCAATCTCACCCACCATGATGATAGTCTCGGTTTCTGGGTCGGCCTGGAACATCTGCAGGCATTCGATGAAATTCAGCCCCTTGATCGGGTCGCCGCCGATGCCCACACAGGTGGTCTGCCCCAAGCCCAGCTGCGTGGTTTGGTGCACCGCCTCGTAGGTCAGCGTGCCGGAACGCGACACGATGCCCACCTTGCCGCGCTTGTGGATACTGCCCGGCATGATGCCGATTTTGCACTCGTCCGGGGTAATCACGCCGGGGCAGTTGGGGCCGACCATCTTGGTACCGTTGGCCTTGAGCGCCGCCTTGACGTTGAGCATGTTCAGCACCGGGATGCCCTCGGTGATGCAGACCACCAGTTCGATCCCGGCATCGGCCGCTTCCAGGATGGAATCCGCAGCAAACGCCGGCGGCACGTAGATCACGCTGGCGTTGGCGCCAGTGGCGCGAACCGCGTCGCGCATGGTGTTGAATACCGGCAGACCAAGATGCATCTGCCCGCCCTTGCCCGGAGTGACGCCACCGACCATTTTGGTGCCGTAGGCCAGCGCCTGCTCGGAGTGGAAAGTGCCCTGCTTGCCGGTGAAGCCCTGGCACAGGACTTTGGTATTTTTGTTGACCAGTATGCTCATGTGTATTCCTAAATCACCGCCGCCACCGCGCGTTTGGCGGCATCGGTTAGGCCATCCGCCGAGATGATGGAAAGTCCGCTATCACGCAGCATCTGCTGGCCCAGCTCAACATTGGTGCCTTCCAGCCGTACCACCACCGGCACCTTGACCCCGACCTCCTTGACCGCGGTGATAATGCCTTCGGCGATGATGTCGCAACGCATGATGCCGCCGAAGATATTGACCAGGATGGCCTTGACGTTGCTGTCGGCCAGGATGATCTTGAACGCCTTGGTTACCGTTTCCGCCGTAGCGCCACCGCCGACGTCGAGGAAGTTGGCCGGCATGCCGCCATGCAGCTTGATCAGGTCCATAGTTGCCATCGCCAGCCCGGCGCCGTTGACCATGCAGCCGATGTTGCCGTTGAGCGCGATGTAGTTCAACCCGGCAGCATGCGCTTCGGCTTCCTTGGCGTCGTCTTGGCTCCAGTCGCGCTGCTCGGCCAAGCCCTTCTGGCGATAGAGCGCGTTATCGTCCACGCTCATCTTGCAGTCCAGCGCCACCAATTGTCCGGTGGCAGTGACAATCAATGGATTGATTTCCAGCAGGCTGAGGTCGTTGTCCTTGAACAGGCGGTACAAGCCCTTGAGCAGTTTGGTAAAGGCACCGATCTGCTCGCTGGCCAAACCCAGCGCAAAAGCCAGGTTGCGCGCCTGGTAGTCCACCAGGCCCAATAGCGGGTCGCACACTTCGCGCAGGATTTTTTCAGGACTATCGTGTGCGATCTCCTCGATCTCCATGCCACCGGCGGCGGAGGCCACCACCACCACGCGTTCAACGCTACGATCCACCAGCAGGGAGAGATACAGCTCGCGCGCGATCGGCAAGGTTTCCTCGACCAGCAGCCGGTGTACCGGCTGGCCATCCGGGGCATTCTGCAAGGTGACTAGCTGGCTACCCAACAGATGCGTAGCCAGGTTCTGCAACTCGTCATGTGAGCGTGTGACTTTGACGCCACCGGCCTTGCCACGGCCGCCGGCGTGGATCTGCGCCTTGCCTACCCAAGCCGTACCGCCCAGTTCGCGCGCCGCAGCCACGGCCGCCTCAGCAGCATCCACCACAATGCCGCGTGGCGTTGGCAGGCCGTACTGCTGCAGCAAATGCTTGGCCTGGTATTCATGCAAATTCATGATCGCCCACCTGAAATAAATTGCTGCAATTATAGCCGTAAAGGCTGGTGGTAATGGCGTTCTCGTGTGGCAAGTCCGGCCTGCGCTTGGCGGTGGACTTGGATAGGGCGTCCGTGCGAAACTTCGGCATCTATCGAGTCAAGAAATCAAACAAGGATGTGATGTTGCACAACATGAAATTTCCGGTGAAATTTCTCCTAGCCGTGCAGTTCTTTGCCTTCATCTCAGTGCGGGCATATGCCGGCGAGCTTGAACCCAGAGCTTACGTCAACACGCCGGTCGGGCTTAATTTCCTGATTGCGGGCTATAGTTATTCGGAAGGCGGTTTGTCAACTCCGGCATCATCACCGATCAATGATGCCCAGCTCAAGATGAATACCGAACTCCTGGCCTACGCGCGCGCGCTGGATGTGTGGGGTAATTCCGGCAAGTTCGATGTCATCCTGCCTTATGCCGAGTTGTCGGGTACCGCGATGGTCGGGGGGCAGCCACGGGAACGTCAGGTTTCCGGTCTGATTGACCCGCGCTTCCGTTTCTCGGTCAACTTTTATGGCTCGCCCGCACTGTCGTTACAGGAATTCGCCAATTACCATCAGGATTTCCTCATCGGCGCCAGCGTTCAGGTGTCAGCTCCGCTCGGCCAGTACGACCCCAACAAGTTAGTCAACCTTGGCGCCAACCGCTGGTTCATCAAGCCTGACATCGGTATCTCCAAGGCCTTTGGGGCGCTCACGCTGGAGCTTTCCGGCGGCGTAACTTTTTTCACCAATAACAACGACTATTACGGCGGCAAAACACTCGAGCAGGATCCGGTGTATTCCGCACAGGCGCACCTCACCTACGATTTCGGCCACGGTGTGTGGGGAGCGCTGGACGGCACTTACGATTACGGCGGGCGCACCACCATAGACGGCGTGCGCAGTCAGGATGTGCAAAGCAACTCGCGTGCTGGGGCTACGCTGGCACTGCCGGTCAACCGCAATAATTCAGTCAAGCTCTACGCCAGCAGCGGCGTCTCCACCCGTACCGGCAGCGACTACAACCTGTTTGGCGCCGCCTGGCAGTACCGCTGGGGCGGCGGGCTGTAACGCCCGTAGCGGCACGACTGCCAGTTGGGCGGCGCACGAGCCCAAGCCGGCGAGCATGTATAATCGCGGCTTTGAATAAAGTCGATCGTTCAGTCATGCGCCTCGTCATTCAGGGCCCCGCGCTGGGGCCGCGTCAGTTGCAGCAGCTTGTCGGATTATGCGGGTCAAACCAGTTTACTCAACTCGAACCCCATGCCTACAGCCTACGCGCGGAATTCCCGCGCCAGGCCGAGATCAAGGCGTATTGCGCCGAACATGGCATGGACTGCGCTTTCGTGCCCGACGAGCAAACATTGCAAAGCTTTGGCCTAGTGGTGATGGACATGGACTCGACCCTGATTTCCATCGAATGCATCGATGAAGTTGCCGATATGCAGGGGCTTAAAACTCAAGTGGCGGCGATTACCGAATCCGCCATGCGCGGCGAAATCGAGTTCGCCGAAAGCCTGCGCCGCCGCGTGGCACTACTGCAAGGGCTGGACGAATCGGCACTGCAACGGGTGTACGACGAACGCCTGCGTATCAATCTGGGCGCGCAGAGACTGATTGACACGCTGAAGTTGCTGAACATCAAAACGCTGCTGGTGTCCGGCGGCTTCAACTATTTCACTGAACGGCTAAAGGCTCGCCTGGGGCTGGATTTTGTCCACGGCAACGAACTGGAGATTGTTGACGGCAAACTCACCGGCAGGGTGCTGGGCGACATTCTGGACGCCCAGGGCAAGGCCGATTGGCTGACCAGGACGCGCGACCAACTAGGCCTGCGCCAGGATCAGGTGATTGCGATTGGCGATGGCGCCAACGACCTCAGGATGATGGCGGCGGCCGGCGTCGGTATTGCTTACCACGCCAAACCGCTAGTACGCGAACAAGCCACCTATGCCCTCAACCACGTCGGGCTGGATGGCGTGTTGAACCTGTTTCGCACCTAGTTTGGTTTTTTCTCCAGCGGCAGCCAGACCAATTCGCCTGCCTTCATGTCGGGCACCAAAAGATACTTGCCATCATGGCTTAAGCCGATATCGGCGGCGGACATGAAGCCGTCATGGAAAAGCGTCACTGCGCCCTGTTTGCTCACGGCAAACACGCGCCCGTCCTTCCAGTCGCTCACGTAAACCGTGCCGTTGGCGGCACGCACAATGCCGTCGCCGCCGCCGAAGCCGCTGGCAACCTGCTCCATGGCGCCATCCTTGATCTTGATGCGATAGAGGATACCGGAAGCGAAATCCACTTCCAGCAAGCTATCCTTGCCGTCCATCAGCAGGCCATTGGGCGCCAGCACGCGCGCGTCCTTCTCACCATTAACAATGAGTGCAACCTTGCCGTTCTTGTTAATGCGGTACACGGCGCCGCCTTTTCCTTTCAGGTCACCGCTATCGGAGACATAAATATTGCCGAAGCCGTCAGCCTCCAGGTCGTTGAGGAATTGCGGTGTCACTGGGAAGGCTTCAGCAGCTGCAAAGACGCTCCACTTTCCATCCGGCGCCACCTTGAGCACACGCGTCTTATCTGCCACATAGAGGTTTTCGCCGAAAAATACCAATCCTTTGGGATCGTCCATGCCACTGGCAAAAACGGTGGCCTTGCCGTCAGCGCCGATAACGCTGATCTGGCCGTCGCCATCCTTGCCGAATTCACCGATCTCGGACACGTAAACACGGCCATCGGCACCGGCCACCGCCGATTCCGGGGTTTTGATCCCGGTCACGCGTTGCGGCGTATCAGCAAATGCCGTAGCCGACAGCAACAGGCTGCAAACAATTAGCGCTGAAAAAACTCCATTCCTACTCACCGGTAACATCCCCCTTCAGCTGATCAACCACGCTGTCCAGAACCGATTGCTGCGGCACCTGCATCGCAACCATGCCGCACGGCAGTTTCTGGCCGCCGGAGAGCTTGCCAATACGCGACTGCAAATCGGTGTCGGCCTGCATCGTCTGTGCGACCATTTGCATGGCTTGGCTGTAAGCGCTATTGATCCGGCTGTTAGGCTCGACATCAATGGTGCCATTCACCTGCGACTGTTCCTTGTAGGTGGTCACGTAAACGCCACTGCCGGAATACACGTCGGCCTCGATGGTGCCGTAGAAGGTGGTCATCATGGGGTTATAGTCCATGTTGGGCTTGAGCCAGATCAGCACATCCGAGGTCATCGCACCCTGGCAGATACCGACGTTGCCGAACAGCGGCTTGAGTGCCTCGACCGCGAGCGGCGCCACCACCTCGCCGGTATTGATATAGACAGGATTTTCATCGCTGCCGACCTCGGCCTGGTTAGTGTAATCCTGCGGTGTCATGTAAACCAAGGCATCAGTTGCCTGGGCTACGGTGGCCAAGCACAGCAACGGCAACACGAAAATGCTATTCAAGGATTTTTTGAATTTCATGGTGATTCCCCCTATCTGTTGTCAATATCAGTCAAACGGCAACTTGCTTACTTCTTTGGTGGCAGCATCACGATCATGCTGCACGGAATCTTGGTCTTTTCCTTCGATAAACCATCGGAAATCAACCCCTGCAGTTTGTCATCAGATTTTATTTTCTGCACGACCTTTTCCATCGCCCGCTTGTAGGCCAAAACAATTTTTTCACCCGGATAAACATCCCAGAATCCGCTTTGTGCCGCTACGGCATCATAAGAAGCCACAAACTCCCCATTGCCGGCATAGACATTGGCCTCAATGCCACCATAGAAGTTGGTCATCTGGTCGTTGTAAACTAGGCTGGGCCTGATCCAGATAATGGCATCGGCAGCCATGCCCGCCTCACATAGCCGGGCATCGGCGAATACTGTCCGCAGCGACTCCATGGCAACAGGTTCGACCATAGGCCCTTGCTTGAACCAGTACACCGAATCCCAGCCGGAACCAACTCCACCGATCTTGTGTTCGTAGATATATTCCTGCGGGTTAATGTAGATCAGCACCTTTCCCACCGGGTCAGACCAAGCGGTGGAAGATATGCCGCCGATCAGATACAGTGCTGCCACCAGCGCGGATTTAACAAATTTCATTGCCCTGCACCTTTGCGATAAACCACACGGTAAATCATACCAGCCCGGTCGTCGGAAATATACGCCGCGCCATCCGGCCCCACCACAATATCCACCGGCCGCCCCCAGGCGCTACCGGCATTCAGCCAGCCGGTGATGAAATCGCTCACGCTCGCCGGCCTACCCTGCACGAAATGCACGCGCACCACCTTGTAGCCCGCAGGCTGGACACGGTTCCACGAGCCGTGCAACGCCACCAGCGCATCATCCTGGTAGTCCGCCGGAAAGCCGGACTTGTCCAGGAACGTGATGCCGATGGGCGTAGTATGCGCCGGAAAGGTGATGGCTGGCGGCTGCGTTGTGGCGCAAAACCCTTCCGCGCCGGGAAAATTTGGATCGGTCACGCGCTCGCCCCAGCAATACGGCCAGCCATAATGCTGGCCCGGCCCGATCAGATTCAGGTGCTCCGGCGGCAGGGCGTCCAGCGGCTTGCCGTCTTTAGTGTCGGAGCGCATATCGGCACCGTCGTTGGTGGCGTACAGCGCGCCTGTCAGCGGATGCCAGGCGAAACCCTGGCTATTGCGTAAACCTGAGGCCAGAATAGGCGAAGAAGGATGCCGCCCGACCGAGGCCAGCGCCCCCGCCGGTCTGCCATCCACGCTGTAGCGTAACAGTGTGGCGCGCAACGGATCACTTTCCTCGCACACATTGCAACTGGAGCCGACATCGAGGTAGAGCAAGCCATCCGGCCCCAGCTTGAGCGATTTCATGGTGTGCCCGCCGGTCGGCAAATTGCTGATGATAGTTGTTACCGCCGTTGCAGGCCATTTGCCATCACCTGGCTCCAGCCGCACCACGCCATCCTGGTCGGCGACATACAACTTGCCTTGCACGAAAGCCAGCCCTTGCGGGCCGTTGAGCTTATCCGCCACCGTGATCACTGCATCCGCCCGGCCGTCGTGGTCGCGATCCGGCAGCATTACTACTTTATTGTCGAGACCAAGGGAGAGATAGAGGTTACCGTCCGGGTCGAAGGCCATGAAGCGTGGGCCATGGGCATAGCCGCCACCAGGCGGGGCAAGGCGAGCGAATAGCTGCGCGCTGAAACCGGGAGGCAGCTGCAATACCACCGCTGGATCGTCTGGCACTGGAACCGCCGGCGCCATGTCGGCATTTGCCAGCCCCAGAGAAGCAACCCAAAAAGCCACAGTAAAAAGTACCGAAACAAATCGTTTTTCCCCGTGCTCTCTGTGCGCCCCGTGGTGCATGCTGTTCAGCTCACGTCAGTACGTCAGACCAGATATTCCTCGCCCACCATTGGGCATAATTACCTTCCTGCTCGCTCGGCTTGTCTGATACCCCACCGCCTTCGGCCGGCAGCATGATCTTCTTGACCGGGTCGTAGCGGTAAACATTGGCGACGTGCATAGCGAGTTTGTCGCTCACGAAGCTGTAGCAGGTGTTGGCGAATACCGGCTGCGGGTCGGGCGCTTCACCGGCCAGTGCGGCTGCAATAGCCGAAGCGCACACCTTGGCTTGCGAGGTCGCCATGTGCGCCGATTTTGGCAAGGCGGCCGAGACGGAATCGCCGATGAGGTGGATGCCGGGCACCACCTTGGATTCGTAAGTGAGAAAATCTACCTCGCACCAGCGCCGGTCCACGTTGGCGGCACCCACCTGCTGGGCGATCTTGCCGGCGCGCTGCGGCGGGATGACGTTGAGCACGTCGGCCTTGACCGTCTCGAACTCGGTTTTTACCGTGCGGCTGGCGACGTCCACTTCCACCACCACGCTGTTGGGGCGGTAATCCACCATGCCCGGATACAACTCGGCCCAAGCCTTGGTGAACAGGCCTTTTTTGGAAACAATCTCGGCATTGGCGTCCAGCACGATAACCTTGGACTTCGGCTTGGCGTTCTTCAGGTAGAACGCCACCTGGCTGGCACGCTCATAAGGGCCGGGCGGACAGCGGTAAGGCGCCTTGGGGATGGTCATGACGAACACGCCACCATCCGGCATGGCTTCCATTTGATGGCGCAGGTTGACGGTCTGCGGCCCAGCCTTCCAGGCATGCGGCACCACTTCCTGCGCCGCCGCGTCCTGCAACATGGGCAGCCCGTCGTAGATGAAGTCTATGCCAGGGGCGATGATGAGGCGGTCATAGGCAAGTTCACCACCATCCTCCACCACGACTTTGCGCCGAACCGGATCTATCGCCATAACTTCCACATACAGGCGCTTGATGTTGTAACGCTCGAGGCCGGAAAAATTGAAGGTAAGGTCGCCGATGCGCTTGCTACCGCCCAGCACCAGGTTGCTCAAGGGGCAGGAAACAAAGGTGGTGCTTTTCTCAATCAGGATGATTTCGAGTTGTTCGCCGCCCCACAAACGCAAGTACTTGGCCGCCGTCGCCCCGGCGTAGCCGCCGCCGACAATGATCACTCGCCCTTGCGCCTTCCCCGCAGCCCAGGCAAGACCGGGAAAGGCGCCGGCCGCCGCGCCGCCACCCAGCAGCTTCAGGAATTCGCGACGCTGCATCATCACAAACTCCCCAGCGGCAGGGGAGATGCAGATGTCATGCGCTGTTGCACGGAAAAATATTCGGCCAGCAACGCAATTTCTTCTTCGGTCAGGCCCTTGGCATGGTGGTGCATGACGCTGGAAGCACGTTCACCGCTACGGAATGCCTGCATTTGCAGGACGAAATAGGATCGATCAAGGCCGGCCAGCACAGGCGTACCGCCGACACTGTTGCCATTGGTGCCATGACAGGCGGCGCAGGAAGCCGCCAATACTCGCAAATGGACGGCATCCTCTGCGGCCAGCACTGGGAAAGGGGCAAGTATCAATAAGACCAAGGCCAGTAATTTTACTTTCACCGCCCCCTCCAAGCAATGCGCCCTGTAATACGTTAGAAGCACTTTTCTTCCTTGCAGCCGTCGTCCTTGGCGCCATATTTCAACAAGATTTCGGCGGTCTTTTCATGTCCTTCGTCCCTGGCCACGCGCAGCAGGGAAACGCCGCCGCGCATCTTGATGTTGGGATCAGCGCCCTTTTGCAGCAGATATTCCAGCAGCTCGTTGTTGCCGTCATAGGTGGCGAACGCAGCCGAAGTCATCTTGAGGATAGGATGCTTGTAGTTGATGTCAGCGCCATGCTCCACCAGAAATTTGACCATTTGCAGTTGGTTTCTGCTGGCAGCCGACAACAACGGACTCCAGGCGAAGAATGTGTCATTCACCTTGATCGTGCCGGCATCCAGATACTTCTGAACCACCGCGATATTGCCTTCGACCACGGCAGAGGAGAACTCCACCTGCTCTTCATCGGTATAGGCGAACACACTCATTGGCAGAAAAAATACCGCCGCTACCACCCACAGTTTGAATGACTTCACTTGATTAACTCCTTTGTTGAGAATTTTATTATCCAACCCATTTGCGCGCATTGCGGAACATGCGCAACCACGGCCCCTCCTCGCCCCAGCCATCGGGATGCCAGGAATGCTGTACCGCGCGGAACACCCGCTCGGGATGCGGCATCATGATGCTGAAACGGCCGTCCGGCGTGGTCAGCCCGGTAATCCCGCACGGCGATCCGTTGGGGTTGGCCGGATAGGTTTCGGTCGCCCCACCTTGATTATCCACGTAACGTAAGGTCACCAGCGCCTTTTCGACCGCATCCGCGGAAGAAAATTCCGCATAGCCCTCGCCATGCGCCACGGCAATCGGCATGCGGCTACCGGCCATGCTGGTTAAGAACAGCGAAGGCGACTCCAGCACCTCGACCATGGCGAAGCGTGCCTCGAACTGCTCCGACTTGTTGCGCACAAAATGCGGCCAGTGTTCGGCGCCCGGAATGATGCGGTGTAGATTGCTCATCATCTGGCAGCCGTTGCATACCCCCAGCGCAAAACTGTCGCCGCGCACGAAGAAAGTGGCGAACTCATCGCTGGCACGCGGATTGAACAGGATGGATTTGGCCCAGCCCTCGCCCGCCCCCAGCACGTCGCCGTAGGAGAAGCCGCCGCAGGCGACGAAGCCCTTGAAATCGCGCAGGCTGGCGCGGCCCGTGATGATGTCGCTCATGTGCACGTCGAAGGCTTCGAAGCCGGCACGGTCGAATGCCGCCGCCATTTCCACCTGGCCGTTGACGCCCTGCTCGCGCAGGATGGCCATTTTCGGCCGCGCACCGGTATTGATGTAGGGCGCGGCAACATTTTCGGCCAGATCAAAAGTCAGGTTTGCGCGCATGCCGGGATCGGCCGCGTCCAGGATACGGTCATATTCCTGCTGCGCACAGTCTGGGTTGTCACGCAGCTTCTGCATTTCGTAGGTCGTTTCAGACCATGCTCGGTGCAACTCGACGCGCGATGCGCTGAATACTGCGCAGCCATTGCAGGCAATGCGAATATCGTCGTGCTCCGCTGGCTGGCCAATCACGCTGACGCAGCCCGGCAATTCAGCGACCAGCGCCGCAACCATCGTCTCGACCTCGTCGGCACGCAGTTGCAGCACGGCCCCCAATTCCTCGTTGAATAGGATGTCCGTAGCGCCACTCGGCAACGCTGCCAGATCAATTTCCAGCCCGCAATGTCCGGCAAAGGCCATTTCCACCAGCGTAGCGAACAGCCCGCCGTCAGAACGGTCGTGATAAGCCAGCAGCTTGCCGTCGCGGTTCAGTCGCTGCACAGCAGCGAAGAACGCTTTCAAGCGCGCGGCATCGTCCACCTCCGGTGCGGCGTTACCCACCGCACCATACACCTGGGCCAAGGCCGATCCGCCGAGCCGATTTTTGCCGGCGCCGAGGTCAATGAGAATGAGCTTGGTCGCGCCGAGATCAGTGCGCAGTTGTGGCGTCAGCGTCTTGCGCGCATCCGGCGTCGGCGCGAACGCGGTCACCACCAGCGAGATCGGCGCAGTGACAGCCTTCTTCTCGCCGCCATCCTCCCACACCGTCTTCATCGACATCGAGTCCTTGCCCACCGGAATGCTGATGCCGAGTTGCGGGCACAGTTCCATGCCCACAGCGCTGACCGTGTCGTACAGTGCAGCATCCTCACCGGGATGTCCCGCCGGGGCCATCCAGTTGGCGGACAGCTTGATCTCGCCGAGGTCTTCGATAAAACTGGCGGCAATATTGGTGATGGCTTCACCAATTGCCATGCGGCCAGAAGCCGGGGCATCGATCAGCGCCAGCGGCGCCTTTTCGCCGATGGCAAACGCCTCACCGCGATAGGTTTGGTAGCCCGCCAGCGTCACCGCCACATCCGCCACCGGCACCTGCCACGGGCCGACCATCTGGTCACGCGCGATCAGGCCGGTGACGGTACGATCACCAATGGTGATGAGGAAAGTCTTGTCCGCCACCCCCGGCAGTCGCAGTACACGATCCACCGCTTCGGCCAAGTTGATGCTAGACACATCGAATACCGACAACTCGCGGGGCGCACGCGTTACATCGCGCGTCATCTTGGGCGGCTTGCCCAGCAGCACCGAGAGATCCATGTCCACCGGTTTGTTGCCGAAATGCGTGTCTTCCACTGCGAGATGACGTTCCTCGCTGGCCTCGCCCACCACGGCATAAGGACAGCGCTCGCGCTCGCAGATTTCCTTGAAGCGGGGCAGATCGTCTTTGGCCACCGCCAGCACATAGCGCTCCTGCGCCTCGTTGCACCACAACTCCCTGGGGCTCATGCCCGGCTCTTCGTTGTGGATGCCGCGCAGCTGAAAACGCGCACCACGCCCGGCGTCGTTGACCAGTTCCGGGAAGGCGTTGGAGAGACCGCCGGCGCCGACATCGTGGATGGATAGGATAGGGTTGTGCTCGCCCAGTTGCCAGCAGCGGTCAATGACTTCCTGCGCGCGGCGTTCCAGTTCCGGGTTGCCACGCTGCACCGAATCGAAATCCAGGTTTTCCGCATTGGAACCGGTATCCATGCTGGAAGCTGCGCCGCCGCCGAGGCCGATCAGCATGGCCGGACCACCTAATTGGATCAGTGCCGCGCCGGGTGGGATCGGGTTCTTCTTGGAATGCCTGGCGGAAATGTTGCCGATGCCGCCCGCCAGCATGATGGGCTTATGGTAGCCGCGCACTTCACCCGCCGCCTCGAGTTCCAAGGTGCGGAAATAGCCGGCGATGTTGGGGCGACCGAACTCATTGTTGTAGGCCGCACCACCCAGCGGGCCGTCCACCATAATCTGCAAGGCCGAGGCAATGCGCCCCGGCTTGCCGTAGTCAGCTTCCCACGGCTGCTGGAAGCCGGGGATGTTGAGGTTGGAGACGGAAAATCCGGTCAGGCCAGCCTTGGGCTTGGAACCGCTGCCGGTCGCACCTTCATCGCGGATTTCACCGCCGGCGCCGGTAGCCGCCCCGGCAAACGGTGAAATCGCGGTCGGGTGATTGTGCGTTTCCACTTTCATCAGGAAGTGCATGCCTTCCTCGATGTAGCCATAGCGGCCATCCGGCCGCGGGTAGAAGCGCTTGGTGTTTTCGCCCTGCACAATGGAGGCGTTGTCGGAATAGGCGACTACCGTCTTGCCGGGGTTGAGCTGGTGCGTGTTGCGGATCATGCCGAACAGCGATTTGTCTTGCTCCTCGCCGTCGATCACCCAGTCGGCGTTGAAAATCTTGTGGCGGCAGTGCTCGGAATTGGCCTGCGCGAACATCATCAGTTCGACGTCGGTCGGATTGCGGCCGAGGCGGCTGAAATTCTCCACCAGGTAATCCAGCTCGTCCGGCGACAGCGCCAGACCCATGTCGCTGTTGGCCACCTGCAACGCCGCCTTGCCGCCGCCGAGGATATCCACACTGGATAGCGGAGCAGGTTGAGCGCTGTGGTACAACTTCGCGGCATCATCGAGCGAGGGGAATACCGCTTCCGTCATACGGTCGTGGATCAGGCTCTTCAGCGTGCGCTGCTCGTCTTCCGTCAGCGGGCCGCCATCGGCAGTCGCCGCGTAATAAGCCACGCCGCGCTCCAGCCGGATAATGCCTTCCAAGCCGCAATGGTGCGCAATGTCGGTGGCGCGCGACGACCACGGCGAAATGGTGCCGGGGCGCGGGACGACCAGGAACAGCTCGCCGCTCGGCGTTTCCTCCGCCATTTTCGGCCCGTAGGTCAGGATTTTTTGCAGCGTGTCCTGCTGCTCGACGCTCAGTTCAACCTCGGCCCAGGCAAAGTGCCAGAACTCGGCATAAAGGTGCGAAATGCGTGGCGCCGCCAGCTTGAGCGCGGCCAGAATCTTGTCGAGACGGAACGGGGAAAGTGCGGCACTGCCACGGAGACGGAGCATGGGAGAATTGTTGGTTGGAAAAGGTGGGATTTTACCCGAAACACCGCATGCTTCGGCAATTTGATGGCTACGGATTTGGCGTTAAGTATCTGAGCGACCAGTCTCCCGAGTAAATACTGATGCTGCTTAATCTTTTGAAACAAAAAAACGGGTGGGCAACCAAAAACCGCTTGCCCACCCGTCTGTCATGAAGCAACTTACAGGTGTTATTCCTGAACGAGTTCGATATTAACAGCAGCAAGTCCCAGGTTAAGCGCCAGACCTTCGGATGATTTAGCCTTTACCTTGACGACCACACCCTTGCTGTTCTGCCAACTGGATGCCCCTACGCCCTTGGCTACAACCACGCCGGCAGTCCCGCCGGTGTAAGTGCCAGGAAACTCACTGATGTCATTCAGGTTGTATACCGTACCAACCGCGTCAACCTTGGTGACACCGACGCCACCGGCCGAGCCGCCACTCATCTTGAATTTATAGTCCTTGCCCTGAAAGTGCAAAACACCCGCACCTTTGGAACCACCAAGAATCAAACGTATCTGTGTCGCCTCGAGCTCCAGCGTTCCAGATTCAACCAGAGTCACCTGGCCGACAGAATCCCCCAGGGCAGCGTCGTCAGCAAAGGACGACATCGGCAATGCAGCGCCGACAAAGGTGGCAAAAATTGCAGCGATGATGGTTTTATTGTGCATAGCATTACTCCTAAATGATTAAAAATTTACGTTACAGTTAAGTTTTTTGGTATTACGTTGCGCCAAGCGGGAAAACAACCCTCGTTCAGCCTGAGGGGGCATTGCAGTGCCTGATCGCGAATGTGGCAAACACGCCGCATCTTAGCACCGGATTCCACTGCGGAGAAATGAGCTGGCGTAGATTTAGTCTTTACGCTCATGAAATGGAATCTCAGCGTCATTTTTGAAGCGCGACTTGCGCTTTTTGCCGAACGCCCAAACCACAACCACGACGAACAAAACTATAAAAATCAGGGAGTAGGTCATTTCATTTCTCCATCATTGTTAGAATCCGCACCGCCGTGGCTTATCCAGCCAGCAACGCCACTGGGGTGGAAGCGTTACTTGACCGTGTACCCTCGCCCTTCAAAACAGGCGGTATAAGCACGCTGAAAATTCTGCTGCTGTTGCGCCGCGTTTTGCTGCTGCTGCGCCACTTGCTGCTGGTATTGTGCGTTGGCCTGCTGGTTGGCTTCTTCCTTCTGACGCCGCCTTGCGCCACCGACCATCGTACCCCCTACCGCGCCAATCGCCGCGCCCTTGCCCGTGTTTCCGGCAATCGCGCCAATTGCGGCGCCTCCCAGCGCGCCGACTGCGGCGCCTTTCACCATAGTACCGCTGGTATTTTGCTGCTGTGGCGGGGGCGGCGCCACCGGCTGGGTGGCCTGCGCCGGGTCATAGCCGGTTTGTCCCTTGGCCCAGGTATAGCACTCGGCCTCATCCTTCTGCTGTTGCTGTGCCGACTGGCCTTTTGCCGGATAAATAATCATCTGCGCACTCGCCGCCGTGCTGACGAGAGCGGCTAACACCGCCACTGCCATGATTGATTTCGTAGTCATATTTATACCCTTTCGTACATTGCAATAAATTCTGTTTAGCGCGCTGAAAATCCAATGCTATTGGCCCTACTCCACCAGCGGAATCGCAGCCGCCAGCTGGTAGCGGATGATCGCCCGGATCTTGTTCTCGATCTGGATGTAGCGCGCCACCTTGGCCACCGGTAGCGCCTTGCTCAGCTTGGGCACGTACGACTGCTTCAACTTGGCCTCGGCCAGCTCGATAGCAATGGATTCATTCAGCAATTTCTTCGCCGTGTCGTTCAACACCGCGCCCTTGTTGTAGGCCAGGGCATAGTCATTGATCAATTTGGCCAGGCGCAGGTTGATTTGGTACAAGTCCTGCTGGTAAGCCTCATAGACCGGCCAGAACGCCTTGGCCTCGCTATCGGTCAGGTTCATGTTGTCCGCCACCACCTGCCTTTTGTCCGCGCTAAGCTTTTCGCGCAGGGTGTCCATAGTGACTGTCGTGCCATCGTCGGTGCTGCTGGCTACGCTGCTATTAGGGGCACTAGCCGCGCCATCATCGGCCACAGCAGGCAGCGCCAAAACGGTGGCAAGGAGGAATGCAGCGGAACCTAGCAGGTTGCTAATATGTTTTTTCATCATGGCTACTCCATCGGTTGTTTAAATTTAGAACGCTTCAAATTCTACTCGACTTTTACCGGCGGCGGCGCCCAAGTACCTTGGCCCGGCGGCAGAATCGACGGCGCGCCTTCCTTCGGCCAATACAGGCGCATGGCCAAATAGACCGTGTCATTGGGTGCGGGCAGCCAATTGGCCTCTTTCGCCTTGCCCGGCGAGTCCTTCTGAATGTAGATCGTCAGCGAGCCGTCGGTGTTCTTCTTCATTGCCGGCAGCATCGGTGAATTGATCAAATAGCGGTTGATCGGGTTTTCAATCAGCAATTGCGACTTGCCGTCGTACATCGTCACCGACCAGAAGGCATTCACCGGAGGCAACTGTCCGGCCGCGAAGGTAAGGGTGTAGTTGTGCTTGCTGGTGTCTAAGGTTTCGCCGGCAGAGTCGACCCGGGTCAAGGGATACATCGCCTCAATGCCATTGTTGCCGTAGATGCCGCCCTTGGCCGCGGCGGCGCGCTTGAGCCAGTCGCCGTTGTAGAAGACGCGGTCGCCAAAGAGCGAGCCCACCTTCCAGCCGTTGATGTCCTTCATGCCCTTGGTCAGGTACTGGTCGACCTTGTCGTCGCCCTCCTTCATCGCCAGCAGCACGGCGGCCTTGTGTTCGGCCGAGAGTTCCTTGAAGTCGAAGCTCTTGCCCGGCCCTATGCCTATGCTCGCGAGCTTCGCGCGAATGGCCTTGTCTTCCTCGCCCACCGGCACGAACCGCAACGCGGCGTCGAGGTACTCGAAGAAGTTGGCCTTGATGCCCGCCGTAGTGGCCGGCACGAAATTGATCGCCGGCGCGGCGGGCGGTGCGGGCTGCTTCAGAAACGCCGACAGCGGCTGCGCCTTGTAGCCGGCCTGCACTTTCACGACATTGGGCATGTCGTCGGTATTGAAGAGCTGGGTGCGGAAGATCGACAGCGCGAACGGCGTGGTCGATTGGAAGACCTGCTTGATGCCGGCCGGCGCCTCGCCCTTCCAATCGGGGCCGACGACGAGATAGTCGCCGGCGTCGTTGCCGGTGGCCCGGCTGCCGATGTAGCCGTAGTTGTAGCAATTGCCGTCGGTCAATTGCACCGAGTAATAGCGCTTCTTGTCTACCGCCGGCACTGAGATCACGATCGGTTCGGCGCGCAAGTCCAGCCACAGCAGCGAATACGGCGTGTCGCTGTTGGGCGTAATGACGGCTGTGTCTTTGTAAGTGAAGACGCGCGCTTCGTTGACGATCGTATTGAACGGCCCTTTGTATTGGCCCGAGTCTTTGTTGACGACGAATTCCTGCATCACCGCGTAATTCATCACCAGCGGCAGGCCGTAGATGAAGCCCTCTTCGGCGATGGCCTTGGTCTCGGCGATACTGGGAGCTGCGATACCGGCCTTTTTGTCAGCCTGTTCCGCCACCGAAACCGCGTCGCCCTTCTGTCCGCAACCGCTGAGCATGGTCAAGGTCAGCGCGCCGGCCAGCAAGATGTGTTTTGATATTTTCATTTCTGTTCCTTTCAGGTTGAAATCTGGTTGCAGCCCTGCACTTTATAGGGCGGGCAGGCTTACCCGTCAACACCGCGCCAGCGGCCGGGCTGCCTGGATAACCTCCAAGAAGAATGCCATGGTCAACCCGAACAGCATGATGCCATTCAGCGCCTCCAGCGCTCCCATCAACATCCAGCGAACGGCAAGGAAGGTCTCGGCATGGCCGTAGCTGGTAATGGCGCCCAATGAGTAAAGCATGGCCGGCTCAACGCTGGGCAATGCGCCGACGCTTAGGTAAGTTGCCGCCCACAGCCAGGCTTCAAAGGCCAGCAGCAGCGTCGCGAACAGGGCCATGGTGCCGATGACGACACAAAAGCGCAGCATGACCCTGCCGTTACGGGCAGGACGGCTGAGGATTGCGACACATTTGGTGGTGGCGAAGCCAAGCACGATGACGTGGAGCACAGTCGTCAACACAATAAGGGGCAGGCTCCATGCCCAATCATGACTCCAAGACACAAAGCACCTCCGGAATAATGTTGTTTTTGGTTAAATAGTGTCGTCATGAGATAGCCGCCCACAGGGCGATGCACCGAATGTGGACGGCAGCAAGGACTGACGAAGTGCATTTCGCATAGCGAGTCGCAATCCCTCTCCATCGCTTGAGGTGCAAAAAG
>Ga0265327_10001114_pt1 | contig 37186 bp, 32 predicted proteins | sample 41621metaG_FD_202089 | JGI IMG/M metagenome (GOLD analysis project Ga0265327, IMG submission 202089) | Rhizosphere microbial communities from Carex aquatilis grown in University of Washington, Seatle, WA, United States - 4-16-21 metaG | ecosystem: Host-associated > Plants > Roots > Rhizosphere...
GCCTTGGGCCACCAGTGTCTTTGGCGATTGCGTTGATACGACAAACGTCCCAAGCAGACGATTGCCCCATCAGCCGCTGGGCATTAGCCCACGGTTTCTTGCTCAATCGGCGCGGTGGCACTGTTTGTCGCAACGATCGACAGGCGCATTTCGACGTCCAGCGGCCGTCTTTCGGGTGCCACTGGTGGCAGCCTTGGGCCACCAGTGTCTTTGGCGATCGCTTCTTCCAATCACGGGAGGAAATTCCATGACAGGTCGTCGATCGTAGGCGACCTGGCCGACAAACTCCGACACTGCGAAAAATAACAGACTCAGGTCGTTTCATCGCTCCAACAGATTTGCCAGTCCCCGGGAACATCGCGGTCGTGGACGCCCGTCACGACTGCAACCGTTCCGTCGTTACGTTGACATCGAGTTGTAAAAGAACCGCCGACAGAGGCCACATCTCGGACCTGTCGACGCCTGATGTCGGCGGAAAACTATCCCCTCCGAGTTGCGCCGGTCAACAGCAGGATTTCGCAAAACTACATTCGCCAGCAAACCCAACACGTCCCAGGAATCGTCGTCTCCGATTCCAATTGACTTTGCCATTCGTTGCATATACAACTTTATGGCGGAGACGTACCCGAACAGATCCACGTCTCCGTAACCGTTCACGGGGCGGGGACTGACGCATTTTCACGGCGAAAACAAACATCTTCATGGACGCGATGCGACTCCGAAAAGCCGGTTGCCCGTGAAAATGGGTCTGTCCCCCTCGCTCGCCCGCGAACCGTGACATGAAACGGACGCCGACAATCCGCATTGAAACAACCTCCGTTTTTTTGCGATCTTACTTGCATATACAATCTTCTTGGGAGACAAGCATGACGCCAGGTGCGCCGGCGATGACTGACTTCACGACGGGTGAGATGCGGCTGGATCCGGCCCGCATCCGCCAGCTGGCTCTTGAATGCGGGGCAGACGATGTCGGACTGGTCGAGATTGATCGCCCGGCACTGGATGATCAGCGAGCTGACATCCTGCAGTTCTATCCGCGCACTCGGACGCTGATTGCGTTGGTCTGCCGGATGAACCGGGAACCGGTCCGCAATCCCGCGAGGTCGGTCGCCAACCACGAATTCCACGCGACAGGGGATCAGGCGGACGAAGTCGGCCGCGCCATCGTGCGGGCGCTGGAGCAGGAAGGGATCCCCGCCATCAACCCTCCCATCGCCTTTCCGATGGAAAGCCATCGATGGCCCGAGAAAATGTGGGTCGTGGCCCACAAACCGGTCGCGGTGGCAGCGGGGCTGGGGATGATGGGAATCCATCGCAATGTCATCCACCCCAAGTTCGGCAACTTTATTCTGCTGGGGACGGTGCTGGTGGGTGTCGAGGCATCCGGGTATGACCAGCCCGTCCCGTACAATCCCTGCCTGGAATGCAAGCTGTGCGTGGCGGCCTGTCCGGTCGGAGCGATCTCAGCCGACGGTCACTTCGATCTGGCTTCCTGCTATACACATAACTACCGCGAATTCATGGGAGGCTTTGGCGATTGGATCGAACAGATTGCCGACTCCCGCAACGGTCTCGACTATCGTTCGAAGGTCACTCGCACGGAAACCGTGTCGCAGTGGCAAAGCCTGGCGTATGGTCCGAACTACAAGGCCGCCTATTGCATGGCCGTCTGTCCGGCCGGTGACGATGTCATCTCGCCCTTCCAGCAGAATCGGGCAGGCTTCCTGACCGAGTACGTCAAACCATTGCAGGAGAAGGTGGAAACGCTCTATGTCATCCCAGGGTCCGATGCGGAGGCGCATGCCCGCAAGCGGTTTCCTCACAAGCGACGCAAACAGGTTCGCGGCAGTCTGCTTCCCGGCACGATCGCCGGTTTCCTGAGCGGCATCCGTTATACGTTCCAGCGGGAACAGTCAACGGGCCTCAGCGCGACCTATCACTTCACCTTCACCGGCAAGGAACCCTGCCAGGCCACCGTCACAATTCGCGACAAAACCCTGCGTGTCGAGCAGGGGCATCAGGGAAAGGCCGACCTGACATTGACTGCCGACAGCGAAACATGGCTGGGCTTCCTGGCGAAAGAACGCAGTTTGGTTTGGGCGTTGCTACGGCGTCAGATCCGCATCCAGGGCCCGCCACGTCTCCTGCTGGCCTTTGGCCGCTGCTTCCCGTCATGATGGGCGGTTTCAACCCATGCCCAGAAGCATGTCACCCTTAGTCTTCTTGGACTTCCGTGGCAAGAATCCAAAAGTACGCGAATAGCATCACCACTAACGAACGACGGTCCCAGTCACGAGCAACTCAATTGGACGATATCCAGAATCGCACGTTTTCCGGACCGAAGGTCCAGCAGATCACCCAGCCCAGCCCCTTCCGGGCTGGGTTCGCGACCGCCCCCATTCCCATCCTGAGGTCCAACGGCCCGGCAATTCAACCTCAATCCCAATATGGATCTGGACCCTTTGCTTTCTCCATGTTCGGACGAGCAATGACCGATTGCGGCAGCGCACAGCACTCAATGAGCCGACGCGCGCCCTGGCGCCCCCCAACCCAACTCGCCCCATCAGCCGATGGGCCTTAGCCCACGGTTTCTTGTTTCCAATCACGGCGCAGCCTCTCGCTGGCAGTTCCGTTGAATGGAGACTTTCGCCGCAATGGTAATGAGCATGAGAACGCATCGTGCGCGTCGCCGTGACCAGGCGCAGGATTCAGACCAAGGGAATCGTGAATTCTCCACCTGTTAAACAGTATTGGGTCAGGTGTTGAATCTTTCTGATTTGGCCGAAACAGGGCGTTGTGGACAATCAGGACGGGAACTCGGCCAAATCAGAAAGATTCAACACCTGACCCCCGCCTGCTCGAGCGTTGTTCTATCCACAATTCGTGTGTTCACGTGACGACCTTTCCCGCTACTCCAGGTTACCACTGGCTGGAGACGTGCTCGGCGTCATCGGTTTTGTCGCCGCGGTATCTGACTCAAGTTCACAGACCACCCGAAACCCTGTTCTGGGGCAGCGGAATGAGGGGCGGTGATCGAGGCGCGCTGCAGAGCGATAATAGATCGTCGTGTCGTCAAATCCGCCACCCCGCATCACGCGGGTCGTGCCGTCAGTGGGTCCTGCAGGATCATTGACCGGAGACCTGGCATAGTAGTTCTCTTCGTAAACGTCCTGGCACCATTCCCAAAGATTTCCGTGCATATCGTGCAGGCCAAACGCATTCGGACGGAACTTCCCCACCGGAGCCGTGACAACATATCCGTCGTCCCCCTTCAGGTAGGGGAACGGGATGGTCGTATGCGTTCTTCGCCCATCTTTGAGTACCTCTACGAACGCATCGGGCCACTTGCCCTTCGCCGTTTGATCAGCAACATTGGCGATTTCTACGAGCCCTTCCGGATCATCGCCGCATGAGTAGCGGGTTGTCGTCCCCGCGCGGCAGGCATATTCCCATTCCGCCTCAGTCGGCAATCGATACTTCCGACCCTCCTGTTCACTCAGCCATTGGCAGAATGCCACGGCATCGTTCCAGCTTACATAGTTAACCGGGTGCTCCTCGTCTTGTTCCCAGCCCGGCTGCCAGGGGCGGAACTTCGCGGATTTGATCTCGTGGCCTGCAGCGTCGAGTCCAAAATTGGCCCTACCGTCGAGCTCGGCCTCCAATTTGTAATTCGCGCCATGGTAGAACCGAAGGAAGTCTTTCAGCCTCGTTTCATGTGTAGCCATGTAGAATGCCCGGGTGATTCGGACGCGATGACGTGGCGTCTCGCCGTCGACCCAGTTGCGGGGTGCATACGGAAAGTCCTTCAGCGTGTCCTTGGGGTCCTCTGCGGTGCCCATCTGAAACTCACCGGCAGGGATCAATACAAGTGGCATTCCCAGAGTGTTCGTGAATCCATCGGCCCGTGCGACAGGCGACTCGAAGGAGACCAGAAAGAGTGTCGCGACACAAATTGCCAGGCATTGCAATTTCATATAGGCCCTTTTTCAGAATGAAAAGTATGGCTCGTCACCACCCTCATCGTGTACTCGCCGCCGCTAACCGTAATGCTACCATACCCGCGCTATGCGAATCCCAATGGTTGTACTGCAGTTCGACTGGATTCCCGATCAAATTGGTTGGCCACGAAGTAACCGTTCACAGGCCAGCGAGGGGGACAGCCCCAGTTTCACGGACAAACGGCGGCGTGGTGGCACTGTTTATCCCGACGATCGGCAGGCGGATTTCGACGTCCAGCGGCCGTCTTTTGGGTGCCACTGGTGGCAGCCTTGGGCCACCAGTGTCTTCGCCGATTGCTTCTTCCAATCACCGGAAGAAGTCCCACAGCAGGCCGTGAATCGTCGGCAGGTCTGGATCATGGAGACTCGTGTCCGAGTCTACCAGCCGGCACTGGACCACTTCCAATCGTTGACGCGCGCCACCGGCCCTCGTCCGACGGGATTCAAAGGGATGAAATCGAACTCCGCCAGGACGACCGATTCCGTCAACTCGATCGCCGAGCCGAAGATTCCTGGTGGCCCAAAGCTGCCACCATTGGCACCCACAGTGACACCGTAACCGTTCACGGGCAAGCGGCGCTTCGATGTCGTATCACGTCCATGTAAGGTGTTTGATATCGTTGCGAAAATGCGTCAATCCCCGAACCGTGAACGGTTACGTGGCACCCAACGCGGGTGACGATTTTAAGAAATCGAAGGGACCTCCGTCTGACCGATGTGGCCGACAAGTTGGTCTGCGAGTTGATTGCCTGGTTCCCATCTACGGGTTTCGCAGTTGACACTCTACGGCAGAACCAGTACATCATCCGCCGACACGGACGTTTTCTGATTTTGCGAAGAGGCTGAACATGGCGCGACCGCCGCAACCGCATCCCACTCAGGGCGAGCTGGAAGTGCTGCGCATTCTCTGGGAACGTGGTCCCAGCACAGTACGGGAAGTCCTGGAAGTGCTCCCCAAAGAGCGGGCGTATACCTCGGTCATGAGCCTCTTGAATGTGATGGCCGACAAAAAGCTGGTCACGCGCAAAGCCGAAGGCCGAGCCTTTCGTTATACGCCAAAATTACAACCGGATCAGACTGAAGGGAAGATTCTGGGGAGCATCCTCGATCGGGTCTTCGACGGTTCCGCCAGTGCTCTGATCTCACGGTTGCTGGAGCAATCCCGTCCGACCGTTGAGGAACTGGATGAAATCCGCAAATTGATTGATCAATACAAACAGCAGAACGACTGAACCACAGTTGGAACCGCCACCGCATTTTCCGGGAAGGATCCCATGAATGCCATTCTCTTGCCTTCGAGCATTCCATTGATCGTCGAAAACGTCGCATGGACCCTGCTGCATTTCGTCTGGCAGGGAGTGTTGATTGCAGCGACACTGGCGGCAACCATTCGCCTGGGCCGGGTTCGCGGCTCCGCAGTGCGATACCATTTGAGCGTACTTGCGTTGCTGGCCATGTGTGCGGCGCCAGTGATCACGTGGACAATCTTCGTATCAACATCCCGAACGAGTCCGCCTCATTCCCCTTCCGCGAACTGGCCGGACAAACCTGATGTCCGTTCCCTGGACGCTCTGCCGTTCGAGCCGTTTTCCATGGTCATTCCAGTTGCATCAGACCTGAGTCTGCACGCAGAGAGACCGAGTTACTGGTCGATGGCCAAGTATTGGATTGTTTTCGGGTGGGTGACCGGCGTCACTCTGTTTGGGACGCGGCTGCTGCTGGGCTGGATCGGCGTGATGCGATTGCGACGAAAAACGGTCACCGCTCCGGGCTGGCTGATCGTGCGGATGAAACGGATGTCGCACACGCTGAGGATGGCAGCCCCGCTGTTGCGAGTCAGCGCTCATGTTTCGGAAGCGGTGGCGGTCGGATTCCTGAAACCAATGATCCTGTTCCCGGCCGCGTGGCTGGCCGATTTGCCACCGGACATCCTGGAATCTGTCATCGCTCACGAACTGGCACACATCCGGCGGCACGATCTGTGGGTCAACCTGACCCAGCGGCTGGTCGAAGCGGTCCTGTTCTATCATCCGGCCGTCTGGTGGTTGTCCAATCGAATACGGACTGAGCGAGAACTGTGCTGTGACGAGATCGCCGTCGACTTGACGCGGAACCCGCTGCGGTACGCCGAGACACTGGAAGCGATCGGTCGCCTTTCCCTTGCGACCGAAAAGTCGCTCTTCACGGTGTCGGTCACGGGCACTGACGCGTTGCTCAACCGAGTCCGAAACGTCCTGGGACAGCGTGAGCGATCATCCTGTGGATTTCTGGCCGGGGTGATCCCGCTTTCCGTGGTCTGCCTGGTCTGGTGGTCAACAGTGTCAGTCTCTTCGGTATCAGCCGAATCCAGTGACCCATCGCCCGCTGAATCGGCGTCACCCATTGCAGCAGATGAACCTGTCCCGGCAGCACCCTTGCTGCAGGCTGGACCAGGTCATGACGCCCCCGAGTGGTGGGGAGATCTGCCGGAAGCCCCCGTGGTCGAGTCGGTGCGTTCTCTCAGGGTCCCCGTACCGAACCCCTGGGAGAACTGGCGGGACGACACCGCAGAATTCGAAGCCCAGGTGGCGGCGACCGTCAATGGCACACCAATTCTGGTCGGAGATGTTCTCTCCCGATATGGTCACTACCTGATCCAACTACGACAGCGGTCGACAAGCTCGCGTGTGACGCCGGCCGATTATGCCCGCACGCGAGACTCGCTGATCAGGCGTGACTTGCCGGGACACATTCTACGACGGGTGTTGCGTGAGAGATTCCAGTCGCAGGTCTCACCTGAACAACTTCGCGCGTTTGCGGCCAGGTATGAGGAAGACTGCGAGAAATCGCTGCTCAGGGACATGAAGGTGTCAACAAGGGCGGAATTGGAAGTGGCATTGCAGGAGCGTGGCACAACGCTGGCGAAGATAATGACGAGTTATGTCGAGGAAAGAATGGCCGCCGACTGCGTTCTCCTCCAGGTCCCTCCGGTGGAAGTTGCGGACACTGACATTGAAGCGTATTACCATTCGCATCTGGAAGAATTCACCAGCCCGGCCACAATGACCTGGGACGAGATCCAGGTTTCTTACAGTGTGAAACCGCAGAAGAAAGCCGTCACATTTGCGATCCCTGCCCATCGACTTGAACCTGCGACGACGACTGGCTCCATTGTTCGACCGCTGACAGATTCGGCGGCGGGAGATCCAAAGCCGACCGACAATCGTCGTTTGGAAACGTCGTCCCGGGAAGAAGCGCAACTCAAGATCGAGGCGGCCGCCCGTGAATTGAAATCCGGCGCCGCGTTAGAAAGTGTTGTCGATAAGAATTCCGACGGGGCAACCGTCCTGTCGGGTCGTCGTTGGTCCGAAATGGATGTGAGCAATCTGGTCGACACCAAACTGGCTCGCACTCTGGAAGAGTTACCCATCGACGAACTGAGCCCGATCCACGAGGGGAAAGCCTGCTTTCAGATTGTTCGCGTTCGGTCCCGTCAACCAGTCGCAACGTTATCACTCAAGGACGCCACGCCCCGCATCCGCGAGAAATTGAATGCCATGAAACGCGCGCAGCAAATCGAGCAGTATTTCAAAGCGATCATGGCGGAAGCTGTGATCGAAACACGATACGGCCAGTAAGCGGTCGTCGTCCTGAATGGGGAAGCTCCTGAACCGTCCCTGGAGACATGGCCGTCCCCCGACGTGTGGTCATGAGCATGGTGAAAGTCAGGGGACCGGTGTAGCTGTCGATTCTGTGACGGCAACTCAAAGCGAAAACAAGAAAACAAGGCAGTTTTGACGAAGCGTTGCCGACTTTCGGAGAGCATGCCCATCTAAACGTCCCTTGTTTTTATGGGCCGCCGTCACAGAATGTGACGGCTACCATTTGATACCGCGCCGCGCCGTCCATCTGCCAGAATTCTTCACGGTGAAAATGAGTCGGCCGGCCCGTGAGCGTTTAAGTTTGAAGGGCAACAATCGTGAGCAACCAGGCAACTCGGAACGCTCGTTGGCGCACCATACTGGGAATAGGAGTTCTGGTCGCGATTGGCTCATTTTTCGTAGCACACCATGTTGCACACTATCGGATCTGGTCGGTTGAGCGCCAAGCTGTAGAAAGCGAATTGCGGAAGTGGAACGTGTACCGTGCCTACATTGCTTCGGATCGAGCAACTCACTGCAATTCTGTTGTGGGTTCCGAGCACGTTCAGGGAATACTTCGCCACATCCAGTTATGGGGCGGGTATGAAATCGACAAGTCGACATCGACGACGCGTACGACGACGACGTATACGGACGGACATGCACGAATTCAACTGGAATGCGACGAGTTCCCCAATGTTACTGTCGCTGTGGGTCGCACTTACGTCAAGACGCGCCGTCTCAGCGAGTCAGGAAAGGTTATCACCTTCGAATGGCGAGTAGGTGAGCACGTTTTGGAATCCCTTGCAGAAGAGGTAGGATTTGAATGGCCGCCGGTGTTTGACTACTAACCGATTGTCGAAACTTTTGCTCTCCCATAACCGCCCACATTAGCTCCTCGTGGCGTTCCATGTCCATTCCCCCGAAGGAACTCCGTACAAAACGACTGACGACGTAAGGTAAGCAAGGTACGCCCGTATCACCCGGTATGAATGCGCCTTGATTTATGAGTCGCTGAATTCGATAGTGACAAGCCAATCGCCCATCTCAATTGCACTTCTTGCATTTCTCCCGGTATTCGCCGACTGTGTCGTTCACGCGAAATGGAAAGAGAGCTTTGCGATGACGGAGCGCCGTTCATCAGGAAAGAAGACGAAGAAACGCAAGTCTCGGGACGCAACACCGGATTACACGAAGATCGTCGGGATTGGTGTCCTGGGCGTTGTCCTGGTCATTGGCCTTCTACTGATCTGGCCTCGAAAGCGGGCTTCAAATGATCAGGCGGCCGCCACACAAGATCCTGTTGCGGCTTCCGCACAGCCGGGTGGCGTCGCGTCGGGGACGAATCCGAGTGCTTTCCCCGTGGGTTCAGGGGATCCGTCGCAGCGGTGCGAGGCGTATCTGAATGCCGATCTCGAACGCCATCAGGCGGAGACGGACGCCTACATCAAGCGGCGCCAGGAGCGACCTGAGCAGGGGCAATTCGAATTCCTTCCGGAAGCAACGACTCAATCGCAACTGAATTCTGCCACTCGCAAGTTCTTCCAGCGCGACCGGGAAGGCGATCCTTCAAAATCGATCGGGAGCGGATCTTCAACCGAAGCGTCGAACCGGTTTGTGAACGCCTGCATTGACCAGATCATCGATCCGGGAGCCCATTCGCTGAAAGAAATGCGTGATCTGGAAAGTGCCGCGACAGCTGCCGGCGCCACGGATGACTTCTTTCTCGCACACCAATCGATCGGGCGCTTGTCCGTGGGAGAAGCATCTCCGGCGCTGACTTCGCAGCTTGAAAAGGCGGTTGATGGGCTGGCAAAGGCGAATCGGTGCCCCAGGACGGTCTTTCTCGGACGGCGATGGCTCACCACGATCGCTCATCGGGCCAATGATGGCACAAAGTCAGCTCGAGGACGGGCGGCAATCCAGGCCCTCGGGGGTCTTTTCGGAACACCGCGCGAGCCGCTGGACTCGAGAGTGATCTATACGCAGGTGGCCAGGTTGTACGAATCGCTCGACTCAACCCTTCAATTCGAACTGCTGATTGCGTTGACTGAGATTCGGGATGTGGACCCATGGCTGTGCCAGGTCTGGGCAGGGATTCGTGCACTTGATGTCGGATGGTCCGCGCGCGGAAACGGAACGGCGGACACCGTGAGCCCGTCGCGCTGGGAGGCCTTTCAGGAAGAACTTGATCGAGCCTCGCGTCATCTGAGACGGGCTGTCCAACTGCATCCCGAATTCCCCGAAGCAGCCTCAACCATGATCGAGGTCGGTAAGGCAGACGCGCGACACCTTTCCGGTGAATTCTGGTTTTACGAAGCGGTGCGGGCACAGCCGGACCACAAACCGTCCTATGAAAGATACCTGTCGGCCCTGCTGCCGCGATGGGGCGGCAGTCATACAAAGATGGTGGAATTTGGAATTCGAGCGCTCCGGACTGGCAGGTACGACGTCGGCGTCCCACAAACGATCCTGCTGGTGATCGCAAGAATTGAACGAGATATTGCCGAAACTGCAGGCGATCCAAATTCTGTCCTCGGCGTCGCGGGCGCCGTGACATCCCTGAAACGACTGCTCGACGACCTCAAGCAGAAACGGGATGCCGCCGGAAAGCCGTACCTCGAGTCCATCTCGATGACGGATCGATCCCGACTCGTCCGGTACCTGGCCATGGGCGGCGAATATGGCCTCGCGACCGATGTGCTGAATTCGTGTGAAGACAGGTATGACGACGCCCAGTTCACGGCGCCGCTGATGAGTCCAGCCGCCGTCCGGGGATGGATTCGCGGGATGGCAACTGGATCCCGCGAGGAATTCAAGCGGTTGAAGGCTGACTACATCACGCTGAGCCTGGATCCCGTCTCCGGGCCTCGCCCCGACGACATCGCCGGGCGGGTGAAGTCCCTCGGCACGTTACCCGACGCCGAGGGAACGACCGATTTCCTGGATCTCGTCAATTCGAGGGTCCAGATGAGGCAGGCATTCGACCGTGGTGAATGGGTGACATTAACCTGCGACGGAAGCAATCTCGACACATGGGAGTATCACAGCGACCGGGTCAACCATTCTTCGCCTACCGATGTCGAACTCGGTTCCACCGCGAAGTCAGGAAACGTTCAGATGGCGCTCCAGTTGCTGTTTCCCATGCCGTACGAGTTCGAGGCGACAGTGGGGACGTCCGGAGAGAAGATTCGAGGCCCCGCGGGAATCCTGATTGGAGATTCCCGGGATCATCTGGGAGAGTCCGGACCTCTTCTGTCCGTGAAACTCGCGGATGGCGACTTCCGCCTGGATCCGAATACCGAATTGCTTGTCGTGAACGCATCCCTGGACAGAATCGAAACAGAACCGGGAATGGTAATGATTCCAAAGAAGCCGGCTCATCGGCTGAACGTCATCATCTGGAAAGACCGGTTTGATGTGATCTTTCAGGGTGATTCACTTCAGTTGGGTGAACAATTCTGGCCGACTTATGCGGGATCGAGTGCGATCGCGATCGGTGGTCGGTACCCCGATACTCGCTGGGATGCGCAGCAACTGCGTGTCAGCTCTCCACGAATTCGCAAGGTTCCTTACGGGCCGACTCCACCGTTGACGGCGGCGCCGAAAACACAGCTCAAGTATTTCAACGACGTTCTCGCCGTACACCCCGACAGCGCGCGGGCGCACCAGCGACTGGCGAAGATTCTCTGGAAAACCGATCGCCAGTCGGCCCGCAAGCATGCAGATCAGGCCCTTGAGGTCGACCCGTCGATTACCGGACTGCGCCCGCTCCGAATCCAGGAGTACGCAGCGCAAAGCCGCTACATCGACGCGCTGAAAGACGCCGATGCCGAGTTCCAAGTCTCTAGGCAGGATTTTTTCACGCGAACCTGGCTGATGATGCTGTTGTGTGCCGTCCCGGACGATCAACTTCGAGATGTTGATCGGGCACGAAAGCTTCTGGCCGAATCACAGAAACTGGCGCAAATGACCGGGCGGCAGGCCGGAGATTTGCTTCGGGTTCAGGCGATGTTGGCGGGCGAAGACGGGAATTTCGAGGAAGCACTTAAGATCCTCGCCGCTGTTCGGCAGTTGCCCTCAAACGACGCCGAAGATCGTCAGTGGATCGAACAGCAACAGAACGCATTCCAGCAAAAGAAGCCGTTCCGGTTCCAGCCGCTCAAATCGGCTCCAAAGTCCAAATGACCGGGAAAGGGAAGCCTTAATCGCCTTGACGATGTCGTAAATCGGAGACTTCTGGCCGGCGCGGCGTCAGAATGGATTTTCAGAATCATCCTCTTCCCACAGAAGATTCTCTTGACAGGGCGGATCCAGGAGCCGATGGAGATCGTTGATCAGCGACTCGCACTGCGAGGTGCTGTCGAGTCGATCCGTTGCGATGATTCCCAGATCTTCGACGAATCCTTGAACGACCGGTTCGATGAGCGCCGCCGCAAGCGCCGCGTCGCTGTTTTGCAGGACGTCGCGCAGATTGCCAAAGTCGCGGTTGAGCTGATCGATGTGCCGCTGTGCCTCAGGCGTCGTTGTCTCGCGCGAGGCTCCGGCACGTAGACGAACGATCAACTCTGCAAGCTGACCGCCAATATTGAAAACACGGATTCCCAATAGCGAGAAGGCGAGGAACTTCCATTGTGACAAAGTCACCGACCGACAGGGCCTCGGGCCGATGTCCGGCTTGTGGAGAATCCGCCAACTCTTCGAGTTGCTCCCAGCAGGACCATAACAATTCCCGCACCAGGTCGTAGTATTTCACCAGTTCATGCGTACCGAATCCGCCGTAGCGGAATGCCTGCATGGACCTCATCGAGGCACAACTCCACGGATTTGCAGTTGGCCTACGCAAGTTTCATGCAGTCATGCACCGGATTCAGGATTGGCCGCCAGCGGCAGCACCTTGAGTACCAGAATTGTCAGATCATCGTGTGGATCACCACCGGCACAGGCACGAACCCCATTCAGAATGCTCTCGGCAATTTCCCGCGGCGATTTCTTCGCGGACTTCGACAAGATCGCCTTGACTCCCGAATCGCCGAACTGCTCACCCGATTTCCCTTGCGCATCCAGGATTCCGTCAGTGATGGCAACAATGATGTCTCCCTCATTGATTTCGATCCGCTGCTCGATCGGGAGGGGTTCGTTATCGGGAAGGTAGTCGCAACCGATCGATCGTCCCACGGCCGACTCATCATTGGGAAACGACACAGCGTCCAATAATGGTCGACCAGACACCTTCCTCGTTTTGCCGACGGTCAAAACGAGTGATCCCGCTGAGGAAACGTTGAGCCACGTTCGTTTCTGATGCCGGTAAACTGTAAATGCTATCACTTCGGCATGCAGCTTCATCTTGATTGCAAACGCATGCAACTGCTTGATGAAATACGATGGCGACTCAATCGATGCCTCCAGAATCTGAGTGGCGGCATACAGCGGCAGCATGTCGATTGTGGCCATGGGACCGTGGCCTTCGGTATCTCCGACAACGACGCCCGTCGACCCGTCGGCCAGTTTCAGAATTCGATAGAAGTCACCCCCAATCTGATGCTCGTGAGGGTCCGAGATGACGTAACCCTCAACGCATCCCACACGAATCGGTGCTGTTGGGAAAAACAACTGCTGTCGTTCGATTCGACTTTCCGCAAACGCCTGCAAAATGCGTTGCTTCAGTGCCGATTCCGCGACCGAACTGCACAGTTTTGCAAGGGCGGTTGCCAGCATCATGTCGATGCTGACATCGGAAATGTCGCGGGTGCTTTTCAGCCAGACCACTCCCATGACTTTCTGATCGTGCTTTAGCGGAAGACCCAACTGCGTGCGGACCTTCTGCGATCGGACAGTCTCATTCACCGTCGATGGCTTTGTGCCGTGCAACTCGCGGCATGACTGCCATTTGAGGTATGTCTCGTTCCAGTAGATCTGCCTGTCCGACGCACCCGTTTCGGCATCAATTCCGCCGAGAAACACCGGAACCTGATTGTTGCGAATGTATTCGCTCCAACCATACTCGCGGGGATCGTAGCGATTGTCCGGATCCTGTTCGAACGTGGTTCCAGAGTATTCCCATTTATGCGTGCCACTGTCATAACAGGAGATGGCGCAGTGATCCCATTTCAACCACTCAGCGAGTTTCACGGCCAGCTGTCCCAGCACCGTCCCCACATCCGTGGTCCCGCTCACATGGCGCGTGGTGACGTCAAGCAGATCCGCGATCTTCGACGACATGACACTCCCCTTGTACAGCATGCAGGCGATTGCAGCCTGCTGGGCCGCATGACAGAGCAAGTGCAGGTCGGCCGGGGTGAACGCATCCTTTTCTGGCGACTCCACGTTGATGACACCAACACAGTCATTGCCGACCAGCATCGGCGCGGCGATCTCAGAGCCAGCAGTACGGCCGGTCTTCTGGTAGATCTGCCGGGCAAACTCGGATCCATTGATGTCGTTGATGCAGATCGCCTGGCGCTTGGCGAAGACCCACGAGATGATTCCCTGGCCGATTTCAAGTTTGGAGACCTGTTCGCAGACACCTTCCGTCGTTCCCGCAGCGAGCGTCAGGTGGCACTTGTCAGACGACAGGAGATGTACCGAGGCGAACCCTTTCTCATGGTCGATTTCGAACGCCGACAATGTGGCCCGCAGGATGGACGAGAACGCAGCATGCAGCGTCTTGTCCGCGTCGCCACCCGATGTCTCGATCAGTTGCTCAAGCGGAGACAGGATTAATGTGAGCTTCCGTGAATCCAGCGCAAACCGTGAATTGATGAGCTTCAGGTGCGAATCAGAGTCATTGAATGTATCGACAATCGACTTCAGGCAGTCCTGAACCGCCTGGCTGATGGCTTCAGAGAACGATTTCCGCGCGGGTGAAAGAAACGTGGCATCGATTTCCGAGAAATTCACATACAGGACAGCCGCGATCCGCTTCGAATCCGACCGATGCAGTTCATGTGAGCGGATATATCCGGCGATCCCCTCGCGTCGCACCAAATGATGAAACACAGTCCGATTGGCCTTTTCGGCAATCTTGCGGGCCAGGTCGCCGTTTCCAAATTCAGATCCCGTCTCTTGAGACGTGTCCAGTACGTGGCGAATTCCACCTTGTGAAACAAGGTCCGCGACTTCCGCCCGCGGTAGCGCCAGCCCGAACAGCGGCTCTGGATACTTCACCTGCGGACAGTGAATCATCCGCAAGTCACCCGTCTGAGGGTCCTCGACATACAACGTCGACGACGACGCCCTGACATTGATGAGCAGTCGTTGAATCTCATTCTTGACGAATTCAAACTCAGACTGCGGGATCGCTGATTCGAGTTGCGTTTCCGGGGGCGCGAATGTGGTCATCGTATCCTCGGGGGAAGAAGAGGACGAAAGCGTGATCAAGCACGATATTGCAGATCCGCCAGCCTATGGCAGGTCGGCTGTGGGTGGGTCGAACGGGATCGAATGCGAAGTGGGGGATCGCAATGTTGCGATTTGATTCAGCCTGTCTAATATTCCATGTACAATGTTATATGTCAATTGCGTAAATCGCGAGCCCAGCGCATTCTTTGATATAATGGAGCGAACGTGTCGTACCTTTTCGCACGACATGATGAGCATCAGTTGAGTCACAGGCGGAACACGCATGCTCAACTTCATGTGTCCCATGGCCCTCTGTTTGCAGCCTGTGAAACCTGTGCCTTTGCGCTTCCGAGTTGTGATCTCCGTCATCCAGTTTCCGCGAATCCTGTCTGATTCACCCATCTTCCAATCAGGAGCCCCAGCGATGAGAGCGTCTATTCTGGCCGCGATGTTGATCTGTGCCGCCGCGTTTGCCATTTCCTCGGGGGTCGATGGGGATTCCGCCGCCGACCCCAGCCTGAAGATCGTCATCATCCGGCATGGCGAGAAACCCGATGACGGGGATAATCTGACGTGTGCGGGGATGGATCGGGCACTCAAACTCCCCGCGGTGCTCTATAACAAGTTCAAGACTCCGAACCATACTTATGTCCCATCGCTCGACTGCGGAAAGTCGACGAATCATTCCCGCATGTTTCAGACGGTGACACCGTTCGCAGCCAAATACAATCTGAAGATCAACAGCGAGTTTGATGAGAAGGATGTTACCGGCGCGGCGGGCAATGTCCTGAAAAAGAAGGGGACGGTCTTAATGGTGTGGGAGCACTCCAATATCCCGCCACTCGCCAAGGCCCTGGGGATCGCGGAGCCCAAAGCCTGGGGAAAGACGGACTTCGACAGCATCTGGATCATCACGTTCGCCGACGGCGCCGCGAAGATCACGTATGACACCGAGGGAATCACCCCCGCCACGGACTGTCCTTACTGACGGTGGGAGCGCGGTTCAGTACTTCGGAAAGATGGCCGGGGTTGGGAAACGGGCCTCAGGGTTGTTGCTGTCCTCGAGATATTCATCTCGAGAGACGGTCAGATCGGGCCAGTTGCCTGGGCGAACTCGGACGACTCGGCCAGGACGGATCCCTTCGATGATCAGGTCGGTTTCGAAGCGAATCTGAATGCCGCTGCTGCCGAGGGGAACTTCGCCGGTCGCTTTGATGACGTCCAGGATGGGACCTTGTGACGCCATATGAGCAGGGCCGTAGGCTCCTCCGGCATGTTTCAACGTGTTTTCCGATGCATTCATGACCGCATGCCGTCCAGCGACGAAGTCGGCGTAAAGGGATGGGTCCATGCCACCGAACAGCGTTGCGGTGACGGCGGCACGGCCGAACTTGCCGTATTCGACGGTATCGACCCAGGCGGGCATATAGCGACTGCGGATCATCGCCTTGTGTACCTCGTTCTGATTCTGAGCGGCGCGCTGCATGGCGGTTTCATCCAGCCACACATCCGTAACGTGGTATCGCAGAAACACGCCACCCGGAGTTGGCTGCCAGCTGAGTCCCAGTTGAACGGCCTGGCCTGCCAGCGATTTTTTCCCCTGAGCTGGCCAAATGCCCTCAGAGACCAGATCGGCGACCGTGAGGCATTCGCGACCGCGCCAGAACCGCGTGGCCGCGTCGAAAGTCAACTTTTCCTCTACCCCCTTTTCTTCCGTTGGCTTTCCTTCAACGGAATTGGTCGTTCCGGCTTCCCTGGATTCCCGAGTCGCGACGATCATCCCCTGGGCGTTCTGCACGTCCACTTCCTTCAACTTCCAGACCTTGCCCTCTCGCAGGCAGTAGCTGGACTCATCTTCGAGGAGAAGGACGTGGTTCTCGGCCGGACGTTCGGGGGGGCCGTTCCGCGCAACGGGGACGGCAGACGTTTTTGGATCTGGCGGCAGAAAGGCACGAACGTGCAGGACGGCACCCAGTGGAAGATCTCGCAAATCTGCCGAAGCGCCGTGCTGGCGGATGATTCCATACGGGAGCATCGCGAACGGATGCGGCGGATTGCGGAAGAACTCGCCCGTGGATTCGACACGCAGGCTGCCGCGACGATTCGCATGATCCACGAACGCCAGCACTCCACGGTACGAACGCGACTTCGCCAGATCGGGAAACTTGCCAGTTACGGGGCGAAAGGGTTCGTTGCTTTGTTCTTGGTTCTTCGTTCCTGGTTCTTGGCTGAAGGCAACTCCGGTCACGACGGTCGCGGCAGCGACGAAAACCGTTATCAAAAACGACGAACGGAATACAGTTCCTGGTTTCAGGCAGGAGAAATCAGTTCTTGGTTCTTCGTTCTTGGTTCTTCGTTTCAGAAGGGAACGGAAAACAGTTCTTGGTTCATGGTTCTTGGTTCTTGGTTTCAAACAGAAAGCCAACCAACGAGGAACCAGGAACGAAGAACCAAGAACAACGAACTGCCTCATAGCTCGATCACCTCAATCACAAGCACCGCTCACCATCCGCAACCAAGAACCAAGAACGAAGAACCAAGAACTTCTTCAAACTTCTATCATCTTGTTACTGTCGCCGAACTTGTCCGTTTCCACTCCCATTTTCTGAGCCATCATCAGCAGGAGATTGCTCATGTGGGCGTCGACATTGGCCGGGCGGCTGCAGAGTGAGTAGTGCTCGCCGGGTTTGTCGAGCTGATAGCCCTTGAAGTGTCCCTGGTTGAAGTCCAGATGACTGCCGTGCTTCAATCCCAGGTCCGATCCCCCCGCGAGGACCAGCGGCAGGTTGGCATTCCCGTGGCTGTGTCCGTATGACATTCCGCTGCCAAACAGAGACATGGTCGAACCCAGCAGCGGCTTGCCGTTCAGATCTTTCGTCTCTGCCAGCCGGGTCAGGAAGTAGCTGTACTGCTCGATCGCGAACGTGTCGTATTTCGTAAGCTTCTCCATGTAGCCGGCGTCTCCGCCGTGATGGCTGAGCTGATGACGCGACTCGGTGATGCCGATCTCGGGAATGGGGATGGCATCGCCTTCTCCCCCCAGGCTGAAGGTCGCCACGCGAGTCACATCCGTCTGAAAGGCGAGCACGATCAGGTCATAGACCGTGCGGAAATAGTCGCCCGCCATCGTATGAGCGATGTCGCGGTTCGTGCGTTGACGGTCAGCGGCCGAGATCGCCGGCAGCGGTGTGTCGAGCCAGGCGTCGGCCCGCCGCGTCCGGATCTCGGCTTCACGAATGGAGGTCAGGTATTGCTCCATCCTCCCCTTGTCGGCGGATCCCATCTGCTGTTCGAGCCTGCGCACCTCGGCAAGGTTGGCATCCAGGACACTCCCTTTTCGGCGCAGAACCCTTCGCTGCACGCCTGTTCCACCTTTGGGCTCTTCGAACAGTGATGCAAAGATTTCACTGCAACGACGCATGGCGGGAAGCCGGACGCCGTCTGCCGTCCACGCGAGCGAATCCTGGGTGATGGCAATTTCCAGAGAAGAATAGCGTGTGTGCTTCGCGGTGATTTCCGCCATCTTCTGATCGACAGAGATCGTATTCCGATCCGAAGGACCAAGCTTGCCGCCCGTCAGCCAGACCGAGATGCAGTTGTGATGGTGACTGAGGGCGCCCGGGTGATGCAGGCCGCTGATCGGCGTGATCACGTTGCGGTGCTTCTCGAGCGGCTTGAGAGACCTTGAGAACTGGTAATCCTTACCCGGCGTGGTGATCTGGTAATTCAGCGAATGAACGCCATTCGCCAGGTAGATAAAAGCACTACGCCGCGGAGTGGCGGATTTCTCTTCGGCCGCTCGAAGTGGCGCCATGCACTCCAGAAACGGCAACGCGATGCAAGTCCCCATCGCACGCAATGCATGCCGACGATCAAGAAGCCAGGAGTGGGAAAGAAAGTTCATGGTTCTTCGTTCTTGGTTGTTTAGGAGGTTCTTGGTTCGTTGTTCTTGGTTCTTGGTTTTGGCGATGACGCGCTATGGGCCTTGAGGTGTGTTCTTAAGGTATCGAATGAAGCCACCGACTTTGGCGTGGGTCATGGCGGCTTGATTGTAGAGGGACTCGAACTCGTCTTGTGAAATGTAGGCTTGGTCAAAAGCAACGTAAAGCTGACTTTGAACCTCCGCACAGGATCGCTGCGCGTAACGCAGAAACTTAATGAACTCGGCATTGCTCCCTCCGTCGAATCCCTCGGCGATGTTGTGCATCGCCGAACCTGACGCACGTGTGATTTGATCCCGCAGCCCAAAGTCTTTTGAAAACGCGCCTCGCAGTGCGACCGAATAGACTCGTTTCGTCAGCTCCCGCGCCAACTGCCAGCCTTCGATGTCTTCAAAGCGGCGAATGGTCAAGGGAAACGTTCCGTAAAAAAGGGGGAGTTCTTGTTGAAAGAAAAGGGAGTTCTTGGTTCGTGGTTCTTGGTTCTTCGTTGAAGAGGAGGGGTGTTCTTCGTTCTTGGTTCCTTGTTGTGGAATGGGCGTCGAGACGCAGTACCAAGAACGAAGCCTCCCCTCCACTTTAACCAAGAACGAAGAACCAAGAACGAAGAACCAAGAACTCCCTCAAACTCTTCAACGTCTTCAACGTTTTCGTATCAACTCCGACAGCGCGACGGCCCGAACCATGTCTTTGACTCGATAGCCGTTCTTCTTCGCTTCCGCGGCGATTGCTTTCAAGTCGTCTTGATCGTCGATCGTCAGGACTCGCCTCAGGGCGTACGTGCACAGGTGCTCGATGAAGGCTCGGGCGATCTGGTCGCGGTCGTCGAGCAGCAGTCGCTTGAATTGGACGGAATCCTGGAATGACCGCCCGTCGGGCATCACGCCGGACGCGTCGATCGCCGGGTCTTCGCCAGTCCCCTTTGCCACTTTTTCTCGCGTTCGCCATTGTCCGATCGCGTCGTAGTTGTCCCAGGCAATTCCAAAATGGTCGATCTTCGCATGGCATGCGGCACAGCTCGCATGATTCCGATGGGCTTCGATCTTCTGGCGAATCGTGGCCTTGGGGCTTTCCGGTGGGTTGGGCTCGATCGGATCGACGTTTGCGGGTGGAGGTGGCGGTGTCCTGCCGAAGATGGCTTCACTGACCCAGACACCACGATGAACAGGGCGATGGCGGGTTCCGTCCGAGGTCAAGCCAAGGATCGCGCCCATGGTCAGCAGGCCGCCACGATGGTTTTCCGGCTTCAGCGAGACGCGCTGGAAGTCGCCTGTCTGTGGCTCCGGCAGACCGTAGAAGTCACATAGCCGAGCATTCGCCATCGTCCAGTCGGAATCGATCAGGCTGTCGACAGGCAGGTTCCTGGCAAACAGTTCCCGGAAGAACTCCACTGGCTCCGCGCGCAGGCTGGTTTCAAGCCAGGGATCGTAAGCCGGATACAGTTTCTTATCCGGCGGAAACATTCCCAATCGGTGCAGTTGCAGCCACTGCCGCGCGAAGTCATCGATAAAACGATTGGCTTTGCTGTCGGCCAACAGTCGATCCACTTCTTTTTCCAGCATCTCACCATTCAATTGGCCACCTCGGGCCGCAGCGAACAGGCCGTCGTCAGGCATTGAACTCCACAGGAAATACGACAGTCGCGTGGCAAGCTCCGAATCGTTGAGGCGTTCGCGAGGTTCAGGAGATCCTTCGACGATATAGATGAAGTGTCGGGAGGTCAGCACGCCCGCCATCGCGACGCGATAGGCCGCGGCTGTCTTTTCTCCTGCTTCACGTTCGTCGCGATACGCCTTCAGGTAGTCGGCCAGTTCTTCCTGCCTGACAGGTCGTCGCCAGGCCCGCTCGGCGAAGCGTTGCAGGTGCTCCGCCACCACCTCGGGAGTCGCATCATCCGGTGGCGCCATCCCGCTTCGACGGGATTTTTCCGCCTCCGTTTCCAGCGGACCCTCCCACTCAATCCAATCGATTAGCACCGTTGAGAACAGGCCGTTCCCTTTGTCATCGAACATCTGCGGTGCGCTCGGGTTTAAGAGCTGCGTTTCGCTGCTGTGTGTGAACATGTAATTCGGGCTGGTCAGCGCATTGCGGAAGGCCGCTCCAGCACGGCGGTCAACGACGTCCGAGGCGACGACAGCGAAGTGCAAGTCGGCAGGCATCTCCAGGAAGACTTCAAACTCATGAACGGCAGGCTTGTCTTCCGGTGCGGTGATGTCGAATTCGATCAGGCCCGCGACGGTCTCTTCGCCCGTTTGCTTACCGATGCTCAGATGCGCCGGCTGACCGCCGAGAGGGCGAATGCCACTGGCCTGGATACGGAACTTATACAGCCCGCTGTGCTCGGGGCCGGTCCTTCCAAACCAGTGAGGCGAAAGCGCCGATTCGACCCGGCCCGGGAAAAGGAGGTATCGCAGGGGGCGTTTGACTCCGAACTTCTCGAGCGTTTCCTGCTGAGCCTTACCGCCATGGTATCGCAGGTCGACAGCCGTCTTACGGACCTTGCGAGCCTCGCTGGATGTGGCAGGATACGCGCGGTCAAGCACGATCTCGGCCGCGCGGTAGTATCGATCGACATGCGATGGCGAAAGCGACAACTCGGACCCGATGCGCTCGAACCCATGCCAGAGTGTGTCTTCATTCAGCTCGCCCGGTTTGGAGGGATCGTAGCGGACTCCCAGCATGTCATAGACGGTGTTCTGGTACTCTTTCCGACTGAGCCGGTAATGCGCGACGGCAGCACGAGCTGACATCCTGGCAGCACGACCCTCTTTGAGTCGCGCGTCCAGGGTCGTCACGAATGTCGCGATCTCATTCTGAGTCGGTTTTGGTTCGCCCTTCGGTGGCATCTGGCCGGAATTGATCCGATCCAGGATCTCGCCCCAGTGGTGGGCATCCGCGCCCGCCTTGAAGTCGCGAGAAAACTTGTCGATCCGCACGTCCCCTTCGACCTTGGCGGGGCCATGACAACGGATGCAATGAGTTTCCAGGAATCCCTCGAAGGAATCCGCTCCGCGAGCAACGGTTGTCCAATTCAGACAGGCAACAACGGCTAACGACACAAGTCGTCCAAGTGTGGAAGAAGCGAGCGCAAGTTTCATGGGTTGTTTCGTTCAGGCGCCATCGATGTTTGCAGGGTAGGAAACGGATATCATTGGAGTGAGAGGCATTGGACGCAAGACATCTTATGCAGTCGTCCAGGGCCATCGCCTTTTTCACTCCGGGGCTGGAGCCCTTGTCATGACCCACGTCTCCCACATCTCTGCAGAAAGTTGAGATGTCTTTTGATGGCGCGCGAATGGCAGTCAATATTCAACTTGACCAAATGGTGTGTCACGTCCCATCGACCGTCCAGTGGGGCTTTCCGTTGGTCGGCGGCCCCGCTGTACTCCAAAGGAGTTCCGGCTTATAGCCCGGGGTTGCCGCGTTTCGCGGCTACCCCGGGTTGAGACAAAAACAACTCCGTACCCTGTCAGGGTACTGTCCACAGGAGACAGCGAGATCCCACAATTGGTGATCGCCGTGCTGGTCCAGATTGTTGGAACGCGATGCGATCGCAGATAGCAAATGATTTGTCTGTACAATGCGGCGGGAGTGGCCCAAGGGGCGGAATTCCGGGTTAACGAGTACACAGCACGCAGCCAGCGCGCTTCGACCATCGCCATGGACGCCGCCGGTGACTTCATCGTCACGTGGTCGAGCAATGGCCAGGATGGCAGCGGGTATGGCATTTATGCGCAACGCTACGACGCGGCGGGGACGGCCCAGGGGGGCGAGTTCAAAGTCAACACGACACCGCGAACCGTGACTGTCGTCGTGAACGATGGCCAGACCGACAGCAACGCCGTGACCAGCACGGTCAACATCACGGCAGCCAACGACGCTCCCGTGCTGGCCGGAATCGAACCGGCATTCCTGCCGTATGCCCCCAATGCTGCGGCCACGGCCATCACGACATCGTTGCAGCTCTCGGATCCGGACAATGCCACGATGACAGGGGCCACGATCCAGATTTCTGCTGGCTACCAGACTGGCGACGTGCTCGCGTTTGCTGATATGCCAAACATCACCGGCAACTGGAATGCCGCCACTCAGACGTTGACATTGACTGGAACGGACTCGGTGCTCCATTACCAGGCCGCTCTCCGGTCGGTCACCTACCAGAGCTCCTCGCAAGATCCCGCGGCCCGCACGGTCAGTTTCCAGGTCAGTGATGGAACCAGCCTCAGCAACGTCGCGGCTCGGGACATCGGCGGCGTGACGCAACTGGTCGGGACGACCTTGAACGTCTATGGCACGGCCAATGCGGACGCCATCACGATCAACGAAGCCGCCACGCTGGACGCGCTCGTCAACGGCATTCAGTACCAGTACACACCGGCCCAGGTCACGCAGATCAAGATCCTCGCCAATGAGGGCAATGACACCATGCAGATCAACAGCCTTGCCAACGGGACTGCGCTGCAGGCATTTGGCGGGAATGGCAACGATATCCTGCTCGTGGCCGGAAGCGTGACGCAGGGAGTCACTCTGGCGGGTGAAGCCGGGAACGATCTGCTGACTGGCGGCAGCGGCAATGACAGCCTGTCGGGCGGCGACGGGGATGACTGGCTCAACGGCGGGAACGGGTCGGACGACCTGTCCGGTGGCCAGGGCAATGATGTCTACGCATTCGACGACGCCACCACGAACCAGGTCGACACGGTCCGGGAAGCCGCGGGCCTGGCGGAAGGAACCAGCGACCTGCTGGACTTCAGTTCGATGACCACGGCGGGACGGTCAACCTGACCAGCGACAGCGCGCTGGCGACAATGGCCTATCGCATCGTGCAGACGGGTGGCACGGGTCAGTCGGCGAACTTCGAGAATGTCAACGGAGGTCTCGCGAACGACTTCATGACGGGGAACGCTGCCAGCAATGTGTTCTACGGCAATGGCGGCGATGATACGCTGATCGGCAATGCTGGGGACGATATTCTGATCGGGGGGGCGGGTAACGACGTCCTGAAGGGCATCAGCGGCCGGAACATCCTGATTGGCGGGATCGGCTCGGATGTGCTGCAGGGGGGGACCGGCGATGACCTGCTGCTGACCGGCTCGTCGACCTACGAGTCCAACCCCGACGCCCTGCAGGCGTTGCGAGCGGAATGGGCGTCGGGCAATTCTTACTCGACGCGCATCAACCATCTGCTCGGAACCACCGGCGGCGGAGCCAATGGTCTCTTCACACTGACTTCGACCTCGGTCAAGAATGACCCGGATACCGATTTCGTAACTGGCAACGCGGGCCAGGACTGGTACCTGGCAAGCTCGCTGCAAGACGTGCTCAATGACAAAGCGGGTAACCGTTCACGGGCAAGCGAAGGGGACAGACCCATTTTCACGGGCAAACGTCGCTTTAGAGTTGCATCGCTTCCGTGGAAGATGCTTGTTTTTCGCCGTGAAAATGCGTCAGTCCCCGACCCGTGAACGGTTACACAAAGCGGTTGACGAAATGTTCACTCATATCGACTCGTGGATTTGAGCCGGTATCGTTCCGCTCAGAAATAAGATGTCACCACCCCCAACCGATCCTGTCGAGGCCGCACTCCCGGACAGGGTGCCGGCCCCTTGATCGTAGCGTGAAGGTGATCGTCTGCTTCGATGGGAAACGCCTTGAAGCGCCCCTGGCAAGGATGCCCCGACCCTTCCATATGATAGTGGGAGTGCCAACGCGTCACATGAATATGTACAGAATTGTGCCCCCCCCCACCGCTCCGCAACAATCCTCTTGCCGCCCCCAATTCCAGACAGGGTGACATTGCCTGATCCTTCCTGGTCCCGATCGCCTCAATCGACGCGTTTCCAATGTCAAGGTGGATGGCACATTGATCTCTACACCCTACGATCAAGGGGCGACCCAGAAATAAGCCATCCGACGCCGACACGAACGCCAAAAATCCAAATTGAGCTGCGTCCCCTTTTTCTGACCTTCGAAACATTACGAGGATGTTATTATCATGGATGGTGTGGCGAGTCTGGAGCGGTTTCAGGCGCAACCCAAATGGGAGATGTCGGTTCAAAGGAAGCATCATGTCGCTCAGACTGCGAATTGTCGGCATCAGTATCTGCCTCGCATTGTTGTACTTGATGACGTATGGACGGCCGCTGGTCGACAGCGTGATTGCCCCCGATTCGCCGATTTATCGCATCGGCGGAGTGTGGGGCTTCGGTCTCGGATTGATCGCCATTGGATTGTTTTTAATCCGCGCCGGGTTGATCACCACGTGGAGAGGCCTGACGAGCGCCACGGCGAAATGTACCGAGTGTGGCGGGACCGGTCGCGGCAGCCACTACGCCACTCGGGAGGTTATTGATCTGAACGGGAATGTTGGTCAGGAATCCGTCCTCGTCAACCACTGCGGCGGGTGCGGTGGCTCAGGAACGGTTTACACCGGCTCATGGAAACGCGGTACCGTGGTGGCGGTAGTCGGCAATAGCCTTGCGGTGATCGGGTTGATTTTCCTCGGCGGCTGGCGCGAGTTCTCCGCCCCGGCCAACGAGAAAAAACGTGCGGCCGTGGCTGAGCAGTCGACCGATAAGGCGCACAAGCCGATTGCGTCTGACTCCGTCAATCTGCATCAAGACCGTTCTCCTACCCCAGCGGCTTCGCCGAACATCCTCCTCAGTGGCAAAGAAACCGAGATACTCGGCAACGTGTGGGAGATTCGTGCGTCATTACGTCCGGAAGGTGGACGCGTGCAGGGGCGGCTGTCGTTCAAGATCATCAAGGCGCCGCCGGGCACACCGCTGCAACGACGCCTGAATTCCTCCGCGGTCATGGACGTGACAGGCACGCTGGACGGGACCACCTTGAAGCTCACCGGCACCGCGGTCAGCGATAGGAGCCTCATCGGCCCAGGGACGTATGAGCTCACGTTGGACAAGGAGGCCAAAACCTTCTCTGGAGTCTTGGCGAATGGTGGGGGGACGCTGCAGGGAACGATTGATAACTGGCCCGATCCTTAGTGGTCTATTTCACAATTGAATGTAGGGTTGTTGGTTTCCGCTTCGGGTCTTACCGTACGCGGGTCGTTGACGGATCGGTTCAAGCCTTTCCCGAATGGAGTCGCGTCATGTCTGGCCAGGGCCATCGCCTTTTTCAGTCTGGGATGGCCGGGGCTGGAGCCGCTTTGGGCGAAGCCCCGGTCCGAACCGCTCCGACAGATTAGGGCAAACCCTCGCCAGGTCGGGGAACTGCCCATCCTTCAGCGAAACCCCCGCGAGACTCAGGAAGGTTAGCGAACGCATTACCGGAAACTCACGCAGCGCGTCAAGGTCTCCCCGGCAGCTGGTCAGGCCGAGCCCCTCCAGGGCCGGCAACTCGCCAAGCAGATTCATCAGATCGCGGTCGATCACTTCCCCGTCCGAAAGGTCCAGGTGTCTCAGTCCGCGATTCTTCGCCAGCCAATCGATCCCCTTCCGCGTGATCTTCGAGCCGGAGCCGACGGTAAAGGCCCGCAGTTGACGGCCTTCGGCGTAACCGTTCACGGGCAAGCGAGTGGGACAGACCCATTTTCACGGGCAAGCGGCACTTCGGAGTCGCATTGCATCCATGGAAGGTGTTTGCTTTCGCCGTGAAAATGCGTCAGTCCCCGGCCCGTGAACGGTTACCATTCGGCCAATACAGCCAGTTCGTCGTCACCGACATCCGTCATGTTGTAGTTGTTGATGCTTTGAATAAAGAAATCCTCCTGAGGAAGCGTTCGCTGGTTTGCACTGAGCGTCACTTCCGTCTGTTCACACGACAGTCGCACGTAGCCAATCTTCAGGTGCCTGGCGAACCATTCCGCAGCGCGGCGCTCCGCGGCGAAATCGACGCCATGGAACCGGCGGCTGCCATTGACGACGACGTCCATCCAGGGATGGGCGGCCGACCATAACACGTACACTTCGCGCAGCGACGGAAACTCCGCCAGCACGGTAATGATCTCTTCCGTAACAGCCTTCCCTGTCAGACTGACGGACTCCACCGATCGCCTGCTCGCAAACGCGCGGAGTGCTTCGGAATTCCGCGAGCCAAATTGAAGAGAGTTTCGACCGGCAGGCGGGCCAGGACCCGCTCGATGCCGCGGGACGTGATGTGGGGACTGTTGATTCCGAGTGTTCGGATGTGCCGGCAGTCCGCGAACGGTTCGAGCGCGTCGTCATCCAGAACCTGGTCATCCCGCGAGACAAGAGTCAGTCCTCGAATGACGAATGATCGGTCGGGCAGCGTCTTTCCGTCCCACGCCACATCGTTTCTCTGCGCGTCTTCCAGTTCGATGTATGCCTTCAGTCGCAGCGCGTGCGCCGCCGCTTTGCGTTCGGCGGCGAAGTCGACCGGCGTTTCGGATGTCTTTGCCGTTTCTGGCGGCAGCAGCTTGCGGAACTCGGCCGGGGTGAGCGTTTCGATCTTTCCTGGTTCGCGTTCGACGTAGTAGATGAGGTACTGATCGATGTCTTCTGCATTGCCGGAAATAAGCTCGCCCGCGGCCGAAAACGTCGCCGCCTTGCCATCCGGCAGCAGCACGGAGTGCCAGTGCGGCTGCAGGTCGGACTCGCGCCAGGCGGAGAACGTCGACATGCTATTCGCAGCGGAGATGAGGTGGCCGCGCGGATGCCAGGCGTACGAGGATGCGTAGTTGTTGAACGCGCGCTCTCGACGTACGTTGTCCTGGGGGTCGCAGAGTGCAATCCGAGCCGGATCGATGTGGATATACATCTGTCCGTCGGGCCGCCAGTCAGCCGGGAGGGGGCGGTTCCGGGGCGCCCATTGGCCACCTTCAACGTCGAACCACACTCGGTCAACCGAGCGACGAACCGTCAGCGTCCGGCCATCCGGGCTCCAAAGCGGTGGTTGCTCAATATATTCCAGGATCTCGTTGTCGATCGTTTTCAACGCCCATTCATTAGCTGGATCGCACAACTTCAATGGTTGTCCGGCTTCCGCGACGACGATCCGATTCGTCGCATGGTTCCAGGCGACAAATGGGATCTGATTTCCGCCGGTGGCGATCTTCTTGAGCGGATGCCCCGTTCGATCGAACACCTGAATATGTCCATCGATCTGACTGATTAGAACCCCCTTGCCGTCCGGGCTCCAGGCGATTGATCCCGGGCCCCAGGGGATCTTGTCCATCTCTGCGAACAACCGCGGGGCTCCTTTGGCATCCGCGCTCCAGATGTGGGGAAATGCCGCGCCGGGTGAATGTGCAATCCCCCACAGCAGAACCGCACTGTCTGGGCTCCACCCAAACCACAAGCCGTTTCGCGTCAGAGGATCGTTCCAACACCGGATCTGCTGTCCGTCCTCGTTCCACAATCTCGGTGGACCACCCCAACTCGATCCAGTCGCCAGATGTCGACCGTCCGGAGACCACTTGAGCGGGGTAACGATCAGAGGGAATTGGGGAGATTTCGCTTCGACTGCGTCCAAGTCGCGGCTGAAAACGCCGAATGCGGGGAAATAATCGCTGGCCCACGAACCCAGAACGGCAACAAACCTTCTGCCATCGCGACTCCATGCCACCACGTAATGATTGTTCCTCGACACTTCCTTGCCAGTCTCCCGCTCATGGAACGAGGTTCCTTCCAAACCTGAGCAGGCGAGGCGCTTTCCTTCAGAAAGCCAGCCGAGCTTGAGGGCGGGGCTGTCAAACTTCCAAGCCAACTTGCGATCCGGACTATAAATGCGGACTTCCCTGCCTGTCGCCGCTGCCATCCAGCCCTGTGAATTCCCTGCGAGGCCATGAGGGGGATGACCTGGTTGAAGTTCGTCCAGAAGCTGGTTTTCTCCGGTCGCGATGTTCCAGATCCGGAGCTTGCCGTCGCCATGCCAGGCGATCAGGTTTTGATCGTCCGGGCTCCACGACAGGCAGCCATGGCCAACATAGTCTTCAGGGGCCAGAGGGATCGATCGCACCAGCTCCCCCGCGGCGCTGCGGATTTCGATTCGCCATCTGCTTGCTTCCGTCGAGGTGGCTACCGAGAACTGGGCCCCCGACGAATTCCAGGCGATTGCAGTGACGCCGTACATGCTGCTGTGAGCTTCCCAGTGAACCTTGCCGTCGATCCCGAGGATCCGCTGTGCCCGTCCGCCATCCGCGGCAACCGCCAGGCGATCCCCCGAGGGATGCCACGAGAAATCATGCACACCCCATTTCGGGGAAATTCCGGGTAGCACACGGTGGAGTTTGAGCGTCGCGGAGTCGTAAATCCGCAGATGCCCATCTGTCGAACTGACCGCGATCCATTTGTCGTCCGGACTCCAGCGAACGAGATTGCTGCCCCCGCGCGGCCACGACGTGTCGACATTCCAGCGCTGGATACCCGGGATCGACCGCGGGCGTTCGATGAGGCCCGGCAAGACCGGGCCGTCCTTCAAGGAATAGGGATTCTTTTGAAATTCGCCTTCCTGGAACCACGGCGGTTCCGGACCCATTTCCCATGTACCGAGCGGCTTCGGCGGCGTGAGGTCGAATGCCACGGCGGGCGATGCCGGACCAGCCGAGCCCGACTTCGGCATCGCCGGTCCTGACACCTTCAGCGTCTGTCGCACGGCGTCGACGTTCAACGAAACCCGAAAACCTATTCCGTGGCCACGGACCGTCGGTTCGTAGGCGAGACGAAACGACGACCGGCAGTAGGACGCGGTGTCGCGCCAATTACCGCCTCGGATCACACGCTGGTCACAGGTGGGGAACGGACTGTTTGGGTCAATTGCGGGCTTCTCCTGAGATTGGCCGTAATAACTCGCATTCCACCCGTCCTGCACCCACTCCCAGACGTTCCCACGAATGTCGGACAGGCTGAACGGATTCGCGTTCAGCTCGCCCGCCACGTGTGTCCGACCGCCGGAGTTCCCATAGAACCACCCCGCCCGCACCAGGTCTTCCTCCTTGCCGCCAATCCAGTACTTCGTCGCCGTCCCCGCACGGCAGGCAAATTCCCATTCGGCTTCGGTGGGGAGCCGATAACCGGTGCCGTCGAGCGGCGTGATGGCCTCACCGGCGCGGAAGTAGAACGGTTTCAGTTTCTCCTGTTTGCTGAGCTTGGCGCAGAACTCGGCCGCGTCATTCCAACTCACCGTTTCCACCGGGTGCTTGGCCGTCTCCAACCCCGCGACCGCTTCTTTGCCCATTCCCGTCGGCGCAAAATGCGAAGGATTCACGCCCATCACTTTTTCGTACTCGGCCTGCGTGACTTCATTCATGCCCAGGTACATCGGCTGCGTCAGGATCACCTTGTGCTGCGGGGCTTCGCTCTTGACGCACTCCTGCCAGTGTTTTTCATTTGGATCGACCTCCTTGAGGGCAGCTGCGATCTCCTCTGGCGTGCTCCCCATCAGGAACTCGCCCGGCGGGATCAGGCGGAATTTCATGCCGATGCTGTTCGTGTACTCGACTGGCACCTTGAGATACGCCGCCCATTCTTCCTGGTGTTTCTTCGCCTGCGCGGCGTCGAACGGGGCGATGGCGGGGTCTGGGGTGTCGGCCGGCCAGCCGTGCCAACCGGTTGCCTTCGTATTCGTAGCCGAAATCGTAAGACTTCGGTCCGGGTTGGATGTCGCTCCCTCTGAAGTCTCACGATTTCCGTTACGGGTGTTGAAGAAAACGGCAATCACGCCGAGTAACAGCAGTGCCGCAGCTCCGCCCGCCAACCGGCCGGACGGCCACTGTCCGGGTACTGCGCGTTCGCGTTTCCGCGCTGGCAAGACCTGTGTTTCCGCTGCGGCGGGGCGTCCCGGCACACAGGTCACGTTGCCGTTCAGCTTCAATTCACTCTGGCAGCGGGCCAGCAGTTCGGCCACTTCGTGCGCCGACTGGTAACGTGCGTCCCGGTTCTTCTCCAGCAGCCGGAAGATAATGGTTTCGAGCCAGCCGGGAATCCCCGGAATCACGTCATCCAGGGGGCGTGGCATGTCTTCGCAGACGCGCTTGAGCACGGCCACGGTGTTGGCCGCCCGGAACGGCGGCCGACCGGTGGCCATCTGGTAAAGCACACTCCCCAGGCTGAACAGGTCCGCCCGATGGTCCAGGGTTTCCCCACGCGCCTGTTCGGGGGCCATGTACATCGGCGTGCCGGCAATCAGGCCGCTGGAAGTCATGCTCGCGTCATCCACAGCGCGGGCCAGTCCAAAATCCGAGATCTTGGCCCGCGAGGTGGGGCCATCCGAGAGCAGAATATTGGAAGGCTTGATGTCGCGGTGAATCAGATTGGCCGCGTGGGCGGCGGCCAGACCGGCCGCGACCTGCTGACCGATCCGCACGACTTCCGGGACGTCCAGCGGACCATGCTCGTCCATCCGCTGCTGCAGAGTCTTCCCCGAGATGTACTCCATCACCAGGTAGGGGATCGGTTCTTCTTCCACCGCGTGAATGGCCACGATGTTCTCATGCGTCACGGCGGCCGCCGTCCGGGCTTCACGCAGGAACCGCTTGCGGGGGGGTGAGGTCGAGGCAAGTTCGGGATTCATCAGCTTGATCGCCACCACTCGGTGCAGCTTTGCATCGAATGCCTTGGCCACGATGCCAAACGCCCCCCGACCGAGAATGGCTTCGATATCGTAGTGTGCCAGGCGGCCCAACCACCCCGCTCGGCTGGAGGGCTGAAGGTACTTGCGGATCTCCGCCTCGGCCGATGCACGTTCGGCACGAGGATCTTCGTCGGAATGCGGGGAGTCCGTCACGAGGGTCTGAGCCATCGACGTGTCGGTGGCCACGGCCGGCGTCTCCAGGAACTGGCTGGCCTGCTCATGGGTCTTCAGCAATTCCTCCACCTGGGACAGCAATTCTGCATTCCCATCGCAGATCTGTTCGAGGTAGGCGATACGCTCCGTTGGATCGGCGATCTCGATGGCGGCCAGAAAAATGTCTCGCTCGTTCACGGTGTTTCCCCGCAGTCTCAGTTACCCCGTAGTCTCACTCTGGCCATGCCGTGACGCTCAGTCGGGCAAGTCATCGTGTTGTCGATGCATGTCAGAGAGTCGTGTCTGATAGATCCGTGGCGCTCTTTTCAGATGTCATGCGCCAAAAAAAAGCGGAATATCGCCTGAACTAGCCGATTTATGAGGAATCGCCGGAGTCTCGCAGGATTTCCCGCAGCAGCCACGCCTTGGCGTAAGCCCAGAGTCGGTCAGCAGTTCGGGGCGGGAGTTCAAGCGTCTGACCGGCTTCCCGCAGCGAAAGCCCCGCAAAAAATCTCAGCTTCACCAGTTCGCAGGCGGTGGCGTCGACCTGTTCAAATCGCTGCAGGGCTTCGTCCAGGACTTCGAGCAGGCTGTCGTCAGTCGCGACCGAGACTTCTTCGAGTTGAATGGTGATTCGCTGCCAGTCGGCCCCGTGCTTGTCACGATGCTTGCGGCGGGCTCTGTCCACCAGAATTCGCCGCATCGCTTCTGCGGCGGCCCCAAAGAAATGCCGGCGGCTAGACCAGTGCTGGACGTAGTCCACATTCACCAGTCTCAACCAGGCCTCGTGAACGAGAGCGGTCGCCTGCAATGTCTGACCCGGCAACTCGCTCGCCAGTTTTTCCGCAGCGAGTTGGCGGAGTTCCTCGTAGACGAGCGGCAGCAACGCCTCTGCGGCCGACGGATCACCCTGGTCGGCCTGCTGCAGTATCTGAGTGACATTGGTCATCTGGCGTGGGACTCCTGACCATGGGCCTTAGCCCGCTCGATACTTCAGGGAGTCCCGTGACCTGATTCGGAGGCACATTTCTCGCTCCCAGCGGGTCGCTTCGGTTTCATGATCCTCTTGCTAGTGGGCGGTTCCGAGCGCAGTTGACGCCACCTGGATCCGGGCCAGAGGCCTCTCGTCAGCCCCGTATCTTAAGAAATGTTAATCGAAATCATCGAGCCAGAATAGCGTCTGTAAACAAAGGGGACAGAATTGGGTCAGGTGTTGAATCCTTCTGATTTGGCCGAAACAGGGCGTTGTGGACAATCAGGACGGGAACTCGGCCAAATCAGAAAAATTCAACACCTGACCCCCGACCGCTCCGCAACATAGCCGGGGCCGGCGTGGCATGTCAAAACTTGGACAAACAATTGGGTCAGGACTCTTTGTTTTGCAGCGTTCTCCCAGAGCCCAGTGATTGACAACAAAGAGTCCTGACCCAATTGTTTCCCGGCCAGGCAGTTTCTCATGAATTTCATTCCCACAGACTCAAGGAAATGGAAGACACAGTCAATCGATGCGACGGCAGTAGACGTCCGTTCAACAGTGCGCACGATCAACAGTATGCACGATGACAACTCGTTCCGCACCCATGTGTTGCCGTATGGTACAGGTGACGCCGCGTATCGCCAGGCGGATGAAAGCCATCCGCGACAGTGAGTGAAGTCGGCTTGGCGCAACGGGAATTCAACATCAAGGTGGATGGCGCCTGGGTTCTATTTCGGGTGCCACTGGTGGCAGCTTTGGGCCACCAGTGTCTTCGGCAATTGCTTTTTCGAATCACAGGAAGGAGTCCCACGGCAGGCCGTGAACACAAACAAATGCACAAACAAATGGGTCAGGACTCTTTGTTTTGCAGCGTTCTCCCAGAGCCCAGTGATTGACAACAAAGAGTCCTGACCCATTTCTGACCCCTTTGTTTTCTCTGCCGCTTCCATTCCGTGCGGTGGAAAACATGGGCCAATCACCTGGGGATTTCGACCCATTATGGCCCAACTATTTGCTCTCAACTCCATTTGCCACCCTCGGCACAGCAACCAAGGAAATCGGTGCACCACTCCGACCATTGACTTTGCTTTCCATCACCAACGTCCCTCGACGCTCAGACCAACTGAGGGTAATGCATGGACCATCGGGCCCGTGCAACTTTCGAACTCGCCTGAGAGATTCTTTGGCGGGATCGCTGCCGAGGTCCGTGACGTCAAAGAACGTGATGAAGAATTTCTCTGCGGAATTCGAAAAGAACAGCTTCTGCTTTGGAGCAAACGCAAAATATTTGGTCGACTTCTTGCTTTCACCAGTCGATGCGGCAACTGACGCCTCAATACGGAATCCCTTTTCATCTTCAGACAAATGAGTGAACTCCAGAACCGTCGACGATGATTCATCTGCGTTCACATAACGCGCACCAGGACGCATGAGGCTTCGACCGAGCTCTTCAGCAATTTCTTCGCCGCGAACTACCTTCATCGGTTGGGCGTTCGCCACAAAAGTGTCGCATGCAATACTGTAGTTGCCATGTAATGCTGCGGTCAGCTTGGGTCCCAAGTCCACAGGAATGCGTAGAGGCTGATAGGGTTGCGAGTACACGGTTCCACCTGCAGGTAGATTCCGCACGAACAGAGTCAAGTCTGCAAAATCAAAATCATTGCCGTTGTAAGTTCGCTTACAATCAAGCAGCAGTGCACAATTTGAGATGGTCGTCTCACCGGTGTTCTTGATGGCGACCCAAACATGGCTTCCAATACATCCCAGTCTGACCTCGATCGTTGGCGCGGCTATTTCTCGACCGCTACACGAACGAACGCCTGGAAAAACATGTGTCTTCCACAACTCGATCACCGCAGCTTTGTATTTCTTATCGGCTTGAGCAGCTCGTGCCAAATCCATCAGCGTCCCAAGTTTCTCCTTTGAAAGCATGTGCTCCGTGTATCGGCGGTCGACATTGTCAGGATCGACAATGCCTTTCGCGATGAACACGTTGTCGCGCGCCCGATCGCGCTGCCGAGTCTGATTTGCTACGCCATCTTTTTCATTGAGTTCGTCGGCTGCCTTTAAGGTGTTCGCCGTGGCTGCAACCGCCGCCCTCAAACTTGCCGTTCCCCCGTGCGGCGTCGCGTTGAAACTCGAGATCGCGTCATCGCGTGTCACATCAGACCGAACGTTGTCGGAGTAATAGAGCAATGACGTTGCTTCTGCCAGAAGAAACCATTCTTCCCGAGGTGCCGCGCTGCTCCTTGAACTGCACGAAGAGGCACATGCGACTGCCAACATCGCTGCGACTTGGAATTGACGGCACATGTGCATTTCTCCAGAGCGCAAACGACGTTGTCCATCGGTCAAACCGAACTCGCGCTGCAATGCAACGATTCAAGGGCGGCGGCGGATCAAAAGAATTCGCAAATTCTAAGTTACCCTGGATTCGTGTCAAACACAGTCAAACAAAGCTGCCATGTGGGTTTATCGATTCTACAGTGAATCGACGAGAGTACGTACGGGTAGCGCGTCCGCCGCGAGCACGGAAAACGCGGATGCTTGAACGCAAGGAAGCGAAAGCAGCGTGAGTGTCATCTCTGCCGTTCAAACGAGTCGTGATCGCCAACCTGGTGTAAACGAGGCTCGAAGCCCCAAGCTGCCTTATCCGGCGTTGGACTCACGACAGAGCGCCATACTTTGATTACGACCTTGACTGGCGAGCCAGCACTGCGGCCATGGGGACGACGGCGTTATCGATCACTCACGCTGGCATCAGCCTCCGGAGCTTCGAGCGAAGTTGAGTTTAACTCGGGCGGTGGGGATGTCACTCCCAATCGCTCGAGAATGGGAATCAGTAGCTTGCCGAGTTCCTGTGGTTCGGCGCGGCGACTGTTGGCGGCCTTTCGCTGGATGTCGGCGAGCAACTGCGCTTCATCGGCTCGAGCGGTCTTGGGCAGTTGATCGGCGGCATCGTTGAGGACTTCCAGGATCGTCTGCGAAGGAGTGTCACGATCGCGGAGGAATTCCAGTAACTTCTGCATCACATAGCCTCGTTCGAGACGACTGCGATGCGCATAGATTTTGCGTCCGGCCACCATGTGGAAGACGGTCCGCGTGAAGCGATTGGCGACTCGACAACGGAGGTCTCGCGGGTCATGTCCCTGGCTCTTCCAGAGGTTGTACTTTCCCCTCCAGTACTCGTTGCACTTGATGAGATTGTCCGCGGCGAGCAGAAATGCGGAGCGCATCCGCGCATTGCGGAAGCGAGACAGGTTACCGCCGCGATCGACCTTGTCGCTTTGATAGCGAGACGGGAACAACCCCGCGCGTCCGGTGATGGCTTTGGGGGAGGCGTAGTGCTGAATGGGTCCGCACTCACCGCCGACTTCGGCGGCCGACACAACGTTGATTCCCGGATGGGACATTAGCAGGACCCAGGGGGTCTTGGCGAGCAACCCTGCCAGGTCACGTTCGACCTGTACGATTTGCCGTGTTTTCTGGTTCCAATCGACAAGGAGCGCCTGCCAGATCCGTGTCAAGACCGGAGCCATCGGATCACCGGTGGCCGCATCGCCGGCCCAGGCGACGATCCGTTCCACGGATCGTGACTGAAAGGCGCAGCGTTGTTCCTTCAGCCACTTGCTGACACCGGGAACACCGGCCTCCAGCAAAGCACGGTGAGTCCCTCCGTGTTCAGCGATGAATCGCAACACCATCAGGCCAACGGGGTGATCCCACAGGTCCGTCGAGGGAAACAGCGCGGCATATCCCGGCAGACAGCGCTGGAGATGGTGTCGGATCTGGCACTGCAGCTTGGCGCGTTTGCCAACGAGATCGCGTCGATGCCGTGCGAGCAGTTGCAGGGACTGATGGCATTCATCTTTCGTCTGCTCGATCAATCCAAAGCCGTTGGTCGCGGCGCGAAAAATTGCGATCAGATCATTGTCGTCGGTCTTGATTGAACCATGCTCGGGCGTGCGGTAGTGACTGGATGCAAAGGGATGAACGACTCGTGTTTCAAACCCAGCTTCTCGGAACGTCCGCCAGACGATCTGATGATACGTTCCGGTCATCTCAACGCAGACGATCTGATCCTTGATGCGATGTGACTGCACTGCCTGGCGAAGCGTGGCCACCGCAGCCTGCAGGTCGCCCTTCCGATGCTCAACGGTGGTCGGAGGCACAAGGACCTTGCCGTAGAAGTCGCAGAACATCCACTTCGAACGGTCCTTGGCACAGTCGACACTGACGATGCCGAAGCGTTCGGGACCGACCTCTTGAACGCGCGGTTGAATGATGCCCGCAGGCTTCCCAAGCACTGCCTGAACGAACCCGATCGAACGTCGCTTTGTACTGCCCTTGACGCCTTTGACTTTCGTAGCCATGACAACTGCCTTTCTGTTAGGAAACGTTTTTCAAACATTTCCCACAAAAGCAGCTGAAGCAAATCTGAGAGATTTATGTCTTTCAGAACCACTTACCAGGGGTCAGGACCAACACTGTTCGGCACGCTTTTTGCGCATGGGCCCGGGTCACGTATCTTACGGTCATGGACACTCCTCACCAAGACACGGAAGCGCCGGATGAACCCCCTGAGGCCAAGTCTGAGCCAGCGCGGAC
>Ga0265327_10001115_pt1 | contig 37124 bp, 22 predicted proteins | sample 41621metaG_FD_202089 | JGI IMG/M metagenome (GOLD analysis project Ga0265327, IMG submission 202089) | Rhizosphere microbial communities from Carex aquatilis grown in University of Washington, Seatle, WA, United States - 4-16-21 metaG | ecosystem: Host-associated > Plants > Roots > Rhizosphere...
ATAACAGAAGACAATGTTGTTATTCCACAGTGGCAAATAGATGGTGTAAGAGCATCTGTGGAATACACAGCGCAAAACCCGGATTCTTTAATGGACTGGGAGTCGCTGAAAACTAACATAAAAAAAGGGTAATACACCTCCATGCCCACAAAGCCCTTTTCAGCCAACCAGCACAAAACGATTTGCAGGAAATTTATAATTGGTACGAAAATCAACAAACTAATTTAGGTGACAGGTTTTTACAGGCTATTGATGAATGTGTAACCAAAATTTTAGCAACGCCAACAGCGGCATCCATACGTTACGACAACATAAGATGTAAGCTGTTAAAACGCTTCCCATATTTATTGCATTATTCTTTTGATGAGAAAGGCCAAGTAGTCATTATTTATCGTGTTTATCATACCGGCAGGCAACCATTGTGGAAAATGTAATGGGTGTATTGCCTCTATACAAACTTCCCGTTTATTATTATCCTGTCAATCAAATTACTGCCAAAAGCATAAGGTATATATGCAAGTGAGGGAATTTTTTTGGTGAAGATAAGGTTGGCTTTTTTACCCACAGTAATACTGCCAACGCTATCGCCCATTTCCATGGCATACGCACCGTTTAAAGTGGCTGCGTTAATAGCCTCTTCCGGCAGCATCTTCATTTGAATACAGGCCAATGATACAACAAAGCCCATATTGCCCGATGGCGATGAACCGGGGTTAAAATCGCTTGCCAGTGCAACGGCACAACCGGCGTCAATTATAGCACGCGCAGGCTGGTAAGGCATTCGCAAAAAGAACGCAGCCGAAGGTAATAATGTTGCTATAGTTGGTGATGCTGCTAATATGCTTATATCATCACCCGTCATCACTTCCAAATGGTCAACAGAAACAGCGTTGGCATTAACTGCTGCTTTAATACCGCCTATACTGTTTAACTGGTTTACATGCAGTTTGGGTTTAAGTCCATACATCTCCCCTGCCCGGCAAATAACTTCCATCTCCTCTACCGAAAAAAAGCCATCCTCACAAAAAACATCAATATAATTAGCCAGGCCTTGCTGGTGTATTGCGGGCAGCATGTCATCAACAATAAGTTTTATGTAGCCTGCATGATCTTGCCTGTATTCAACAGGGTAAGTATGCGCCCCAAAAAAAGTAGCCTTAACAGGTATGGGTGCATTTTCTTTTAGCCGTTTTATAACACGCAGCATTTTTAGTTCCGCCTCTACACTTAAACCATAGCCGCTTTTTATTTCAATAGCGCCCGTGCCTAAACGTATCAGTTGCTGTAGCCGTTCAAATGCCTGCTGGTATAAAACATCTTCTTCAACAACTGCCAGTTTTTTGGCTGAGTTTAATATACCGCCGCCCTTAGCAGCAATGTCAGCATAACTAAGGCCTTTTATTTTATCAACAAACTCCTCTTCCCGGCTGGCCGCAAATACCAGGTGCGTATGGCTGTCGCACCAGCAAGGCAGCACTGTTGCTCCATTGGCATCAACGGTTTCAATATTAGCATTAGTAAATTGCGCAACATCACTCATGCTGCCATAGCCAGCAATTAAGCCATCTTCAATTAATAAAAAAGCATTGTTTATAACAGGCAGTTCGGCCAACGCTGCTCCACGCAAAACATCGGTGTTTTCCCTAACATTAACTAAGCGGTCTATATTAACGACAAGCTGTTGAGGCATAAGGCGAAGGTAAGCGAATTGATGAAATAGAAATGATGGACCGCAGATAGTAAGGATTTGATGGATTGCTCCAGACTATTTTTAATAATACACTAATTATTGAGGTGTATTAACCTTATATATTTAGTCTTAAATCAACCTGGGACTAATGACAAATATCGAATTTTTTGAGGCCTATAGAAATGGCCAGCGCCATTTTAAAGGCACTGAATTTGGCGAAGGAGAAGACCTTTCGGCCACAGATTTATCAAACATTTTTTTTGAAAATTGTTTTTTATTTGTTGATCTAAGGGGATGCAACCTTAGTAACGCCAGGTTTTTATCCTGTAATGCAAAAGAAATTGACCTTAGAAACAGCAATTTCACAAATGCGTTTATGACCAATTGCCTTGTTGAAAGTGCATTGTTTGAAGGCGCTGCTGTAGAGGGTTTTAAATTTGTTGACAATTATTATCACGGATTGACAATAGGGCAAAAAGAATTTGAAAACAGTGTTTATAAAGAAGCCCCACAAATTCAGAAAGAAGAACTAACACACGACGCTTTTATTGCCACCATGGGCGACAAGATGATTGATGTTACCGATACCGCCGGGCCGGTGGTAGATATTTGGCCGTACGCACAACAATTGGCTGATGAGGGTATTATTGACAAATATGTTATTGAAAATCACCTGGTAGAGATTGTTTATGCAGACCGATCAAATAAATATCATCACATACTCTTGCCAACAGATACCCTAAATAAATTTATTGCGCTGGTAATAAATGTACCTGAAAAAAAATTGCGGGCTTCAGGCGTTTAGACCTTGAAAAAAAGTATGGTATAAAATAATTAAAGCCGCCTAAAACAAACTACACAATCCTCATCATCCAAAAAATCCCCAAAGGAGTCGCTCGACCTTCAAAAACTTGCCCGCCGTGACTGGTCATCGTACAGACAACCTCTGGCCTAGTTCACAAAATTCCACCAAATGCCGATCCTGAACCAAAGTGCGCGGGATGAGTAGAACGGCGCTGAGAAGTTACGGTCGGTAAACCCAAAGCCGTTGGATGGGTCGAATGTGTTTAAGTTTTCCAGGCGTACAAATGCTTTAAAGCTTTTTATGCGGAAGTTGAAGAAGAAATTGATGTCTGGCCGGTTTGAAATTGTTTCAGCGTCCTGCGAATAAAACTGGCCGGTAATGGCAGAGTAACCGTCGGCCTTATAAGCTGAATAATACCTAACCTCAAACCCGGTTGAAAGAAAAAGGTTTTTATAAAAATTACCTTCAAAGGCTATACGGTTGCGGCTTAAAATTAACGGTACATGCACGGGCGATGTTCCGGCTACCTGTTGCACATCAAGGTTGGTGTACCAGTTAAAAAACTTGCTTAGCTTAAACTTTTTTTGAAAGCCTATATGCAGCAAATTAAATAAAGACGATTGCTGCTTTGCTACATAATAGCTGTTAAAATAAGCATAGTTGGTAATTACGTAATACTCGCCGGTAAGTTGTGCCTGGGCTATTGGCAGCGATATATTGGCAAATACGCGGCCTATGTTTTCTTTATTAAAGGTGCCTTCTGGTATAGACGGAAAAGACGATATGGTTTGGCTATATACAAATGATGGTGTTCGGTTTACATCGTTCACCCCAATCTCCAGTGTGCCTATTTTTTTGCTTACCTCGCGCCTTAGGCTAAGGTAGGCAGAATAGTCACCGGTAAAAGGCCCGGCCAGGTACAGCATACCGTTGGTTATTATCTCCCATTTTTGGTTGCGCGTACGGTTGCGGTATTCAACCTCGCCATAAATATTGGTGTATTTTTTTTCGTACGGTGAAAGGTTGCCCGTTATAATTTCAATACCGCCGCCAATTTTAAGGTATTGGTTAAGGTTCTTTTTTTCGGGGAAGGATATAATGCTCAAGTCATTGCTCAACGTTGTCCATACATCTTTATACCTGATGGTATCGTTGGTAAGTATGTAGTTGTAAAACTTACGGTACAGGCTGTCAACGGGGTTATTGTCCTGGAAACGGTACGTGTTTTTTGTGTACTGGATGGTATGCTGAAAACGTAAACGCGGGTAAAATAACCTGTAGGTAATGGTATCTTTTACCAGCGAGTCTTTTTGGCCAACATCATAATATTGGCGAAATAATATGGTGCTTTCATCATACAAGGTACCGGTTGATAAAGCTGATGCAAAAAAGTTGTTTTGAAGCGACATGCCGTTACCCAATTTTACCGGTAGCTGAAAAACATTGCCCAATGAGGAGCCGGAGTTTAGGTTTTGGAGTTCATCCGCTGTTTGATACCCTCCATTCTCAGAAGCCCTTATTTTGTTATTGATAAATATAAAAAAGTTGCCATAGCGCCGGTAAGGGCTTATATAATTGGTAGTAAGGCGAATGTTGTTATGGTTGGTGTTTTGGTTTTTAAGATCTCCGGGTGAGTTGAGAAACCGGAAATCGAAGGCAAAGTTAAAATCGGCATTGCGGTTTTGGGTGTGCTGAAGTTGAATAAACTGCTCGGTTTTACTGCCTATTAAATAGGTAAGTTCACTATACGGCCGCGTGGTATTGTAAAATTTTGAGTTTTCAACAGTGTACTTATAAACGTCGTACGCATGAAAGCCGGCATCAAAGCCGGGCTTCATATACGGGCTAAAAATAAGTGAATGCGCTGCCGCACCAAGGTTTCCCATGTCAACATAATCGTCCTTTAAAACAAACCTGTCGCTAAAATTGCCGATGGACGAATCAAGGTGACGTATACGCGATGAGTCGTAAAAACGATAAGTAAGGGTGATGGAATCTTCCAGCGGGTCGCGGTGTTTTAATGAATCGTTGGCGCCTTGTTTTTTCATAGGTCGGCCCTGGCTGTCAAAGCCAACCTGGTTCATAGGCGAAGTATTTTGCGCCTGCACTTTTATATAAAGCGTAGCCGCCAACACCAGGAAAAACAAAGTATATCTTACAAAAAGTTTTAAATACATGTAAACTGCCTTAGTGCAAAGTAAACTGAAAGCTGTGAATGAAAAGATAAATCATGCCTGCTGTGGCAATTGTTTTTACCGGCCGTTGTTAAAATTAAACAAGCTTCACCATTTCTTTAAACAATACAGAAAGCCTGGGTTCGGCATCTTTAGCAAAGGCCAGCACCTCTTCATGTGTATTAACAACTTCTTCTTCGTTTATACCTATGTTTGTTATCACACTCACGGCAAATACCTTTAAGCCTGCATGTATAGCTGTTATAACTTCCTGCACGGTGCTCATACCCACAGCATCGCCGCCCAGCAGTTTAATAAGCTTATATTCTGATTTGGTTTCAAACGAGGGCCCGGTAAGGCCGGTGTAAACACCTTCTTTTAAATTAAAACCATATTGGTTACCAATTTGTTTGGCCTGGTTAATTAATTCTTTATTGTAAGGCTCGCTCATGTCGGGAAAGCGGGTGCCAAGTTCATCTTCGTTGGGGCCAATCAGCGGGTTTCTAACAAAAAGGCTTATATGGTCGCGAATGATCATCAGGTCGCCCACCCTAAATGTTGGGTTTACGCCACCGGCAGCATTTGACACAAATAAGGTAGTAATACCGAGCAGCTTCATAACCCTTACCGGGTAAGCTATATGTTGCGGCATATACCCTTCGTAAAAATGAAACCTTCCAGACATTACTACTACCGTTTTGCCTGACAGCTTGCCAAACAGCAACTTACCGCCATGCCCTTTTACAGTTGAAATGGGGAAATGCGGAATATCGGGATAGCTAATCTCTTTTTCAATGTCTATTTCATTTACCAGGTTACCCAGCCCGCTGCCTAAAATAATACCGGTTGACGGAGCTTGCGGATAAATGTTTTTTATAAATGTTAATGTTTCGGCCAGTTGTTCCATTATAGCGTGAACCATATATATTTTTCTAACAGGTTATACTTACTTAAAAGTTGGCAAATATACAGTTTGCAGCCAGCATGCGTGGTTATTACGTATATTAGCATAACAATTTACCGACAAAAAGGCTATTACACGACAGGCGATAATTAGATAACGACAGGATTTGCTTATGAGAACCTATTTGCTGATATTCTTCATATCAATTGCATGCAGTTTGCGTGCGCAGTTGTGCCAGGGCAGCCTTGGCGACCCTGTTGTACATATTACTTTTGGCGCCGGCAACAGCACGGGTGGCTGGTTCAACAGTGTTAATACCAATTACCAATACATTTCAGGGGATTGCCCGCAGGATGGTTTTTATACCATTCGCCACCAAACGGCAGATTGTTTTATGGATACCTGGAATTATATTCAGCAAGACCATACCGGCGACCCGCAGGGTAATTTTATGCTTATAAATGCATCATTCGACCCCAGCGATTTTTACCTTGATACCGTAAAGGGCCTTTGCCCGGGTACCACGTATGAATTTGCCGCCTGGATAACCAATATACTTAGAAAATACGCCTGTAACTACCAGGGTAAAATGCCCAATATTACTTTTACTATTGAGAAAACCGATGGCAATATATTAAGCCGGTATGATAGCGGCGATATTCCGCCGGATGATAATAACGGCGCCAGTATTTGGAAACAGTATGGCTTTTATTTTACAATGCCGCAGAACGAATCAAGCGTGGTAGTACGGATGAGGAACAACCAGGCGGGCGGCTGTGGTAACGATCTCGCCCTGGACGATATCACTTTTCGTGCGTGCCGCCCCACTTTAGGTGTTTCAATACTTGGTGCGGTACGCGATACGGCAGATGTATGCGAGGGTGTTAGTAACATTTATAGCTTTACCGGCCAAATATCAGCGGGTTTTAACAGCCCTGCCCTGCAATGGCAAACAAGTAACGACAGCGGGCTTACCTGGAATGATATAGTTAACCAAACTACTACACAATACACCAAGCCGCAATCAATAACGCCTGGTGAATACCTGTACAGGATGGCTGCTGCTGAACAGGGTAATATTCATAATAGCGCCTGCCGCATAAACAGTAACGTGATAGCTGTTAACGTTAATGCTATTCCGCATATAAACGTACCGGTTAGTTACAGCCTTTGCACAAATGATACATTGGTATTAACTGTAAGCGGGGGCAAAACTTACAACTGGCAGGGCCCTAACAATTTTACATCGCAGGACTCTGCCGTAATTATACCCAACCCGGCAGCTTCATGGTCGGGTACCTGGTATACTGAAGCAACGTCTGCCAAAGGCTGCGAAAGTTTTGACACAACGTTGGTAACTATACATGTTGCCCCGGTTGCGGGCGCTGGCAGTGATGTTTCTATTTGCCAGGGCAGTTCGGCTCAGCTAACAGGCAGCGGTGGCGGCAATTATGCATGGCAGCCTGCAACAGGCCTTTCAGCCCCCAATATTTATAATCCCCAGGCCAGCCCGGCAGATTCAACGATGTACATCCTAACCGTTACTGATGGTAATAATTGTGTGGTAAAAGATTCAGTTGCGGTGAACGTTTGGAGAAACCCCACCGCCGATGCCGGCCCTGATAAGCTAATAAAAGAAGGCGAGTTTGTTACACTGGACGGCGCTGTGGGTGGCACAAGCATATCATATAACTGGCGGCCTGCTTATAACATAGACGATGCAAATGCGCTGCAGCCAGTTGTTAGCCCCGCACAAGATACTGTTTATACGTTAACGGTTACTTCGCTGGTGGGTTGTGGTGTAGTAACAGATAATGTATTTATACGGGTGCTGCAAAAGGTAAACATACCAAATGCATTCTCGCCTAATGGCGATGGTATAAACGATACCTGGGCTATACAAAAACTTATTACTTACCCGGACGCCGACCTTTTTGTTTTTAACCGCTATGGCCAACCCGTTTTTCATAGCAAAGGCTATTACAAGCCATGGGACGGCAGTTACAATGGCCAACGCTTACCTTTTGGAACTTATTATTATATGATTGATTTGAAAAACGGCCTGCCTAAATTAAGCGGATGGGTGCAGATTGTTTACTAAAGCCAGTTGGTCAATAGCCCGGTAAATGAACGGACGTAAAAGTTGCACACGGTTATACTCTAATAATGCTCGGAAAAATCTTCATTATCTTAATTTGCCATCTACAAACCGGCAACCCGCGCAAGCCCAAAAATAACATATAAATTATTATTATTATAAATTAACAATAGCAAGGATTACAGGGGATACAGAAAGCAAAAATAAATGCATTTTGAATATTCTTGTTTGGCCATTTACTAATTGACTTAGCGCTTGCTGCAATAAGTAACTTATTTTACTACACTATTTTTTCAATCAAAATATACAGTGTGAAAAAAATTTACGTTCCAATCATTTTCTGCTTAGTAAGCCTTACAAGCATGGCCCAATCTTTCAACCATTTTATTACTACAGACGGCACCAGCCAGTTTGCAGTGCTACCGAAAGGCGTGCTTGACGGCAAAACCGTTTTCACCATTGAGTTTTGGGTTAAAACGACCGAAAACGGTACCAATAATAACTATTACTGGCAAAAGCCAACCCTGCTCGGTGAAGCCAGGGCCAATGGTAACGACGGAGACTTTGGAATAACCACAGCTAACGGCGCTATAGGCATGTGGGAAGGTTTTTCCTCTACAGGCTCAGACCAGGTAATGCAAACTACCAAATTAATAAATGATAATACGTGGCACCATGTGGCTGCGGTAAATAACGGAACGTGGCTTTACCTGTTTGTTGACGGGGTAAAGCTTGATTCTGTTTCTTCCGGCAATGCCATATTAACAGGCAATTCGCCTTTAACCATTGGTGCATCATCGCTAAATTTTGACTTTGCTTATAGCTCCTATGGCAATACTGCTTTTAATTCACAAGGCAGTTTTTCGGAGGTGCGTGTATCAGACAATGTTCGTTACACCGGCAATTTTTCTCCGGCAGCAACTTATATAACTGATGCACATACAGTTGCTTTGTATGACTTTGCCGGCCAATGCGGGCTTCATGTTAAAGACCTCTCTGCTAACCATAACGATATTACTGCCAACACCGGCGCAGCAACGTGTACCACGTTGCCTTTTGGCGCTGATTTTACGTTTGACGGCAGTACGCAATATGCACGCCTGCCCGATGGTGTGATGAACGGCCTTTCAACCTTTACTATTGAGGGATGGATTAAAACAACGGACATAAACACCAGCAGCACATTTTGGCAGCGTCCAACTATAGTGGGTGTGGCCTCGCCCGGCAGCAATTCAGGAGATTTTGCCATAAGCACGCAGGGCGGATACCTGTATATGTGGACGGGTATGAATAGTGGTGAAAATGGTTTGCAAACCGCTGCTTTTATAAGCGATGGCAAATGGCACCACATAGCAGCATCTGCCAATGGAACAGCCATCAGGCTGTTTGCAGATGGTGTGCTGCAGGACTCATTGCCTATAAACCGGGGGCTGAGTACTGCTGGTTTTCCAATTTCGCTAATGGCTGAATACGCTCCGGAAGTTGGCACCGCAAACAAAAGCACCTATTTTTTTGACAGTGGCTCAATAGAAGAATTCCGGTTTTCGGATGTGGCAAGATACACCAGCAGTTTTACACCTTCATCTACTCTTTTCACCACTGACGCGTCAACCATTGCGCTTTACCATTTAAATGGCTGCACAGGTGCGTTTACACCTGACGCCAGCGGAAACAAAGACAGTGCGAGGTTGTACAATTTCGCGGCCTGTGCATTACCACCGCAAGTTGTTCAAAACAAAATACTGTATAGCCATCACAACCAAAGCGCTACAGCATCGCCAGACAGTATTTTTACTTTAACTAACGCAGGCAATACTTTTGTTACGCTGGGTTACAGGCCGCGTCTATCTCACAACGGTAAATATCTTGCTTTTTCAAACGGGCCTAACGCAAATTCAAGCTACGGCGCCAACCTGTATATAAGAAACCTGCAAACACAGGATGAGCAAATGATAGTAAGTAACGGCGACTATCTTGACTATTACGATTTTTACCCGTCAAATAACAAGCTGGTTTATTCACAGGGCTGTAGTATTTATACCGTAAGCCTCGATGGCAGTAATGCTTATACCGGCATCGGTGGCTACCCAAATGATTGTTTTTCTGATGATCCAACTATTCGGGTATCCGATTCTGTAATTGCCTATCACAATGTGCATTACGGTTTGTACACCATGGGCCCTGATGGCAGCAACCCTTTGTTGGTTCCAAATACTGTACCGGGCGATCTTGACCCCACCTGGTCGCTTGACGGTAAATGGCTGGCATATTATAAACCCATACCTGGCTCATACAACAGTGGCGCCGGTGCTTACGTACCAACCAACAGCGTATATAAAATAAGGCCTGATGGAAGTGACTCAATAAAATTGTCATTCTTTACGCTGAATGATACGTTGGCTGAAGATCCTATTTGGGCAAAAGATGGCAAAAGTCTTTATGCTATAGGCAGAATACATGATACCATGGGCATTTATCAAATATTAACTGATGGCAGCGGAACCTACAGCCGTGTACATAAGTTTGACGCTGCCGGCGCCGTGGCTGATTATTGGCTGGGCCTCTCCGACTCAATTGTAACAGGGTTGCTGCCTGTGCACCTGCTAAACTTTACAGGTACAAACCTTGGCAAGGCCGTACAGTTAAACTGGCAAACAGCGCAGGAAGTAAACAGCGACTATTTTAATATAGAAAGAAGCACCGACGGCAGGCATTTTAACTACATAGGCCATGTAAAAGCCGCAGGCAACAGCAGCATAACGCAAGACTATGCGTTTACTGATTACACGTTACCGCAAATGTTGGCAGGCAATACTACCTATTACAGGCTTAAACAGCTTGATAAAGACGGCAACTATGTTTACAGCAATGTGGTAGTAATTAACCTGGAAAAAATCACTTCGCTTGCTGTATATCCTAACCCGGGCAAGGGAGTGTTTAACCTGGTTACCGGCGCCATAAACAAAAAGCTTGATGTACAGGTGTTTGATGCTGAAGGCAGAAAAGTTTACAGCAATACATTTACCAATGCCAGCGCTGCGTTAATAAATATGCCCGCTGCAAAAGGTGTGTACGTAATGAAGATAGATGATGGCAAAACAGTTACAACCAAAAAGCTTGTGGTAGAATAACACAGGTTTTGAGGAATGTTTTTGTTGAATGATTTTAAGGAAGGCCTGGCAATAACCAATAACGAAAAGTTAGAAAATGATTGACAGGTCTTCTTTTTTATGCGCTGTAACCCACTATACGTATGCAAGCAGCCACACACGAATGCAAAAAACACGTCGCGCCATCGTATAAAAACGGGCTTTTCAAATTTGGAAACCGATCTCGCTTATTCCTCAGGTTTTGTATCAAATGTTCTAAGCACTTTAAAGCTTAGCATACCACGTTCGCCGGGCATCGCTTTGTATTGTATGGTTCTAATACCGCCGGTAGGTTTACCAACCGCATCGGTGGGCAGGTATATGGGAAATTTACGTATAAGGGTACCAATAACAAGGCTAAATACATCATACCCTTTATAGCCTTCTCTTAATTTTGGGTCATTATAAATATCAGGAAAAATAATGGGCACCATAGTTTTATTGGGTTTATCGAACGTGGCGCTTATAATATTGCCGATCTCTCCATTATTACCGGTGTAAACGCATATTACTATATCGGGAAGGCCGTCATCATTCAGGTCATCAATGGCGGCTTTTAATATTTTACCCTTTATTGGAAAGTCCAATTGCCTGAGTTCGTTTATTTTTACCGGGGCAATAGTTACGGCATTATTATCTACATCTTTATTACTGCAACTAACACGGTAACCCTGGCCCTGCATGGTTACAGTTGTGTCAAATTTTTGCGCATTGCCAAGGGAAGCAACAAACAACAGCGCCAAAAGAAAAGTAAAAAATTTATACGTTCTCATACAGCAAATTAAAGGCAAATTGATAATAAATGTATGCGGGTTTTAAATTTCAAGCCTCATCTCGCTTATAAAAATTTCAAACCCCAGTTTTTCGTATGCTTTTAACGCGCCGGTATTACCGGGTATTACTTTAAGGTGCGCCTCACTAATATTTTTGCTTTTAAACCATTGCAGCAGGGCTTTAATAATCTCACCACCAAGGCCTGCTCCCCGGTATTCTTTTTTAACGCTCATCATACCTATGTAGCCATAATATTCGGTAACATAAAAATGGTCATTCTTTCTTATCTCGCCTAACCCGCAGCCTATCAGTTCGCCGTCTTTTTCAATCACTATTATTAAGCTTTTACCGCTTTGGCTAATAACGCCTTTAATGTCATAATAGTATACCTCATCGCCTTCTTTAATTTTGGGGTCAATGGCCCTTTCGTGTTTCACCAGTTCTTTCTCCAGCAATCGTATACCCTCCGCGTCTGCAAGCGTTGCCTGTCTTATATTAAACATTTAAAATTTGTCTGTTAGCGTTATAAAGTTTAAAGATAAGTATTACGGCAAAAATTTTCGGGCGCTTTTAAACAATAAATAAATATCATGTAATATCGCATTATCCAAATTTGCGTTATTATGTTTGCTGCATCTTTATCGCCGTTGTCATTAGCGCCTGAGGAGCTTGATGCGTACCTGGCCAACGGCTGGTTCAGGATGAACCAAACAATATTCACCACACATTTTTTACAGTTTAATAAAACATTTTATAATGCTATTTGGCTTAGGGTACATATTACAGATTACTCACCCGGCAATAAACATACGACAATCCTTAAACGTATAAAGCAATTTAGAGTTGAAATAAAGCAGGGCAGAATAACTACAGCTCACGAGGCTTTATATGAAAAATATAAAGAAGCGGTTGCTTTTGATGCCTATACATCGCTTTACCAACTACTGTTTGGCAGTTACACCCACAACATTTATAATACCAGGCAGGTGAATATATACGACGACGCGCTATTAATTGCAACTGGTTTTTTTGATGTGGGTAAAACAAGCGCAGAGGGCATTGTAAGTATTTATGACCCTGCCTACCGTAAATATAGCCTGGGCAAATGCTTAATATACAGCAAGATTGACTATTGCAGGCAGCAAGGCCTAACTTACTTTTACCCAGGCTATGCTGTACCAGGCTACACCGCATTTGACTATAAATTGGACATTGCCGCAGAAAAGCTGGAATATTACAATATTGCAACCGGGCAATGGGTGCCACATACAACTGCGCAGGCCATGTTTAAACCACTTGATGAAATGTGCTGCAGGTTGCAATTGCTGCAAGCAGCCCTGCAAAAAGCCAACATAAACATGCAACTGCTGTACTACCGTTTTTTTGACGCAGCCCTTAATATAACCCTTTGGCCGGGGCTGTTGGGATACCCCGTTTTTTTGCTGCCAATAAATTATAAGCAGGATGATGTGGTTGTGCGCCTTATTGTTTACAATGTTGCCAGTGGCAATTATATAATAACTGAATGCACGGCAGTGTACAGCATGCGCGACGATCACAATGCAGCGCATATTTTTTCAACCGATGTGCTGCATGTGGAAAAAGAATTGTTCTCAGCCATTCACATTAACCAGGTGGTGGCGTTTGTAGCAAATTATAACAATATTACAGGCCGGCTTAATGCATAAATGGTACAGCGGCAATATAGCCCGTTCCTAATGGTTCAGGCTATATTTAACATGTGCTTTTATATTATTTTTATTCGGAAGGTACTATTACAATTTTTGCAAGTATGGCGTCGCTGGGTGCATAAGTTACTCCATTTTGGTTTTGCGCTTCAATAGTTAGCGTACCCGCGGTATGGGTTACATAAAACGCATAGCCATTATACACATCAGGTATCAACTCGTAAACACCATCGCCAAAGCTTATTGAAGTGATAATGCCATCATTCGCATTTGACTGGTTGTCAATCTCAGGCATATCAATGTTTACATACCATGTCTTTGTGCTGTTGTCATACTGCCAGTCTGATGGCTGGATAGTTGTATTTACGGTAATATTGGGAATAACAATGGTCTTTTTCGTACAACCTGGTAAAATAATTACAGCAGCTAAAGCTAAAATTGATAGAACTTTTTTCATACAATGTGCATTTAATTTGTTGGTGTTAATTTTTGGCTTTCGCCGTTTGCACTGTATGACTGCTTATAATCTACTTTGTTACATATAAAATTTTTGTAAACAAATATTTAACAAGTTTTTTGGGTGAACGCTTTAAACAAATAGACGAAACGCGGAAATATCATATTTATATGCCGGCATGTCGTGCATGCATTATAATTATTGCAATAACCTGCCACCTCAACCGGCCTTGTTTGCTCTCTATATCTATGCCATTGTAAAATTGTTTACAAATAAAATGCCCACTGTGCTAAGCCTAATAACTTAATTTACTGTCCCATTTTATACAACGCTCCGCCCGTATCACCGGGGCCTGTACCGGGGTTGGTAAGCCAGTACACCTCACCTGAGGTATCTTCGCCAAAGCCTGTAATTTTTAAGCCGGTAGTATAATTTTGCAGTGTTATTTTTCCGCGCTTCCATACCCCATTGGTATTTTGAAGATAAAAGAAAGGCCCCGTCCAGTCGGCAAATACATACCGCCCTTTTAAACCCGATATTGCGGCGCCATTGTAAACATAACCGCCAATTACACTTGCGCCTTCGCGGTGGCTGTACTCAGTTATAGGCATGGTTAACCCTTTTGTATTACACCCCGTTGATGGGTCGTAACAATGCGTACCTTCTGTAAGCCGCCAGCCATAGTTGGCGGCTTTTTCAATAATATCCACCTCCTCCCACTGGTTTTGCCCTACGTCACCGGCAAATAACTGGCCATTGGCCTTATTAAACGAAAACCTGTAGGGGTTACGCAATCCATACGCCCAAATTTCAGGTTTAGTTCCTGCTGTATTTGCAAAAGGGTTTCCGGCAGGTATTTTATAGGTTTTAGCGTCATTCACGTCTATTCGCAGCATTTTCCCCAGCCAGGTATCCATTTTTTGGCCGTTGCCTATAGGGCCATGCTTATCGCCCGCACCACCACCATCTCCCAGGCCAACATACAGGTAGCCATCAGGCCCAAACTTAATACAGCCGCCATTGTGATTCGATTCCGGTTCTTCTACAGTAAGTATTATTCTTGCGCTGCTTTCATCAGCCTTGTCACCACCAGAGTTTAATTTATATTCAGCCAGTACCCCTTTATGGTTGCTGCCGGCGCCGTTAGACGGGGCACTATAAAATACATAGAATTTTTTATTAGTTGCAAAGCCTGGGTGCAGCGTAATGCCCAACAGCCCCCGCTCGTCATAACTATTGTTTATATTAACCATTTTGTCGCTTACGTCAAGCAAAATGCCGCTTACTTTACCGCCCTTAATAATTTTTACTTTACCTGTTTGCTCAGTTACCCAAATTGTTCCGCTACCGGGAAAAACCATATCAGTGGGCGCCTGCAGGCCACTGCTTACCAATTCTGCTTTTATTGATATGTCGGGCATGTTATCCCCGCTGCCCTGCTGTGCGTTACAAAACGTAAATACTAAAAGAGATGCAGCGAGCAGCCATTTATTTTTCATATATATTGTTTTTGTGTTTTATCATATTTAACGCGGTCCAGGTTTCATTATGCACCTGCATTTGCATTCGTTTACCGGTATCAACAAAACCTGCAAGCAGGTAACATTTTATGGCGCTGCTGTTCCATTCAAATACGTTTAATTCTACTGCACCTGCATATAGTTGTGTAAAGCAATAATCCAATAATTGTTTAATAACCAGGCTGCCGATGCCTTTACCCCTGTTTGATGCCCCAATAATAAGCTTATCAATCTTACACAAATTTTCATTTACAATAATTATTTCGGCATGGCCTGTTACTCTATTTTCCGTTGTTGTAACAATGCTGAAAGCAATACTGTTTTTGTCAGCCAGGTAATTATTTAACTGGCCCTGGGTTAAGGGAAAAGTAAAATAATTACCGGCTATTGTAATTAACAGCTTTTCATTATCTATCCATGATATAAAGGTGTCAAAATCAGCTTCGCAAAATGGCTGCAGTTTAACCATGCGGTTACATTGTTATGCAATCTACAAACATTATGGTTCAGTTATAAACCGTTAATCACTAACTATTTGCTGATAAGGCTGTATTGTTTAAGGCAAAGCCTGTTGAAGCACATTTTAGCTCCACTATCTTTGCATTTTTCGGTAGGTTGGGGTCAACTTACTCTTATCTTAATAAGAACGAATATAGACTGGCTAAGGATCTTCCAACGTTTTGTAAACTATAAAACCGGGTTTAATCACATCACAATGCCGAACACGCTAATCATTGTGGGCTGTTTCCCGGCGCTGATGCGATTAGACGTGTATTAGCTAGGTTAACCGCAAACACTTCGAAATAGACTAAGTGATGCATGCAACAATTTAGGCATGCTACCGGCAATATATAGTTGAGATCAACACGTGCTTATTCAGCAACCCTTATGCCAACTGCATCCGTTTTTTTACTTTCCCTGCTTTTTGCTGTTGCGGTTGACAGGCTGTAGAAATAAGTTGTGTTAGCGGTAATGCCGGTGTCGCTAAATTCCGTTGAACCGGCAGGCAATTCTTTTAGCAGCTTAAATTCCTCGTTAACGCCGGCACGGTATATCCGCACTGTTTTAACGGCCGGGTCTGCAGGCATATCCCACCGTAAGGTTACGTTTTGTTGTGAACCAATTACAGATACATTGGCCGGCGAAGAAGGCAGCGCCAAAGGAATTGTAATTGATGCATTTGAGCTAAAACTGCTAACATCGCCGGGCTGCACGCCAACTGCCTGTACAACATAGCTATAATGCCAGCCGTCATTAATAACGCTGTCAACATAACTATTGGCAGCGGCTACAACTGGCGTGGGTGTAACAAGTTGCTTATCCGCCTGCTGCACACCCTGCTCATCAGTTGCGGTACGGTAAATATTAAAACCGGTAAGCAATTGCATAGAAGAAATTTTTTCCCATGTAATAAATATGGCATTACCTGTTTTAATAGCCTTTACCCTGGTTGGTATAGGTGTAACACCGCCATAAATAACAGGAAGCCTTGCTGATTGCGGGCTTACGTTGTAGGATGTATTCTCATCTGCAACAGCATAGGAATAAATTTTTGGCGTTTGCGATACTGGCAGTGTATCATAATAAACCAGTGCAGAATCTGTACTTAATAACATTCTTTGCAAGGGTACCAGTTTGCCTGCGTAGCCTTCGCCACGGTATACATAATAACCTCTTGTATCATTCTCCGTTTTATTAAACGTTAGCTTTACTATATTTCCTTTACGGTTTACAGCAACGTTTTGCGGAGGAAACCGATTGTTATTGCTGCCTTTTAAAACGGCATTTACACGGGCGCTAGGGTTACTTCTGCTAAAGTTTCCGTTTGCTACTATCGAGTAAAAATAGGTGGTGGCAGGCGCAATACTTCTGTCGACATAAATAGTATCTTTTGCCGGTACACTTGCAATTCGGCTAAATGGTTTGTCATAATCTGTTCCGCGGTACACATCAATTGAAATAAGATCGTTAGTATTAATAAGCTGCCACGCAATCCTAATGCTTTTGTCGTCGTTAACACCCCGGGCAGTTATTTTTAGCACTTGCCCAACATCCTGTAGTTTTGATTGGTTGTAAACGTTTATAACGTCTGTTTTAATTCCATCATTACCCAAATTATCAACAGGAACAGCATAATAACTATACGCCATTTTAGGTGTTACACTTTGGTCGGTTATATTTAATTGCAGTTTACCTCGTTCGTCACCCGTAAATAAAACTTTCACAGGCACCTGGGCGAAAACAGTGTCGCCAAATTTTGACCTGAATATTTTTGCACCTCCAAAGTTAGCTGCGCCGCTCATGTTAAACACAAGATTAATTTCCTGGTCGGCTACATTCATTTTGGCAGGTTGTAAAATACCGCTAAATGCATTGGCCGGAAAAGAAACGCTGGTAGTGGCCACTTCTTCCCTACTTCCGTTTCTTACCATATACACCTTGTAGCTATATGTACCGGGCGCGCTTATTTTGTCAAAATACCCACACCCCAGTGCCATCACGTATAAAGGCATAGTTGCATAGGGGTACAGCGAATCCAGCGTTGTTACAGGTGCCGCGCGCCGCCACAAGTTTTGAGCAACAGCGTCAGACGGCCGCTGATTAAGCAAAAGGCTTAGCGGTGCCGCAAGTACGTTGCCGGCAAGGCCGTCAACCGATTTTGGGAAAATGGTTTCGGCAACAGGTTGCCACGTCGCATCACCATCCTTTTTCCGCTCAATAACATAACTGAATTTTTTGGGCAGATCCTTCCCGCAATACACAAATATGCCGTCTTTGCCGGCGGCCGAGGCCATGCCTTGTGCATAACCACCATTAGTAATATGCAACATCAGTATGGTTGCCGTAACTATCTTTATTATTAAGCTTACCCGCATAGTTGGTTATTATTAAATACTGCCTATAAATTATTTTTAATAATCACAGGTTACAGGCAATGTGCCCTTAACCCACTTAAAGCTAAACCCATCAGTGCCTGCTTTAAGCATCGCCTCTACCGTTACAGATTTTTCTAATGGGTCCATGAATGGAATTGCTTGACGAACTGTGGCCGAAAAAGTTGCGTCAACCGAGGCATCAATGTGCAGGGCGCTTTGTGCATAGGCAGCAGTAAGCGTACCCTTTACATCAAGGCTGCCATTAATTGATGTGCCCGTAAATGCGCTTGCCAGCCCCGCATTTACATCCACATACACCGTGGCCTTTAACCCTGCGTTGGCGCCGTTGCCAAAGTTGGCCCATATATTGGCGTCAACACCGGCATGGGCCCTTGCATAGCCGCTTACAATTACGTAGTCAAAATCTTTATCTACATCTAAAAACATTTTACCTGCCGCCAGGAAAAACCCTTTCAACTGGTTGCCATTTTGTGCCGGCCAGCAATTGTTTTTTATGTACATATACTGCGTGGCTGTTTGCCATATATCTGAATTAACATCAAGCGGGTGATCGCCCAATAAAAAGCCCATTGTATAAGTACCCCCTACCGGCAATGGCCCCTGTACTACAGCATTGCCTGCACCTACCACATAAAAGCCCTGTTTATCAACCTGCATTTCAACTGTTCCGGTAATACTCGCGGAGCCCATATTAACGTCCTTAACATTAAGAGTGCCGTGCAGTATGCCTTCTTTAAACTTATAGGTCATTGTAAAAGTGCCTAATGATGTGCTGTTGGTGGTAGTAATACCGTCGCCGTCTACCTGCACATCACCATACACTGTAAATACCATGTGGTTGTTTGTAATACCACTATCTTTCGGCATCTTGCTTAACATTGTACCAGCGAATGTTAGCACATCCCAATCACCGTTTACCACATTCATATATCCTTTGTCAAGCTTAAGCTTATACCCGTCAGAAGAGCCGGAAGAAAGATCAAGCTCATAACCCACAGGTAGTTGAACACTATAAGACGGGGTTGCACTATTTACAGCAATGAATTTGGCTGGTATTACTTCAAAAGTTTTGTCCGGTTTTTCTTCTACCTGTCCTTTAATTACGATAGAATCTTTATTGATGGTTATGTTTGGAGTGTTCGGATTATCAAGTGTGCTGAAATTTACAAATCCTTTCCCTTCAAACAAGGTTGATACATTGGATATGCTTGCAGACCCCTTGGTATAATTAAGCGTAAGTGCCATCGGGGCAACCCTTGGTGCATTTACATCAATGGTGCCTATAAGGTTGAAGAAATCGCTGCCATTAAAAATGCCAGTTGGCCTAAACGCGGCCATTGGGTTGCCACTTAATGGTGTGGCAACATTGGCCTGGTTTAATGAGAATATGTTTTCATCATTACTTAATAACTGTATGTAGCTTACACCCACAACAGCGCCGGGAAGCAATCCCAAATTTTTAATAGTTGCACAATTGCTGCCTTCAGCAGCGGCGATGGAAAAACGCCAGTGTGGTTGTTGGTCGCTTCCTACCTTGGTATCGTAAACCATTACCGCTTTTTTAGGATCAATATCACTTAAAGAGTTTGCCCCACCGCCCAGCTGTATGCCGGCAACATTAAAACTATCCATCACCATCATATCGCTACGCAGGTTAAATAAAGCAAAAGGAATATCAAGCTTGCTTGTTTTAACCGTTGCTGTTTTGGAGAATATACCGCCTTTTGCAGGGTCAAGCGTCCAGTTATCAACCTGTAATTTCCATTTTTCAAACGCCAGTATAAGTGGTTTACCTTTTGCAGGTGTAATGCTGCTGTCATCCAGCACCACATCATCTACATCCACCGTAAATTTTGGAGGATTTGCAGTTGGCACCGAACAATTAAGGCCAATACTCAGGTGAATTTTGCCATCTGCTGCTATGTATGATTTGGAAGGATCGGCAGTGCCATCAAACTGTATAAAATTAAGAGCCACCGGTTTTCCCGAAGCGTCACTTAGATGGTACAGCGCTGAAAGTGACCCTGGAACATTGTACTGAATATTTCCGTTGCCATTTAAAACCTGGCTAACATAATATTGTGCATTTAGCGGCTGATTTACATTAAGCTTGGCGGCTGCAATTTTTTGATCAATTGCTATATCTGTTGTTACTGCCCTAATGGCATTTATGTTTGTATTTACAGTATTATTATTGTTTAATTCAGAAAGGTAGAAATTAGCTTTTTGGTTGTTAAAACTTAAGTAAGTGCTGGGGTAGTTAAATGAATTATCTACAATATTTATATAACCGCCAATATACCCCATGCCATCATCGCCTTTGCTAAGTACAAGCTGTGCGTTAGGCTTGGACACATCGTTGGTAATCATTACATTATACTTGTTAAGATACCTGAACTTTAAAGTAGATACTGCATCAAGCACAATACTATTGTCCTTTGGCACGCCAAATGTTTTCCCGTTAATTACCTGTGGCACAAATAAAGCACCGGTTATTCTTACCACATCGTTACCGGGCAATAAGCTAAATTTAGACTTACCGTTAGCAAGTTTTATGGTGCCCGTAACCCATACTCCACCAACAGCCCTGGTCATTTTTTCTATTGAAATAGGAAAGCCGAACACGCTTTGAATAGTTAAGGCTGTATCTGATTTAAGGTTAAGGTCAGCCTTGCCAAGTAAACCTCCGCCATCTGTTTTTATAATGGTTACCTGCCGGTCGCCAATTACCGTAAAGCTTGTATCCAGGGTGGCAGTAATAGTTGCCTGTTGCGCCAAAAACACCGGCACACCTGTTATTGTATAATTACCGCCAACGCCGGTTTTAAATACCAGGGCATCTGTATTGGCGCCTGACGGATCGTTATTTGCAATATTTACAAACACACGGGCATTAGTTACGGGCACCCCATCCAGCTTAACAATACCTGTAATGGTGCTGCCGCGCTGGATGCCAACAGGTATAACAACAGGTGTTACCGACTCTTCATTTTGAACATTTTTAACTATGGGTATAAAGCCTATACCATCAGGCCCGGCTATGCGGAATGAATAATTGTTGATAGAAACGTTTTCAAATTCAAAATCACAAATACCCTGGCTGTTGGATGTGTGCAAATCGTTGCCTAAATACACTTTGGCATTGCTTATGGCATGGTTGGCGTTATCTGGCTCGGTAATTAAAAACCGTATGCGGTGCTTGCGGCGAAAAACCACCTGGTTAAGGGGCGCCTTTTGTATTGCCGTGTTGATAATTATTGTTGTATCGAAATAACCGGGATCAACGGGGATGATCTTAAGCGTATCAATTAGGTTAGATGGAAGATTTACCGTAAAGCTACCATCAGTAGCAGTTGGGATGACCTGCCCGTTAGTACGTTTTAAATAAGCCGAAACTCCCAGGGTTACACCTTTTTCACCACTTATTATCTTACCGGTTATTTTAGCACCCGGGGTAAGGTTAATACTTTCTACCTTTTGGGCGCCAAATACAGGCAATGCAGTAATTGTTCTGATTGCAAAATTGTAACCATCTTTTGCAACAACATAGCTGCCGGCTAACCCGTTTTTTACCTGGTCGGGAGTTGGAAATAGATTACCTACTATCGCCTCATAATAACCATTGTCGTCTGAAAATGTGTAAATGGATGTTTTGTTTGATACCGAGCCGCCAATAACCGCCTTTTTTATTGGCAGGCCGCTTCCGTCTTCCAATACCCTGCCAGCAACTCTCGAAAGAGGAATTATTAGCGGCACTGTTACTGTTGTGGCATTTTTATCAATTTGTACTATGCTTGAGTTAAATAGAGTACCATCCTGATCGGGACTGCTGCAAACCTGCACATAATACTTGCCGTAGTCGGCAAATAGTTGTCGTAATGCGCCGGTTGAATCTTTTTCTCCTAAGGATGTTGTGTATAGTTTTTCATATACAGTATTATATATGTTTGCTGCATCGTTGCCGGTTTTTATAGCACCATTAAAACTAATTGCGCTTGTTTTATTCAGTTCAGGATTGACGAGCAACCCTTTAGTGTATACATTATCTCCTTCACCCAACGGCAGGGTTTTGTCTTTTTGTACTTCCCTGAAAATAGTAACTATAAGGCCTTTAGCAGCAACGCCGGATATTGATGTTCCTATTATATTTATCTTCCTGTCCCTAACATAGCTTACCAACTGTTTGCAATCTTTAACAGCAAACGCGTCTGCAACAATATCAACATCCACAGCAGAAAGGTGAGGATTATTGGGCACTATATAATAAAAGCGTTCCAGCGTCTGGCCGCCATCATCGTCTACAATTTCGTCGCTTCCCTGTAATATATTTATCATACTGCCACCTACCCCTTTTGCGTTTACCGCACCTTGCCGGGTGCCAATTACAGGTGTTACCGCCCCCAGCTTGTAGTTGCCTGCACCAAGCACCGGCGTTACAAGCACTTTACTGTTTAAGCCGCCCTGCAGTGCACCGTTAAAAGGATTGTTGCCACCTGCCTGCGCGCCCGCGGCAACCTTGCTGGCTGCGTCGCCAATATTGGTACCCCAGGTTTCATCTTCATAACCCATCTTAGCCTTTTGATTATCGATTGGATTATTATTTTTTGCCTGCTCCTGTTGGGCATCGTTATTGTTTACCGGGCAAGGTTTTGCAACTTCATCAGTGCCTGCATGTGGCTGAGACATAAGCGAACCTGTACCAACCTGGCCTTTTTTATTAAGGTTTACAACGCTTACAGTAAAGTTGCCGTTACCATCAGTAGTGCCAGACCCCATTACCTGCCCTGCGTCGAGTAACCGAGTGTTGGTCTGCCCATCGCCGGATTGAAAAAACACCTCAGTTACAGAAGAGCAATTATCTTTTAATGCATCATTTAAATAATGAACGGTGCCATCCTTGTCAACAATTTTATATCCTACCACAACAGAAAAATCCTGGTTGGCGTACGCTCTTGTCTGTTGTTTATCATCTGTTGGCCATTTATATACTATCTGCCCTGTAAGTACAGATTTTGGCGGATCTTTCGAAACAATGGGATACTTTGCTGTAACCGAACTATCATAAATATTTTCATAACTGTCAAACTGCAAATTCTTTGTTTTATATATTACCGTTGCAGAATGCGTAAAAGATATTTCCGTAGCCGTAAAATTATCTTGCGTAAGTGGTGTAAAGTTTATATTACCCTGTAAGCCAAAAGCGTTGTTACCATTACCAACAGGCCCTGCATCAGAAGGTTGTTTGGCTATTATATAGTACTCGTCTCCAGGATAGAATTCATTTGCTATCAGGTTGTGAAACTGCACAAACGATACATCCTTTCCATTCTTATCCTTTTCAAGCTGGGTAACACCTGTAGCCACTTCAACATAGCCCGACTCCTGTGCATTTGCTTCAGTAAGCAGGCCTTCCACCAATGGCATATAAGACTGTTTGTTTTTACGATACAGGCTAATTTTAATGCCCGCATCAAATTGCTTGGTATTTGTTTGATATATAAAAGAGCCGGTTGAGTCAATATTCCATTGTTTATCATTGTCATTATCATTATCCTTCAGCTTTATACCAAATTTATCTACCTTATAGGCAGGAAATTGCTTTTCAACATATAGTTTTAGTGAGTAGCCATAGGCTTTTGCAAGTCCTTCCGCAGCGGTAACTGTTAAGCTGTCGTGTATGGATTTTGGCTTATCGGCCATCCACAATTTTGTAACAGGCAGGCCGTCGCTGTTATAATATTTATTTAGAATATTTAGATAGAAGAATATACTATCGTGGTAAAACGATGCAGGCAGTAAAACTGAAGCCTTATAACCGCCCTTGTCATCTGTCCGCACGCTGGTGGTTAACTGGGCAAGCTTAACCATGTTTTGAGAACCGCTGTCTTTTTTAAATACATCAACCTGGATAGTTGTGTGGGTAGCCTTATATGCAAGCTTGGAGTAACCTATACTATATTTTAAGTTGCCTTTAAGTGTTACCAGGGTTGCATTATTTTCATCAGCAACCCGGCGGTATACAAACGGAACAGATGTTGCATTTTGAACAGTATTGCCTGACGCGTCTAATGCGGTAACGGTTGCTATATAGCTGGCACCATTTACAAACCCAATACTATCGCATTGGTCAGCTGTACGTCTCATAACATTTTTTAATCTTAATGCATTGGCAAGCGTGAGATTAGACGCAAGATCGGCTACAGTTATTTGCTGCCTTGCAATAGTGGTATTGTAATCAATCTGCTTGAAAAGGCCTGCTCTTGAAGGCGCGTTTTTTACTTCAACCTTGTATTTCAAAATATTTTTAGTGGCATACTCGCTGCTGTCAAAATGGTTATTTTTAATAAATGCCCAGCTAAGCACCAGGTCGCTATCGTTATTTACATTTATAACTTTCGCACTGTCATTAGGAACTAGTACATGCAGTTTTGAACCCAGTGAAGGGTCTAATTTTACCAGGGCATCAGCTTTGTACACAAAGCTTCTTATTTCACTACGGCCATTGTTTCTGTATGATGAGCCTGATAACCCAGGTAGCGCTGTAACACTCCATGCATACTTTCTGCCTTCAACCAGTTGTGGCTCACCCGGGCCATATAAAAGAATATTGGTGTTAGTAACAGTTTCATAAAAGGCCGGCGTTGTTTTTGAATTCATTGCATCGGCTGGGTTTTTATTGGGGTCCAGCATTTCAACAATTCTAAAAACATATTGCTGTGTGCCGGGGTCAGAGCCGGCAGGTATGTTCCACGAGAAAGTAATGTTTTGTGGAGTATTGGCAACGTTACCATTGAAATTTGTTTCTTTATCGGCTGGCCTCATTAGCAGCGGTGGCTCCAGTTGGGTTAACCTTATTACAGTGCAACCACCCGGTTCATCGGCAGACAATGCAACTGCCGGGGCGTCAAAATTGTAAGCCCTTACACAAAAAGTGTAGGTGCCTTCAGGCAGCCCATTTTTTTGGAATATATCAGATGCTGTAATATTTTTCAGGTCGAGTGAGTTGTAGTCGTAAAGGGAAGAAAGGGTTGGTATATCAACCATAAAAGGCACACCCGGCTGCAATACAACCGGCTGCGACGGGCGAAAGCCGGGCCTTGTCGAAATTTTTATGCCGTTGCTGCCGGTAATGTCAGCTTTTAAATAAACACGTAAAACGCTTGGTGTTGTATTGGTTAACAGTATAACCATTTTGCCCATAGTGGTAGCATAATCGCTTAACTTGGTTGAGTAAGGTGGCGTAATAGTAAAAGTTGCCGTAACCTGCGCTTTTGCAGTAACAGAAGCAGTTAACAGCAATAAACATGTTACCAGTTTTAATAAAGTATTTTTCATAACTATATTGTTTAAAAGCTTAAAGTGTACCCTAATTCACAGGTATTTTCAGCATATTTTATTTGTGATCCATTTATGTTTTGCGGGCTATTGTTTAAAAGCGTATACCTTACATTAAGCCTGTTATGCCTTGATGGCTGCCAGTTACCATTAAACATTAAATTATAAATACCGGTTTTGCCCTGCGGGCCGTTGCTTATAGTATAAGTATTACTTAATGATGCCAGCAACTTTCCCTTAAACCAGTTCTTGCTTAGTGCTGCCGTATAACTGTTGTTTTTAAATTCGCCTGTTGACAGGCTGTTGGTTGCCCGGTTTAAACTGGCAGTTATGCTTAAGGCCTTTTTTATTATGGTACAGGTATAGTTTAGAAGATATATTTCAGTGGTAATATTGTTGAATGTTTGCGTGGTGGTATTGTCGTCGGTAAGGTTGGCGCGGTTGTATGAGGCAACTATAACATGCGAAAAAACGGTGTTTACAATTATGTAGCGCGGCGTTATAGATATATTATTATTGCTGTTGGCAAGCAGGTACTTATTTTGCACCAAAACAACTGTTGGCTTTGAGTTGGATGAGAAGTTAGTGAACGATGCATCAATGCCCAAATGTTTTGTAATGTCTGCGCTAAGGTTAGCAAGCCCTATAGTGCGTGATGTTGTGGCCTCTTTTTGATTACGCACGTTATCATCCTGTTTGCCAATGCTGCCGCTAAGCCGCAATTTACTGTTAAAAAGGTTTAAAGATGGAGATACAGTATAACTTCTAACATCATTATTAAAATAGTATACGCCCATACTTTTAAACTCAGGGTCAACATATTTATACTCCAGCTTCAATGAAAATATAGCGCTTGTAAAACCAACCGCGCCCCTGCCGGCCAGGTAAAAAGCTGTACTGCCATTAATGGGCATAAATTTTCTTGCCGTATTTACCCATTTGCTACTGTCTGGCATACTAAAATTACTGCCAATATCATCTGTCCACAAACTGCCACCGGCATCTGCTTCAATAAACAATTTTTTAAAGAACTGAACCCGCCAGGCAACTGAGCCTACCGTGTTTGCTGATGGCCGTACCAGCTGTTTGGTAGAGCCTTCAACAACTACGCTCGAGCTGTCGTCCTTTGCATTTAACATGCTTAAAGTGAAATAACTTTTTTCGTCGCCAACACCCAGTTTCATGGCGATGCCTTTGCGCGAGAAACTAAATGGCTGCAATGTGCCCAAAGTAGTATCAACCGCGGTTGCCCTGTTCATACGGCCGTACATTACCGCCAGGTGAAATTTGCCCGGGTTTAGCTCAATACCTTCGCCCAACATGGCATAACCGTCTAAAGTGTAAGGAGAAAAACTTAGGTTGCGGTACCCAAAATGCAACGTTAGCCATTTGTATGTAGGGCTTAAACCAAACTGGTTAAATGGCTGGCTAAAATTCCTGTCCTGCTCACTGTAAGTAAAGCTTAGCGGAATATCAAAGCCGTAAAGCGATATATCTGTGTTGCCCGAAATAATGTATGAAAAAGGTTTGCGCCTGGCCGGTATGCCTGAAGATGAATATGCAATACCCCTAACGTCAATGCCACCGTTTATAGTTACCGGCTTTTGTTTATCAAGCTGCGAAATATCCTGGGCACGTACTGTAAAGCACAATAATACCAGCAGTAAAGAATATGGCAATCGTGTTTTCATATTTTTTGTACGGTTACATTTTCGCCATTCACTACACGCACCGCGTAATTTTTATTTAGGAATGGAGTGATATTTACCACATTTCGGCCCTGCACAAGGGGTATTTGCTGAATAGTTTCGCCGCTGTTACTGATAATAGTTGCAGATGCATTTTTTTTTGCGCCTGTAAAGTTGATGTAGATGTTAAGCTGGGCGTCGGGCTCTATAGTAATGTTTGCAGCATCAGTCATTTGTCCCTTATCATTAATGCCATAAACTTAGCCTGCCCTTACGACAAGCGCAACAGCATTTGAGTAACTGGCAAGAGCACTTTAGTAAGTGGTTGATATTTAAATGGCCTGCAGGCGTTCCATAACTTCCTGCTTTTTGCGGCGGGATATTTCAATTATTTCGTTTCCATAAACAATAATATAGCCGCTGTCCTGGTTTTTGTAGCCTATTACATGGTCAAAATTTACCAGGTGGGAATGGTGCACCCTTATAAAATTATAGGGCGCCAGTTGTTCCTCCATATCTTTCAGCGTACGGGTAACGGTTTGTTTAGGACGGTTAATAAAGTATATAATAGAATAGTTGCTTTGCGATTCAATCCGCACAATTTCGTTTACAGGCACGAATTGAGTAACCGTACCAGTTGGAATACCGATCTTTTTTACGGTGTTTGTTTTTAACTGTTGTAAAAACTGGGACACTAATTGGTTTTCCGCCTTTTTTTTATTGTCAATACATTTATTAATGGCTACGGTAAGCTCGTCAAGCGATATAGGCTTAGTTAAATAGTCCAGTGCATTTAGCTTGATGGCTTTTAGTGCATAATGCAGGTGGGCTGTTGTAAATATTACATTAAAATTTATTACCTGCAATTGTTGCAAAAGTTCAATGCCGCTCATGCCCGGCATTTCAACATCTAAAAAAAGTATATCTATTTCATTTTCGGTTAACAGCTTAATACCATCTGCCGGTTTGTTGGTACACGCAACAACTTCAACCTGTGTCGCAAACTTCTTCTTAAGCATTAATTGCAGCGTTTGCACACAGTTTTGCTCATCATCTATAATTATTACTTTCAGCATATCCAATTTTTTCAAAAGTTTCTATCGGTATTTCCAGAATAATCCTTGTTCCCGCAGCTTTACCGCCCGGCGTATACAGGTCTTCTATAATTACTTTGCCCGCCTGGCCATCAATCTCAGTCATGCTTAAACGTTGTTGTGTTATTTGCATGCCGTAGGATACATTATTATTGCGTTTTTCTTTTTTGATCTCTCCCGCCGTTTTTCTACCAATACCGTCGTCTTCAATTGTACATACGATTGTTTTAGGTCCGGCGGTGCTAATGTCAATAATTAATTTCCCCCTACCCTCTTTTTGCAGCAGCCCGTGCCATATAGCGTTTTCAATATATGGCTGCATTAGCATAGGCGGTACCAGTATGCTGCCGCCTATGGCGTTGTTAATGTTTACATAGTAATCAAATTTATTATTGCAGCGCCTATGCTCCAATTCAAGGTAAAGCTGAAGCGAAATCATTTCATCTTCAAGCGTTACCAGTTTCTTCATTGAGTTATCTAAAATTATGCGTACCAGCTTTGAGAATTTGGTAAGGTATTCACTGGCATCCTCCTGTTTATTTTCCCAAATATATTTTTGGATAGAGTTAATAGAATTGAATATAAAATGTGGGTTCATCTGGCTGCGCAGGGCTTTCATTTCAAGCTCGGCTATCATTTTATTTACCGCAGTTTTTTCTTTTTCAACATGCACTATTTTCTTTATCCTGTATAGAGCAATTAAAATTACTGCTACAACAAATGCCAGCACACATAATATTTTAAACCACCATGTTTGCCAAAAAGGCGGGTGTATGTAAAACCTTACCTGGGCTATATCACCGGTCTTTATGCCGTGGCTGTTTGTTGCTCTTACTTTAAAAACGTATGGGCCGCCACCCAGGTTTTGATAGGTAGCAGTGCGTTTGGTTCCGTCAGCTATCCATGCCTTGTCAAACCCTTCCAGCATATGCTCAAAAGTTATGTACTCGCTGTTTGTATAGTCAATGCCGGTAAATTCAAAAACAATATTATTTTGTTTGTAGGTAAGGTTTAGCTGCTTTTGGGCAAAGCTGTCTAATAAAACATTACCGGGCCTGTTATCAATTTTCATATCCACTACAAATGGCTTAACCCTATTGGTATTTATATCAATTTCAAGCGGGTTAAATTTGGTGTAGGCCATGCGGTAGCCGATGTACATGTTTTTGTTATAATCAAACAATTGCACCGGGTCCGATGAACTGTTGTAAATACCATCAGGCGATGTAAATTTTTTAAATTCGTCCTTGTCAGGGTCATACCTGAACAAGCCATGCAACGTGTATATCCAAAGTTTATTGAGAGAGTCTTTTCTTAGTGAATTATTTTCCAGCTTAAATATTTCCTGCTCAGCGCCCTTAATGCTAAATTTTTGCAAATCAGTGTTGTATTCAAGCAGCCCGAATGCGCCACCTATATATACTTTGTTATTTATTTTTTCAACAACCATGAAATCCTTCAAACTGTTATTACCCTTTATATTTACCGGAATATCCTTAAATGTGCCAGTTACGGTATCAAGCAAGTACAGGCCGTTCCATCCTGCACACAGTAATTGCCCATTGTTAATAAAGGCGCCGTCAAACAGGTTGGCAGGCAGCAGTTTATGGGCGCCGATACCGGGCTGATTAAGATAAAATTTATATTGGTGGTTGTTGGTATTAAATTTAACAATGCCTTCGGATGTGAATATCCAAAAATCATCATTTGCCAATATCATTTTACCAGCCTGCAAAAATATCTGTGCTCCTCTCAGCCGCAGGCTTACAGTATCAACGGAGCCATTTTCAATTTTTATAAGACCGCCGTCTGTTGGCAGCCACAGGCGTTTTTTGGCATCCTGGTACATGGCTTTTGTCCAGCGCCAGTCGTAGTAAATGTCATTTTTATCAAACGCGTAATCGTGATAATACCATTGCACAATTTTTTCCTGCTGCTTATCGTACTTTGCCACACCTGACCCATTAACTGCCAGCCAGCTTATTTTATTATTAAAAGGGTCGTCCTTTATGCCTGCAATCAGGTTATATGCATCACCGTCAAGCGCGGGCAATTCAGCAGACTGAAACTGCTGTTCCTGCTTATTTATTTTACTAAGTCCCCGCCAACTGCAAATCCAAATAACACCATCTTTATCAGTATAAATGTAGTTGCTGAAATTATTTAGCAGGTTAGATTTTTTTGCTGGGTCGTACGTTATCCATTTTACAAATTTCCTTTGCTGCTTATCAAACAGCCCAAGCCCCCGTGTGTGGGTTAATACCCATATAATATTTTTACCGGTTAAAGGTATTGATTGTGCTGCACCCTGGTAAATGGCGGCGCCCAGGTATTGCTTCGGTTGCAGGCTGTAGGTTTTATTAACACCACTACCGTCCTTGCCATCAAACAGCTGAAAACCACTACCCCATGTGCTTATCCATATTTTACCTTCGTCATCCTCATAAAACCCGCGGGGCCAATAATTATTGTCATAATATTTACAGGTGTTATTTGCTGTGTTGTAAACATAATAGCCCCACCGCCTTATTCCTGTCCATATAAGCCCCTTGCTGTCTGCAAATGTAACATAAGGTTCACCCTTATAAGCCGGCTGCTGGCTGGTTGCCGTTATGGCTAAATTGCCTGTATTAATTTTAAAAAGGCCTTTGTATGTATTATACCAAACAGCCTTCTTTTTTTCATTGTACACAAGGGAAAAACTACCAGTACTGAAAGCTGACCTTATAACAACAAAGCCCTGTTTTCTTTGGTCGTAATAACAAAGGCCAGAGCCGTAAGCCAGCCATATTCTGTCGTTTTCGTCTATGGCAATATCTAAAATATCGTTGTATGGAAGGGATGTACTGTCTTTCGGGTTATTACGAAAATTTTTAAAGTTTACACCATCAAACCGGCTAAGGCCATTTTGGGTAATGATCCATAAAAAGCCTTTGCTGTCTTTACAGCATTTCCTTGTAAAGTCGTGCACCAGCCCATTTTGCGTAGTGTAATTCTTAAATTTGAATGTGTATGGGGATGAGATTTGCGCATTTACTATTGGGGTAAGTAAACATAGTATTATTAGAAGGGAAATAAATAAAACCGGCTTGGGTAACATACGGCTATATTTGGTAAATATAATACATAAAACTTACCATCCTAAAATTGATGGATAGCTAACGGCTAACTTGAAAATAAGACAATGATAACGCTTATAAAAGACGATATATTGGCAACATTACCATTTGACAAAGGTGAAGGTGGTGCGGAATGGCTTGAGACAAACGGACTTGGTGGGTGGAGTGGCTCAACAATTATTGGGTGCAACACAAGGCGCTATCACGGTTTGCTGGTGGCGGCAACAGAACCACCGGCAGAACGCATGAACCTTGTAAGCAAATTAGATGAGACTTTACTTGTAGAAGGAGAAAGATTTGAATTGGGTGTCAACAACTATGGCGAGGTTATCTCTCCGAAGGGTTACCAGTACCTGTCCTCTTTTAATAAAGATATTTTTCCATCCTGGTTGTTTGAGGCGGGCGGTGTTCAATTGCGAAAGACCATTGCCATGGTACACGGAGAGAATACAGTATTAGTGATGTATGAGGTGGTAAAGGCCGCGCAGCCGTTCACGATGGAGTTGCTGCCGCTGCTGTCAATAAGGGGTTACCATACCTTAATGCATGCTAACAATGCCGTAAAAGTCAATCTTGATTTTATGAATGATGTTTTACAGCTAAACCTTTACGATGGCACACCAAACATATATATTAAAGTACCGGGCGCAGAGTTTACGCACCAACCGTATTGGTTTTATCATTTCAATTATTGTGTAGAGCAAGCGCGTGGACTTGACTTTATTGAAGACCTTTTTAGTTGCGGGCATTTTACTGTGGCGTTAAAAGAAAGCGATACAATCGGCATTATAATTTCCACCAACAACATAAGCGGTGAAAATACGGAAGACTTGTTGGAAAAAGAAAAGGTAAGAAGGGAAAGCCTGGTTAACACTTCAGTCAGCACATCATTACAACAATTGCTTACCCTTGCCGCAGACCAGTTTATAGTGGTGCGTGATGAAAGCCTAAAAACAGTTATTGCCGGCTACCATTGGTTTACCGATTGGGGAAGAGATACTATGATATCTCTGCCCGGCCTGTGCCTGTCAACAGGCAGGTATCATGATGCCAAAAAAATAATTGCGGCCTTTGCAAAAAGCGTAAGCATGGGTATGCTGCCAAACCGTTTCCAGGATGGGGGTAACCCACCCGAATACAATAATGTGGACGGCACATTGTGGTACTTTATTGCAATACACAAATACCTGGGGGCAACTGGCGATACCACATTTGTTCTAAATGATATATTGCCTGTTTTAAAGAATATTATTGACTGGCATTTTAAAGGTACACGCTATAATATTCACGTTACGGATGACGGGTTATTATACGCCGGCGAAAAGGGGCAACAACTTACCTGGATGGATGCCCGTATAGGCGATTGGGTTGTTACACCACGTATGGGAAAGCCTGTTGAAATTGAAGCGCTTTGGTATAATGCATTAAAGATATTTGCAGAACTGCTGGTATTGAACGGCCAACATGCAGACGCCGAAATGGTAGAGACCGTTGCGTTGAAAGCACAACAGAATTTTACTAAAGTGTTTTGGTATAAAGATGGAAATTATCTATATGATGTAATAGATGAACATGGAACGCCCGATGCTTCGGTACGGCCAAACCAACTATTTGCCATAAGCCTGCCCTTTGCGTTGTTGGAGGGCAGGCAGGCAGAAGCCGTTTTGCAAATAGTTATTGAAAAACTTTGCACCCCTGTAGGGTTAAGAAGCCTCTCGCCTGATGACAACAATTACAAAGGCATATATGGAGGTAACCAATACAACAGAGACTCAGCCTACCACCAGGGTACAGTTTGGGCATGGCTGCTTGGCCCCTACATTGATGCACTGGTAAAAGTGCGCGGCAATGTAATTGAAGCCAAAAGCGTGATAAGCGCATTTAAACAGCACCTTAAAGAAAATTGTATTGGAACAGTACCCGAAATATTTGACGGTGATACACCACATTTTGCCAGGGGATGCGTGGCCCAGGCATGGAGTGTGGCTGAAATTTTACGGGTGGTGACTGACTATGCAATTGAGTAGACTGAAATTTGCAACAACAGTATCATTTAGATCATACTGCTTTGGCCCCGTCTACCTTTACCTGTGTATCGGCCTGCTCTTTTTCCTGAACAGTTTTGTGCCCTGTTTCAACCTCCACCGTCTTAGTGGTAACAGCATAAGCAGAAGGCATAATAGGCGAGCCGTATTCTACAGCGTAAGCTTTGGTAAATTCAGCACCGAGGTAAAGAATAATGGACGAATAGTATATCCACAATAATAAAACAACCAGCGACCCCGCCGCACCATATGTAGTTCCCACATTGCTTTTGCCTATATAAAACGATATGCCAAACTTACCCAGCATAAACAATATAGCTGTAGTAATGCTGCCGGCAACAACATCCCGCCACCGTATTTTGGCGTCAGGTAATACTTTGAAAATGACAGCAAATATTAGTGATGTAATACCCATTGTTATTACAAGGTTTATAGTATAAAAAACTACCACTGTTATGCCAGGGTAAGCAGTTTTAAGCCTGTTGCTTAATGCTTCTACAAGCGATGCAATTGCAAGCGAAACAAGCAGTAGAAAACCAAGGCTTATAATAACAGAAAACGATAAAAACCTGTTTTGCAGCATTTTTACCCACCCACGCTTTGGTTTGGGCTTAAGTCCCCAAATGCGGTTAATACTGTCCTGCATTTCGGCAAATACAGATGTGGCGCCAACAAGCAGTGATACACTGCCTATAATAATGGCTACTGTGCCCTTGCCCGAGATAAATGCATTCTTTATTATTTGCTGTAATTGAAGGGCTGTATCAGGGCCGAGAAATTGCTGCAGCTGTACATAGATTTTCCCTTCAATGGCATCCCTGCCAAAAAAAACGCCGCAGAGTGCAATAATCATTACAAGCAGCGGCCCCATTGAGAACATGGTATAATAAGCCAGCGAGGCGCTAAGCTTAGTTACATTATCGTTTGAAAACCCACTGAACGAATTTTTTATAATGCTCCACACGCCCTTAAATGAAAATTTTTTATTGGCCATGCCCTGTGTATTATTTTCTCAGCCTTAAATGGCTTCAAAGCTTACACATAAAAAAATATCATGCCACACTCCTGTTAGTAATGTGCAGTTAAGTTTTTAGCCTTTATAATTAAATAAAAGGCTTTTACAATTACAATATGTTAATAATCGCAAAAGGTTATTAAAATAACTGGCTATAGATGCACTTTGGTTAAGAACCGTGTAGAACGTGCTGTATGTTTTGTGGGTTTAGTTACCCAACTATTGTTTTTTTATTGCTTTCTTTTTCGGAGTAGTATCAGGAATAATGCCTGTGTTCTGTCCGTTGGCGGGGTTTGCAGATGTGTCTCCAGCCCCATATTTACTATTGTGCACAGCATTGGTATCAGGTTTGGTTGGCACAACATCACCATTGCCCCGGCCTGAATCCTTTAAAACAGCCGGCGGATACAAGGTAGCAGAATCATTATTTTTAGAACGCTCATTACCGCTACCGCAACTAATAAGTAAGCCTGCTAGTGCCAAAACAATCATCAACTTCTTCATGCGCGGTTTACCACAATAACATTAAATTTCATGCCATTAAAATAAACCATAACAGCTAAAGCAATCCCTCTTCGCCGTATATTCCCCACTCTTTCAGCAACGTACTTCTTTGTTCAGACGGTAAAGACGGTTTGCCATAATGCTGTGCAATATTTTTTTGCCTGAAAGCTTCGTAAATGCTCACTGCGCAGGCAACCGATATATTGAGACTTTGGATGATACCCATTTGTGGAATAATAAAATTGCCATCTGCCATGTTCCTTATTTCGTCACTAACACCTGCATGTTCGTTGCCAAATACCAGTGCAACACTTTGCGTAAAATCAATATCATACACACTAACCGCATCTGTTGAAAGATGCGTGGTATAAATGTGTTCATATTTCTTTCTTAATTCTGCAAAACACAAAACCGCGTCTTCAAATTGGTGTACGGTAAGCCATTTTACCGCGCTGCTGCTGCTTTTAGCTCCCCATTTTTTATGGCGTTCTATTTTGGTGTTCAATATATATAGCTCCTGTATGCCTACAGCATCGCAGGTGCGCATTACTGCTGAAATGTTATGAGGGTCCTGCACATTTTCCATTACCACCGTTAAATTAGCCTGCCGGCGGTTTAATACAGTTGTAAGTTTTTGTAGGCGTTCTGGTGTCATAATTTTATACTTCCCGGGCGGCAATATTAATTCAAAAGCGATTAATTTTGATAGCCATTTTTCGGGATGTAGCGCAGTCCGGTAGCGTGCTTCGTTCGGGACGAAGAGGCCGCTGGTTCGAATCCAGTCATCCCGACTAACACGCCACCAAATGGCGCTTAAAGCCTGTAAATAGCAATATTTACAGGCTTTTTTTATGTTTTTAGCATCAATTTGGCTCAAATAACTTCAATTGTCGTGAGAACTAAAAGGTGACCTGAATTTTAATTTAATTTAGGTTGACGGATATGGCCACAAAGCGGGTATCCCCTAATAGTTTTAACGGTCATTTTTTGCGTTTCGTGGTGACCTGATTTTGACGAAAATTTTTTAACGCAAAAACAAAGTATGAGAACATCAAATTCATTCGGCGTGCATTTTATCGTGCGCATGAATAAGGCAAAAGATGGCAAAGCACCCCTTTATGTAAGAATTTCAGTAAATCAAAAACGTTGTGAAATCGCCCTAAAGCGATTGGTAAAAGTGAAGGATTGGAATAACGCAAAGGGAATGGCCAAGCCCAAAAATGAAGACCTGAAGAATTTAAACAACTATTTGGAGCAGGTAAGGGCACAAATTTCCGGTTGTTTCCAGGAGCTGCAATTGAAGAAAAAGCTAATAACAGCCGATGCCATTAAAAACCTGTTCCTGGGTGTCGAGAAGCAGGAACATACGCTCTGCAACCTGATGCGGTACCATAATGCCAACATGCAGTACACCCTGGCAAAAGGGACTTTAAAAAATTATTTCACTACGGAGAAATATGTGAAGGAGTTTGTAACCAACCGGTATAAAACATCTGACATGTATCTAACCGAACTTTCTTACCAGTTTATTACGGAGTTTGATGTTTTCCTGCGTAATCACCAGCCAGCAGCAGGACAGAAAAAGTTGGGAAACAACGGTGTGATGAAACATTTGGAACGCCTTCGCAAAATGGCTAACCTCGCAGCCAGGCTTGAGTGGATAGAGCGCAGCCCCTTTGAGCGGTTTCAGTTAAAATTTCACCGGACAGAAAGGGAAGCGTTAACAAAAGAAGAACTGGACGCAATTGAGACCACTAAAATAAAGGCAAGCCGCCTTAATTGGGTAAGGGATATTTTTATATTCAGTTGTTATACCGGCCTTGCCTATACCGATGTAATGCAGTTAACACCTGAACAAATAAGCCTGGGTATTGATGGTGAATATTGGTTAAAAACATCAAGGCAAAAAACAGATATTGCTGTTAATGTACCATTGCTATACACGGCAAAAACAATACTGGAAAAATATAAATTTGATCCCCGTGCCATAGCCAGCGGTACTGTATTCCCGGTTATTTCAAACCAAAAAATGAACAGTTACCTTAAAGAAATTGGTGTGTTATGCAAAGTGAATAAGAACCTGACATTTCACCTTGCAAGGCATACGTTCGCCACCACTGTTACTTTATCGAATGGTGTGCCTATAGAAACCGTAAGTAAAATGTTGG
>Ga0265327_10001116_pt1 | contig 37119 bp, 31 predicted proteins | sample 41621metaG_FD_202089 | JGI IMG/M metagenome (GOLD analysis project Ga0265327, IMG submission 202089) | Rhizosphere microbial communities from Carex aquatilis grown in University of Washington, Seatle, WA, United States - 4-16-21 metaG | ecosystem: Host-associated > Plants > Roots > Rhizosphere...
TCAACTCATCAGGGAAAGGAGGCTATCACTGGAATTCAAACTACGACTTGAGCCATACTATGGCTAACTGAGGGTGGGTCAAAATTCAGTGCACATCCCGGCTCAGAATTCGATGCATTTCTACACCCTGCTACCAACACTATTACCAACAGTTACCAACGGATTTATATGGATCAGAGTAGACCTGGCTGGACTAAAAGGCAACAAAAAACCCGCACTGGTGCGGGTTTGATGTACTTTCCTGGACTTCTCCGGAAAGAGAAATGGTGGTGATGGGGGGACTTGAACCCTCGACCTATGGATTATGAATCCATCGCTCTAACCAGCTGAGCTACATCACCATAATGCGAAGCCCGACATTGTATTTTCTCAGCGGCCTAAAGTCAAAATCAAATCACGTCCAGTGATGTTGATTGTCTTTTTGGAGGCACTGATACGCAGACACTGGCCCCATGTCTCCAGCTTCTACGGTCAGTGTCTACCTGTTATTTTTCTTGGCACGATGAGCCCGCAACGCCGCCTCAAACGAGCGGCGCGCCCATACTGCCGCCTGTTCTCGGTCTTCCATCACCTCTGCCGGCGCCTGATAGTAAGCAATACTCATCACCTTTCCAGCCTTCAGGTACTCGAATTTGCCCAGACCCAGCTTTTCGAAATGGGGCGCATTTTCTGCATCCGCTTTCAGGTAAAGCGTGTCGTCTTGCACCAAGCCGAACATCAATCCATCGCGATAAATACCATAGCCGCCAAACATCTTGCGTGCGGCAACCGGCCCGAAGAATTCAAAAACTTCGTTGAGATACTCGATAAATTCGCTCATATGTATGGCGTCCTTCGTCGTTGCGATGTTTTACGTTAACCGTCTGGGAGCTTACTGCATTTTTATCCTCTTACGGTTTCGTCACGCAAACGCATTGTTGCTGATGGGGCTTGCACAAACAATACATACTAGTTAGTATTCTTCCAATACATACTAACTAGTATGTATTCCATCATCACAATCCAGCCAGGAGATCCATCATGAAGAAAATTGTCATCGCAGGTCTGATGTTTGCCGGACTCGTCCCATTTGCCGCCCAAGCAGGCGCACCGAATCTCACCGTTAAAGAATCCGTAGAAATCAATGCCAAGGCCGATGACGTATGGGCCAAGGTCAGCAACTTCGGCGACCTAAGCGCCTGGCACCCGGCCGTAAAAACCACCGAGATCGTCAAAGGCACCAACAATAAAAAAGGTGCCGTCCGCGTGCTGACGCTGCAGGACAACGGCACCATCAAGGAAGAACTCGAAGCCTACAAGCCTGCCAAGAAGTCATTCAGCTACAAGATTATCGAAGGCGTGCTGCCCGTCAGCCACTACCACTCCACCCTCGTCGTTCAAGCCACTGCTGACGGCAAATCCACGGTTGTATGGAGCGGCACGTTCAAGCGCAAGGACACTTCCGACGCCCCAGCACAAGGCCAAGGCGATGCCGACGCCACCAACACGATTACAGCCGTGTACAAGGGCGGTCTGGACAACCTGAAGAAGATCAGCGAAACCCACTAAGCGCGAACCTTAGCGCTGCAATAGCGCTTCGCAAAACAAAGCCCGCACAATGCGGGCTTTGTTTGTTTCTGACGCACTTGCTGCCACGCCAAGCAGCCCACAACTTCTTGCAACGCGAGCGATGTATCGGGTTTGCGCCAACATTGCTACCATTAGTTGGCGTCAAAGAGGGTAATATGACAATCACAACATCAACAGTCACTTAGGAGTTCGCAATGGCCGAGCAAGCTCGCGAGAAACCGTATATCCTGCATTTCATCACGACCCAGAAGAATGTCAGCCCGTTTGATGCCAACATGGCACGCGATGCTGGCTACGACTCCATTTTCACCTATACCAATGTCACGCCGGAAGAAATTACCGGGCTGGTGCAAGATGCGATTTTCTCGCGCGGCCCACGCGGCGTATGGCGTACCGGGATTTTTATCGGCGGGCGTTCGATGGATGTGGCCATGGAAATGCTGGAAACAGCCAAGAAGGCCATGTTCCCGCCGTTCCAAGTATCCTTGTTTGCCGATCCTTCAGGCGCATTTACCACCGGTGCCGCATTGTCGGCACACGTCGTCGCCACTTGCCGTGAAAAATTCAATTCCACGCTACGCGGCAAGCGCGTTGTGGTGTTTGGCGCTACCGGTCCGGTGGGTGGGTGTGCCTCCATCATGTGCGCCAAGGAAGGCGCCGATGTGACGATGGTGGCGCACTCCAGCCTGGAAAAAACACAGGCACTGGCCGACAAATACCATGCCCAGTACGGTGTGACCCTGAAAGTGGTCGATGGCTCGAATGAAGCCAAAAAGGCCGACATCATTGCCGATGCAGAGATACTGCTGAGTTGCGCCGCAGCGGGCGTGCGCGTCATCACGACCGCCATGTTGCAGAATGCGAAAAATCTGATCATCGCGGCCGACGTGAATGCAGTGCCTCCTTCCGGTATCGAAGGGATCGACGCCAGGTCTGATGCTACACCGATTGCAGGTGCCGACTGGGCCCTAGGATTGGGTGCACTGGCTATTGGGAGTCGTAAGTACAACTTACAAAAGCAGATGTTCCAGGCGATGATGGACAACGAAACCGCCGTGTCACTCGATTTTCTGTCTGCATTCGAAATCGCTCGCAAGTTAGGCTAAGTTCGTACAGAAGTCGTAACAATAAAAAAGGGGCTCAGGCCCAAGCCCCTCTGAAAACGTGTTGATCTTCATGCGACAAAAGGTCAGGCTTCCCGCTTTCCATAATGGATTGCGGGAAGTTGCATGATTCGGACAAAATCTTCAGAGTCTTTAACTAGGCTCGATTAAGGCTTTTTCGCGCTAACAGGCGGCGGCTGAAACCTCGCCATGGTTTTCTTGGTGTTGCTGCTGATGGTTTTCGACACGCGGTCCAGAAGGATCTGTTCTCTGGATCCCTTGATGGTGCGCGGTAACAGATCTTCCATCACCTTGGGCAGGTTTTTCTCAATCTGATTTGCCATGTTGAGTGCAATCTTAAGCATGGCACTACTGTTGATGCCTAGACTTTCCGCCAGATCGCATACGTCCTGATGGTTGATCTGCCCAGGCTCGAAGTGCCGGCCAATCCTGAAGGCAAAATTAATCGACAGACCAGCGTAGACCTTGGTGCACATCAGGTCGTAGAACGGCGCGAGTCTCAACTTGCCATTGGTATTCAGCATGGACAGATTCTTCGCATGGCTATCGTTGTTCCCGACCATCAGATTGAAGAACAACCACCGCACCATGTTGTGGCAATCAACGAGCGGAACAGCGCTCTTGGCCTTCATCAGAGCATAGCAATCCCTGAACGACGGTCCACCGTCGTTTTCATATTTGACGCCTGACGGTTTGTCCAGTAGCTGGCACAGATCGGCCTGATACAGGCGCTTCAGGTTGCCATCATCATCCTTCTCGCGGTCAAACCGTTCTACCAGGCAGGCTTGCACCTTTGGCAAGTAATCCACCATCGCTGTTGGCAGGTGGCACTCATATGCCAGCTTCATGATCAGCGTTTCGTTGATCGCGGAGCTGAATACCTTCAGGTCATTGCGTTTGATATCCGGCTTCAGGATGTGGGTCGAGACCGAGGCATTCAGCGGAAGATAGGGCTTCTTATCATCGCCGATCAGTAACAGCAGCTTATGCTGGGCGCCGGAGAGAGAAACATTACTGTCCGCAGCGGCCACGACGGCCGGGGCGGCGGCGGTAGCGTTGTGCATGAGCGTGCCGATGTCTTCCCAAGAAACTGGCAGGTAATCATCCGGCTGCGGGTTTTGTCCTTCCGGGAGAATGACGACGGATCCAGCGGTGTCGCCACCTACCTTTGACAGCATGCCAAACACGGTTGTGACATGATACTTGGCTTGCAGCAGCGTTCTCTCTTCGCCTTCCGGCAGCAGGTTCTCGAAGAATGACGTGACCGCCGTCGTCGAAATCTGCCCAGGCTTCAGTGGGATCAGCGCGGAAAATGGTACGCTCACCAGGCCGCTGAGGCAGTCCTGCGTGTAGGTGAAAGACAGTGGATCGGTGTCGTACAGTGTTCCCACAAGCACGTTATCAACAAAAACGCTAAGGTTACGCATCGGTCCGCTTCCTTCTGATTACCACTTCGAGACCGACCATTCCTAGCAGGTCGAGGAGCTTCTGGGCCTGAATGGTTTTCTTCCCGTTTTCCGCATCACTGATGAAGCGGTTCCCGGAGCCAAACATGCCAGCCACCAACATCTGATTGATGCCCTGCTCATTCCGCACCTGGCGAATCAGGCTGCCAATTTCCCCGGTGGTACTAACCACCATGCCATTTTCAAGATTTGTGCCCATGAATAGCCCCCACTTATTTCAATTACCGATCGGTAATTGTAGGCCGCTTGAAGGGTGATGTCAAGGAAATAATTACCGATCGGTAATGATTGAGGCCGGAGGCGATGATTTTCTCGTGAATATTACCGAGCGGTATAGATGCTAAAAATCAACACGTTTTCAGAGGGGCTTGGCTCAGGCCCCTTTTTTATTGTTACGCATCAGATGCAACCCGGATATCCACTGGATTCCGTCCGCACCATCCGTATGCTAATCTCGCGCACTTTGCGCTCACACACGATTATTCTGACATGAACACATTGACGACGATTTGGAAGACCCCTGCTGGTGACGTTATTGCCTGTTATGAGAAAAATAAAGTCATGAAGGAAAATTTAGATGAAGTTCGGCAACTGTGTCAGGACGTTCTGGAAGACGCTGTCCTGATGGGGTGTGATGAGAAGCAGGTCAAGATGGAATTAACCAGCCTTATTAATTCGCTAATTAACCCATACAAAAACAGCAACTGACTATACAAAACAGAGCGTTGAGCGGCTGCTAACGATAGACGACGTTGGCTTATGTGACGATCCACCGTACTCAACTGAAATGCCAAGAATAGCTCACTCAAGCTACCGTACGTATTTCTTATACGCCTGAACCCAGTCAGTGGCATAGGCTTTCTGGGCTTCTGCCAATGGCACTCTGCCGTCACACACCTGCTTGTAGAGCTTGAATTCCAGCTCATCCTTCTTGGCGGCGTTCCACTGGCTGTTCTTTGGCTGGGGCCAGAGGTTACGTGGATCATCAGGCTTGCCACCAATGTTCAGCGGGATCAGGTGATCTTCCTCATAGTCGCGAGGATTGGTATCGTCATATCCGTATTCCCTAATCTGTGACTTCTTGAGCTTGTTCGTGAAGTACGCTGGAGGGCGAACCGTCTTGGTGTAGCCCTTCACGCAGACTGTCTCATGGATGTTCTGCTGTGTGACTGAAGGATCAATCGCCCCCGGAGTCAGGTTGTGGTCTGGAAGGTCTGCTGCGGCAGCCAGCCCCGAGAAGACAAGTGCCGCAGCAGCAACAGTCAATGCATTATGTTTGAGCATGGTTTAGTGTTTCCGAAATGAGCTGAATTCAATCTGGAATGACAGTGCGATACAAGCAGCAACCATCATCAGCATGGCAAGGATAAATACCCTGTCAGCGATCAGCTCAAGTTTATAGTATCGATGCCTGTTCTTGCTGCGGATGCTCATGTAAGACAGCATCGCTGAGGTCATGAACAGGATTGAATCGATAGCGAGAATATCGTCAGCGACCATGTTCACCGTCTTGGTACTGACCAGCACCTGAATGAGGCCAATCGCTGTCAGGCACACCCCCACCATGCTTGAGGCGGTGGTGAAGACGTGGACGGGGGCATGTTCGTGAAGACTGCTGTTGTTTTCAGGGAGCTTGGTAATCATTTGGTATGTTGCTCTAATGTAATCAGGGCGCATCTTGCACCATAGAGATTACGGGATGCTTACTGATGGTCTGTTACTTACAACTTGATTAAGGAGCGCGTGATTATGACTGAATCCATCCATTCCCCCGTCACTGAGTTGTTGCAGCGGGAAAGCATTCCCTATGGAGTGATCGAGATTCCGCTCTCCGAAGACAGAAAGCCGATCAGGAATCTGGAAGAACTGCTGTCATCGCAAGGGCTAGATCCACAATCAGTCGTCAGGAGCGTGCTATTCAAAACAGCATCAGACAAGTATGTGCTGCTGGCTGTGGCTGGTGGTGGTCGTGCCGACTGGGGTGTGTTGCGCAAGCATCTGAATGAGCGCAAATGTCGCATGGCAGAGTATGACGAGGTGCCTGAAGCAACTGGCTATGTCGTCGGTGCCGTCCCGCCGGTTGCACTGCCAGCGGAGGTCAAGGTCTTGGTCGATCACAGCGTAAGCAACTATGAGACGGTCGTGATTGGCAGTGGTGTTCTGGGATTTGCCCTGTCGCTCAGAGGGGCCGACTTGATCAGGCTGCTGGGTGACGCAGACCAAGGTGCATTTGCTAGTACCGGGCAAACGGTAAGTTAGTGTTGAGCAGTCAGTGGGGATGAGGCTGTGCTTTCCACAGAATCTGTGGGTAACTTTGTGGGTGGAATGGGGATTAGAACCCTAACTGTCTGTTGGGCTAGGCTAAACAGATGTTGCTTACCAATGACGCAATCGTTGAGCGCTATAAACCTCATGGCTTGCTGATAAAGAAGCTTTGGCACGTATGCCGTTCAAATCTGCCAGCGAAAGCAGACAACCCTACGCCACTCATACAAACCCCACACGAAGCCAGGATCTCTTGGAACGGCTTACCGGCTTAAACACATCCATTCGACTTTTCCCCGCGGGGGCAGTAGTATCACTGCCCGTTTATTGGTGCCGTTTTAGGCACATCTCCTGCCCCATGTCTGTTGAAGCTCCCGCCCGCGCCTGCGGCATCGATTTCGGTACATCTAACTCTACGGCAGGTTGGCTGAGGCCAGACCAGCCGCCCTTGCTGGTCCTTGAAGACGGCAAGATCACGTTGCCCTCCGTGATCTTTTTCAATGCAGATGAAAATACTGTAAGTGTTGGCCGAGCCGGTCTCAATGAATATCTGGAAGGCTACGAAGGCCGCCTGATGCGCGCCTTGAAGAGCCTTCTGGGCAGTAGTCTGATGGAGGGCCAGACCGAGGTCCAAGGGCGACCGCTGCCCTACAAGGAGTTGCTAGCTCAGTTCATCGCTGAACTTAAGCGCCGGGCCGAAGTGGCGGCAGACCGGTCTTTCGACCAAGCGGTGTTTGGCCGACCGGTGTTTTTTGTGGACGACGATACGGCGGCTGATCGCAAGGCCGAGGCCACGCTTGATGCCATCGCCCGTGCCAGCGGCTTCCGCGAGGTAAGCTTTCAGTACGAGCCCATCGCAGCGGCCTATCACTACGAACGACAGATCGACCGCGAGGAACTGGTGCTGATTGCTGACATCGGCGGCGGGACTTCGGATTTTTCTTTAATCCGGCTTTCGCCGCAACGGGCACGGGTTGCAGATCGGCGCGACGATCTATTGGCCAACGGCGGCGTGCATATCGGCGGAACCAACTTCGACCGACAGCTGAGTCTGGCTGGGGTCATGCCCCTGCTGGGCTATCGAAGCAAGCTCAAGCGCGGTCTGGAAATGCCCTCCAACTGCTACATGAACCTGGCCACCTGGCACACCATCAATCAGGCCTATACCCGCCAGACCTGGGCCGATCTGCAGCAACTGTACCTGGTTAGCCAAGCGCCTGAAGCCATGGATCGGCTGCTTAAGTTGATCAGCGAACGCGCTGGCCATTGGCTGGCCGTGCAGGTGGAGGAGGCCAAGATCGCTTTGTCCGCAGGCGATAACGCAACCCTGCATCTGGATCGGCTGGCGCCAGACCTGCGCCACACGTTGACTCGGATCGAGTTCGAACAAGCCTCGGCGCAGTTGGTGGAACAGATCGGCACCACCTTGAGTAATCTGTTGACCATGGCCGACGTGCGTAGTGAGGCAGTGGATACGGTATTTTTCACCGGCGGCGCCAGCGGCGTGCCCATACTGCGCGAACGCATTGCCGCCCTGCTGCCACAGGCCAGACGCATGGAAGGCGACTTGTTCGGCAGCATCGGCACCGGCCTCGCGGTAGAGGCGCAACGCCGTTTCGGCTGACGTAGCGGCAAGTTCTCGCCGCCAAAATCGCACCTAAGCAACGGGTAACTGGCACCTTGTTTAGTGCGACCACAACTACAAAATGTCCTTTTACGCACAAGGTGCAAGTGGCGCCGTAAGCTGCAATCGGGCTGGAAGCCACGATTTCACTTGTCTCACATACCCCACCAGCAAGGCAATAACTCCCTGACTTCCGATTGCGAATAACGATCATCTATCAGGTAAATTACACCGCTATCATCCTTCGTTCGTATCACCCGACCCGCTGCCTGCACTACTTTTTGCATACCCGGATAGAGATATGTGTATTGGTATCCAAGTCCGAAGATGTTTTCCATGCGCTCTCGCATCTGCTCGTTGATTTCATTTACCTGTGGCAGTCCTATTGTCGCTATGAACGCGCCGACGAGACGATCTCCCGGCAAGTCAATGCCTTCGCCAAATGATCCTCCCAACACCGCAAAAGCAATACCTTCCGACGTTGGCGTGAAACGACTGATGAATTCCTCGCGCTCAGACTCGTTCATCATCCGTGATTGTTGGCGGATGGGTATTTCCGGGAAGCGCTCGCCAAATAGGGTGTAAACCTGTTCCAAGTAATCGAAACTGCTGACGAACAGCATGTAATTGCCGGGGCGCTCCCGGTACTGTTTCGCCATCAGTTGAGCGATAGGCACAACAGAATGACGGCGGCGCTGAAAGCGGGTGGAGATATGGTCAATAACCTTCACCTTCAACTGATCGGGTGTAAACGGTGATTGCACGTCAATGAATGGGGTCTTCTCCGGCAACCCCAGCATGTCGCTGTAAAAATGCGAAGGGCTGAGCGTAGCCGAAAACAGCGTTACAGATTGCGCCGCCTCGAAACGACCATTGAGGAAAGGTGCTGGAACGACATTGCGAATGCAGAGCACGGTGTTTTCATGCAGCAGGCTAGTCCGCTGCTCGATGCGCGTGACATCGAACATCGAATGCGGACCGAAGCTATCAGCCAGCGTCACGAACTGCAACGCATCGAAGTAGAAATTCAAAAGCCCGGCATCGTTGGTCGTTGGGTGGTCAGCCAGATAATCGGTGATACGCGTAACCACGCGCTGTAGCGCGAAGTGCAGTTCTTCTTCGATGACCGGATACACCTCGTAGGTCGCTTCCTGATCCTGCACCAGCCGAACCCAAGTGAGACTGAGCCGCTCTAGCGCTACCTTTAAGGCCTTGGGCGCGCTTTGCCGCATATGCTCGAACTCGAACTGGTTGAGCTCGGCACTGTACATCTTGCGACCGCGCTCGATCATGTTGTGGGCCTCGTCCACCAGCACGCTGACGCGCCATTCGTTCATCGCAGTACCGGCGTAAAGCACGGCATACAAGTCGAAGTAATAGTTGTAATCACCCACCACCACATCGCTCCAACTCACCAGATCCTGCCCCAGGTAGTAGGGACAGACCTGATGGTTGCGTGCTACCTCACGCAGGGTGTCGCGATCCATCATGCCTCGTTCGAGCGCCTCGATACGAGCTTCAGGTAGCCGGTCGTAAAAACCCTTGGCCAAGGGACAGGATTCACCGTGACAGGATTTATCCGGATGTTCACAGGATTTTTCACGTGCGACCAGTTCCAGCGTGCGCAACTTGAGTGCCGGGTTAGATTCATGGATCACCGACAATGCATCCAGTGCCAGCTTGCGCCCGGAGGTCTTGGCAGTTAGGAAGAAAACCTTGTCCAGTTTCTTCTCTGGCATCGCCTTCAATAATGGAAACAAGGTGCCCAGCGTCTTGCCAATGCCGGTCGTTGCCTGCGCCAACAGGCATTTGCCGAGGCTGGCCGTTTTATACACTGATTCTGACAGGTGACGCTGACCTGTTCGGAAAGTGGGATGCGGGAATTGCAGATCTGTCAGTTGGCGGTCTCGCGCCATGCGATGCGCAACTTCGCAATCTGCCCACGCCTGCAACTTTTGACATTGCTCGGCGAAGTACGCCTCAAGGGCTTCAGCCCGATACAGTTCGCCGATAGGAATCTCATCCTTACTGGAGACGTTGTAATACACCAGCGCCGCGTTAATTTCTTCCAGGCCGCGCTCATCTGCCAGCAGCCATGCGTAAATCCTGGCCTGCGCCCAGTGTAGATGCCGGTGGTTCTCCGGCATACGCTCCAGCAGGCCCTTGTAGGTCTTGATCTCTTCGATCTGATTGATGTCCGGGTCATAACCATCAGCACGGCCGCGCACAAATATGTTCTTGTACTCGCCGGTGAGAGGGATTTCCGTCTGATACCCAGGAGCACGGCGCGACGTCACCATGTTGTGTCCCACCATACCTTCAAGCGCGGTAGGGGAAGGGGTGAAGCGTTGATCGAGGTCGCCGATCCGCGCCGTCAGGTCGCATAATGTTCGAACCGAAATCACGTACCGGAAAGGATCGGTCGGATTTTCTGAAACGACCAGGCTGGGAGCGAGTTTGATGATTGAGGCCTTGCCAGGAACTTGAATTACAGATGAATTATACTGATTCAATCATGCACAAGTTGCAACCACACTGGGAGTGTTCAATTTTCCGGGTCTAAAAAATTATCACGGAGGATTTGTGGGTTTATGCATAACCTGCAAGTGCCAGGTCAAATAAATCAGTAAGTTGCTATGCCTCCAAACACCAAAAGCTGCAAGTGAAAGACCCTGATTTATCTCTTCTGGCGCACCCGAAGAGATTAGAATTTCCGCAATGGATACAACAGCAGACGAAGATTCGGGCAACTGAAATGGCAGTTTTGGCCGAGGAGCAGAAAATCGCCGACATCGCGCAAATTGTATGGAATTCGGCCATTGCAGCCGGTGGCATCCAGATGCACAACGGGCGGCATTGACTCGTCACCAGCCATAAGTGCGGGAATCATCCGGAATGACCGCTTTCTCACAACGTGACTGCGTGTTTCCGCCCCGTTCGCGACATTGATGAACGGCAGCTTATGAGTAGTCTATTTGGGGTAGTCAACCTAGCCACTAAGAGTCTGAATTCATTCGGGTGGTTTTGAATGCCTGCAAGGCCACTCTCAATTACGTGCTGAAATTTCAAACCACGAACTTCTTCCTAAGATGGCTTGGCGGGAACCCGAACTTATTTTTGAATGCCGCACTAAAGTGATTCACATGAGCGTAACCCAATTTTTCCGCTAGTTGCTTCAATGGAATATTTGAGTGCTTTATTGCCTCGTGTGCACTATGCAGGCGGTGATTAATGATAAAGCTAAACATTGACTCGCCATATTCAGTTTGAAATTCTTCATTTAATGCTCTGGCTGAACAACCAAATTGAGATGCGAGTGAGTTAATGGAAGGTAATTTCCCTTCAAGATTGATCAGATACTCATGAACGGCCCTTACTCTGCTCCTGGTTTGATCTGTTGGATTGGTGAGTTCGGTCTTATGTTCGCCGAAATAATTAGATAAGTTGGTGATGAAATCAAGGACCCTTGCTTGCGCCCACAGTTTTTTCAGAGCAACGGAATACTCAGATTTCAGGCAATTTTGTAATGAGTGATGGACGTGACTGGGAACCGATTTAACTACTGCTTGTGATGTTGATAGGCCAAGATTGTTTACTAATCTGGCGAATAGTGGAGCACCAATCAAATTAGATAAAACAGACTCCCCGATAATAAGAGAGACCATATCAATTTCCTGCGATGTGTCCATGACAGGGATAACAGATATTTCCTTCGAAAATCTGAACAAATCCACTCCATCACCATAAATCAAATCATTCGAAACGCCGCCGGCATCCTTGTGAATAACTCTCCCCTTGGCGAGCGTATGAACCATCAGTGTGGGCTCGTTAAAGGATGCAGAAACTTTAGCCAGAGAAATTAGCTGCCCTGTAATTTCAGGTTGGAACTTATAGCATGCTCGATAAATGTGGATGCCTGAAGTGAGTAGCCAGCTTTCATACCCCCCCCGGCCAACTTCAAGAGGCATAGGTATTTCAGCCCATGGAATGTCTGCGCTATCGTTAAGTTCAGACCTGATGGGTTTTGAATTAAGCAACCAATCAAAGCTTGCTGATGTAATGAATTTTTGCATGACTAAGATTCTTACATGAATCAAAGCCCATTAAATTTCACAAACAATAATTCGTATATATCAGTCAATTATTCGTATAAGAATTAGAGTCTTGAATGTTCGTGGAAATGTAGAGTACTAGCAACATCATTGGACCAGTTGACCTTGTCCGCTGGAAGGTTGCTATATCGTGAGCGTCCCAAATAAAACCTCCAAGCTTCATTTTATATCCGGGTTGCCTCGTTCTGGATCGACCCTTCTCTCTGCGCTGTTAAGTCAGAACCCTCGTTTTTATGCTGGGATGAGTAGCCCCGTCTGTGGGTTGGTCAGCAGCTTATTGGAAAAAGCGAGTGCCAATAATGAGTTTTCCACCTTCATTGATGATGAAAAACGTCGAAGAATTTTAGCTGCGGTTAGCGAGAGTTTTTATGCGGACAATAAGGCTGAAGTTATTTTTGACACAAGCAGGGCCTGGTGTTCCCGGATGTCGCTCATCAATTCTTTGTACCCCAACGCAAAAGTCATCGCATGCGTAAGAGACATGCCATGGATTATCGACAGCATCGAGCAGTTAGTTCAAAAGAACGCTTTTCAGCCGTCATCCATTTTCAATTACCTAGTTGGCGGGACTGTTTACTCAAGAGTTGATGCCGTTGCCAAGAGTGACGGTATGGTTGGCTTTGCCTACAACGCGCTAAAAGAGGCATTTTTTGGGGGATATGCAGAGAACAGGTTGCTGCTCGTTCGCTATGAAAGTCTTGTCGCTCGTCCGAAAGAAATTCTGAACGAGATATACAAGTTTATTGGCGAACCCGCCTATGAGCACGATCTCAATAACATCATTTTCAATGCTGATGACTTCGATAAGAAAGCCGGCACCCCAGGTTTGCACCATGTCAGACCGAAAGTTTCTTCAGTAACTCGTAAAACACTACTCCCACCAGACTTGTTTCAGCGTTTTGAAAATGACGCCTTCTGGAACAACCCAATCGCCAATCCAGGCAATGTAAGGATTCTTTGATCATGAACAAAATTTATCGGATTATTTTCAATAAAAAAACAGGCCTTATGCAGGCCGTTTCTGAGGCCGCAAAATCTTCTCGTTCAGGCAAAACTACCACTGTAGTTAAAAGCGAGACCAAGAATAAATTAGTGGTGTTATCAACTGGGTTGATGCTTGGCTTGTCACCATCCGTATTTGCGACCGACATTATTGGGAACCCAGGGGCTTCGGGGGATTCATTAGGTGTTGCATCTAACGGCAGTGCAGGTTCAGCAGGAGTTAATGGGATTGATGGCACTCTTGGGTCGATGAATGGCACTAACGGAACTGCAGGTGGAGCGGGCTCCAGAGGTGCTGATGCTAATGGAGGTCAGAGTGGCCAGGATGCACTTGTAGTTAATAGTTCTTCTTTCGTGAATGGCAATCGAGTTTTTGGTGGTGTGGGTGGCGCTGGCGGAACTGGTGGTACGGGTGGTACGGGTGGTACGGGTGGTACGGGTGGCGCGGGCGGTAACGGCGGCAATGGTGGCGCTGGGTACTATGGTACGTCTGTAAATTATGGCGACGGAGGAGATGCCGGTAATGGAGGAATTGGCGGCAGAGGTGGTAGCGCCGGCACCGGTGGTTCTGGTGGTGCTGGCATCAGCTTGGGTGGGTCGAATTTAAGCCTAACAAATAACAGCCAAATCACTGGCGGTGTGGGTGGCGCTGGCGGTGTGGGCGGCGCCGGTGGTGCAGGTGGAGGACCTGGGGTTGGAGGTTACTCATATTATGGGGCAAGTGGGAATAATGGGAATATGGGGAATGGTGGTAATGGTTCAGTTGGCGGGGGTGGCGGTGCGGGCGGCGCTGGCGTGCTCATCAATGGCGCAAGCCTGACTTTGATTAACACCAACATAATTTCTGGTGGCGTGGGTGGTGTGGGTGGTAATGGCGGCACAGGTGGCGCTGGTGCGACTTCTTCCTATTTCTCGGCAGGTGGTGTTGGTGGTAATGGCGGCAATGGAAATAATGGCGGCACTGGTGGATCCGGTGTTATTAATGCGGGCACCAATACCACATTGACGAATAGTGGAACTATCCAGGGCGGTGCTGGCGGCTCAGGGGGGGCTGGGGGGGCTGGCGGCGCCGGTGGCGCAGGCGGCACTAACCCTTACGGCAATCCTTTAAACGATAGTTATGGTGGTAATGGCGGGAACGGTGGTAGTGGTGGTGTTGGGGGAGCTGGTTTAATTAACAATGGAAGCGTAGCATCGGTGATCAACACCGGTACTATCCAGGGCGGTGCCGGAGGCACATTTGGTCTGGGAGGAGTTGCGGGTGCAGCTGGCACAGGTGGAGGACCAGGTAACGCCGGTACTGATGGGGGCTCTGGCAATGGCGGACATGGCCTGGTCTCCAATGGGGCCATTACATCATTCATGAATAGTGGGACAGTTCGAGGTGGCGATGGCTATTTCGGTGGGAGTGGTATTTACAACGCTGCCAGAATTGTCACCCTAACGAATACGGGTCTCATCGAAAGTGGATCTAGTACCAACTCACTAGGTTTACCTGACGTTGTCGGCATCAACAATTTGAATGGCAGCATTGGAACCCTGAATAACCGCCAAGGCAATTTGACCTTCAGCGGTAACTTGCCTACGAATTACAACATCATCCTGGGGAATAATGCCGCAACCTATGGGAAGCTGACAGTATCATCTCCAATCGGCACCACGGCTTTTGGCATTTATGGGGGATCATCAGTCAACGCCACCTCTTACACCAGCGTGTTTTCAGGTATGTCCTCAACCAATCTGACAAGTCTTTCTGGCTCTTACGGCGCAGCCAACCTGGTCGGACTAACTGGCACATACAATGGATTGTCTTGGCAGTTAGTGGAGACGTCTTTTGGCTCTCATATATGGAGCTTGCTGTTCCCAGGCTGGTATTTAGGCTGGACGCCACCTAGTGCTGCCAACGTACTTAGCTCGGTTAATGCGCTTGGGAATACGGCGGCTACAGGTGCAGCTTCGGTGATTGATGCTACGCCGACGTTGCAGACATTATTTGCGGGTGCCAATCTGACCACAAATCAGCAACGGTCAGATGCCGCCAGCCAGACACTTCCACTGTTTACTGGTAGCGCCAATGTTGCCATTGGTAATGCCCTGCATGGCATTAACCGTATTATCCAATCTCGCCAGGAAGGCGTACAAGGAAGATCATCTGGGGATGAGTTCTTAGGTGATAAGCATTTCTGGCTGAAGCCATTTGGTAGCTGGGCCAATCAGAATGACCGCAATGGGGTCAGTGGCTACAGTGTGGATACTTATGGCATGTTGTTCGGCGCTGATGCCGAGCCATCGGAGACTAACCGGGTAGGTGTTGCATTTGCCTATGCGTACAGCAACATCGACGGTTACTCCAGCGTTGCACCACAGAGTTCAAGGGTCAATAGCTATCAGGCAGTGGTCTATGGCAGTCACAGCATTGATGATGCGACCGACATCAACTATCAGTTGGACGTCGGTAAGCACGATACCGACGGCAGGCGTGATCTCCCCTTCGTGAGCCAAGTTGCGAGTTCAAGCTATGCCAGTTGGAGCGGTCATTTGGGTGCAGGGCTTGCACATACCATCAAGATTAATGACACGACCAGCTTCACCCCCTCGTTGCGTGCCGACTACACGCTATTCCGTTCGGATAGCTACAGTGAGAACGGCGCCGGTGCACTGAATCTTAACGTCAACAGCAGTACCGCTCATGAGCTTATCCTTGGTGTGGATGGCAAGCTGACGCACGCGCTGACTGACAAGTTTACTGTCACGGGTAATTTGGGAGGAGGCTATGATGTGCTAAACAAGCAATCCAGCATCACCTCTGATTTTGCTGGAGCCCCGAGAGCAGTCTTCGTGACCAAGGGGCTCGATCCCAGCCCATGGTTGGCGAGAGGTGGGTTTGGTCTTGTCAGCAAGCCGAATGAAACAATTGAGCTGACGGCACGTTATGACTTTGAAGTGCGAAACGGGTTTGACAACCAGACCGCCTCCGTCAAAGTCCGCTGGGCGTTCTAGGCATCAATCACATATCAATCAAAGCCACGGGTAACCTCCGTGGCTTTCTTCATGTATGTGCTTGTGAGTAGTGAAGCGGAATGAACCACATAAAACTTTTACTTCTCGTGCTTTTAATGGGCGCTTGTACGCACGTGCCCAGCTCGTTGAATCGAGCCGACCAGGCGCGCATTCTTGCCGAAAACAAAGGATGGAAGCAGGCAGTGATGCTACTGACGACTTCACCCTTCTGACTTATCTCCCACCAATATCAGGGGCCGTTAATACCCTGACGATCCACATTGAAGGTGATGGCCTGGCCTGGATTAATTCTTCGACCCCTTCTTCCGATCCGACACCCACAAATCCTTTGGCACTGCGACTTGCGCTACTTGATACCGCCCCATCAGTCTATTTGGCTAATGTCGTGACAGGACACGGACTATTGACTAGCCTGCCCTGAAACGTAGAATGCGAACATCTGGAACCAAACAGATATTCTTAAAACGGCTCAAGTGTTGGCGCACTTGGGCCGTTGCACTACCAGTCCCGCCGAGACTCAATCCAGCTCAATTTTCCTGTCGTTCTTCCTTTCCAAAAATGGCAACTCATCGTCGCCGTCCTATCAGGACGCCTTGAGCATTTTTTGCTCTGGGGCGACCATGAAATTCAAGCTAGCAGAGAACTTTGCGTTTTCAAGTCCCCTGCAGAAGAAATATTTTTGAAGAAACCGACAGCTTTATCACGAAGCCGGGAGAAGGTCAGCCGATCATGATCGGAATTTTTGAGTGGTCTAAGTTGTAAGGGATAGGTCAGGCAGGACGGCGCGTTTCAAATGGCGGTCATTTCACAATGAACAGGCCTGACGATACAGCTTGGTTTGCGCCCGGAATTGCTATTAATTATTATGCAGATGTACCGGTTCATAATAATAACTGTTAGCCCTATATGATGATTCTCATGAGTCCTGAATTTATTACTACATCCCCAGGCTTCGGCTGGGGTGCTGTTGGCGGCGTAATGCGCCACTCATATTGGCTCATTGCTATTGGGCATGCCGCTGGTGGCGTTGCTCTTAGCTCATCTAAACGGCACAGAAATTTCAGGCTGTCTCTCTTCGTGCTTTCAGCGTTCGTTGGTGCCATAGCGGGTTTTCTAACGTTTACTTGGTTTCTCACTGATCTTCAAACTGGAGTACTCCCAAAAGAAAAAATCTGTGTCCTAGCGGGCATTGCTGGGCTCTCGTTTGAATCAGTTCTGCAAATACTGGGCAAGCCGTCAAGTGTTTCGGGCTAATCCATCAGTCAAGCGGGACGTGCCGTGAAGTAGTTTCGATCAACATTTCAGGGTAACGTCACCTCGCCAACATAGGCCTGGTGCGCCCCTTACTTAACTTACATCGTTACGCCATGAACCCAATCGACTGGCTCTGCGTTCATGCACCGGGTTTTGTGGAGCTTCCGGAAGAGGATCGCCAAGCTATATTTCACTTCTCGTTGCTCTGGAGTTTCTTCGAGGCCAGAGCACTTCACACCCGTGGTTCGGCAAACGCAATTCTCGCAGTCGCTCATGAGTGGGCGTCTCACCGTCAACTCACGCTCGGCCCCTTCGAGGAAAGTCTCGCCTACTTTCGCGCCCGCTATGTTGCAAATGGTGAGGCTACTCAACTATTTCATGGCCTCGCCTTGCGCAATAACGACAATCCAGCGCTCGTACTTTCCGTACTTAAGTGTGAGAACACAAACGTCCCAGACTCTGTTGCCGCATTGCTCATTGTTGTGTTCCGTCTGCGCAACAACCTATTTCACGGAGTTAAGTGGGCTTACGGCATTCAAGGCCAGCGTGAGAATTTCAACCGCGCGAGTGCTGTACTAATGAGCGCATTGGAAGCCCAAGGAGATATGTAAGTGATGCTCAACCCAGTAGCCGCCCAAGCCTGTTACATATACGTTACTGGACGTAACCCGCAGACGGGCAAGGAAATCAAGATTACGGCGCGCAAGGTTCCATCATTTGTTGCCGGCAAGGTATTAAAGGATGCCGTGAACTGATTTAATAAAATGCGTCCGGATGCTTCTGGAAATGGAGGCCACGATTCGATGCCGAACAACTGCCCCGTAGTGATCGTCGACACTATATCCTTTGGCAGGATAGGCCAGCTGATGTGCATCACACCGGACGGACATAATTACAGATCAGCAGCGAACTTTCACTTCAAGGCCAACTCAGCCTGAGTTTGGATTGAATGAAATTCTTCCCACCCTTTATTTTCTTCTCGAACTGCTTCTTGATTGACTGTACGTGGCCTTAAAGCCACCGCCGAGCGATCTATTTCCTCTGAAAAGATATATCGGTGGGCGTTGTTGATGATAATACATTGGATCTTGTTTGCTAGCGCATGCGAAAGCCGCTCACCTCTAGAAAATCCAGGTTTCCTTCCAACTTGGGTGTAAAGCAAATGGTCAGGAGATAGTGGCAGAAAAATTTCTGAGCCTGGATTGCCCCATCCACCCCCCAGATCAAATGTGCCATTCTGGTAGTAATTGAGCTTCACTACCGGATTGTCGCTAGTGAGCCATTTCATTCCTTTGGGCGCACGCACAACTACCCAACGATGTTTTTCTAGATGCTTTACGGTTGTGGTTAATAACACTTCAATTGCATAGAGCCAATAACCTCGCCCAGCCACTGTTTCAAGATTCAGAGTCCCGACTTTCGCGCCGGGCTCAATCTTCGTGTGTACCGCTATCGGGAAGGGGGGAAGATTAGAGTTATCAGGAACTGGTAAGCTGATGTTGTATTGTTTTGCCGTCTTAACTTCCTCAACGGCCTGCTCTAAAACACCGGTAAGTAACTCAGGCAAATAATTGGATGCACTGTTAACAATCTCCGTCATCCGGGACGGGGTACGAACATCTTGAAGTGCAACAAAACGTGCTAAAGCTCTCCAATCGCTTGGGCTCAGGTGGCCGCCTGTAATGACTTTTTCAATTGCTAGATCAGCAGGGGTTTCAAAGTCTGTACTGAACCAATGCTCAAGTTCATCAGATTCCCTCTTATTTCTGATCCTTGTGTAGAGATGCTGTCTCCTGGAGATCGTCTCAAGCGAGTGAGACTTCCATAGCTCTACATTGTTATGCGGAACAAGTAACCGGTAAGTCCAGATTTTCGGAGTACCTCTAGCCCATCGTTTTAGATAGTGTACTGGCACATAGTGATTACGAAAGCGGAGATTCTTCGGGGACATTAAAATGCTTTCTATTTCGCTCAGTAAGGTCAATTCCAATCACGCAGATCTCATCAACACCTGGATAGTTGCAAGATATTCCTTCCCAATACTTTTGCAGTGCTTCGACTAGGACGTCGAACGCAACTTGGCTGCCTTTTTCAGGAAGCTCCCAACTCTTCTTTTCCCCACGATAGACAAGTACCAACAATCCTCGCCCGGATCTGATGTCACGCAGGTAGTCACCACAAAGCTGCACACGCAGGCGCTCGAATAATGCAGGGCCAGTCCAATTGTCGGCGAGCTTTAGCTCCATCGGTACCGGCGCATCGAACCCAACACCGTGCCAGCGAAAATCCGGTCGCTTAGCATCAGCGAGCTCTTCCTCTTGAGGGATCGAATAACGCCCCCCTGCAAAATCACGGCACCAGCCACCAATGTATTTACGAATCTCAATTTCGTCTCTAATTTGCCTCAAAATTGAGGCTATGCTGCTGTCCCCGTTTTCTAGGTCGCTCTTCAGGTCATTCATACGCATTACGGCCAGATCAAATAGGTCTCGATGACAACCTGGGGTACGTTCCTGTTCATCATAGAACTCACGTACTTGTGCAGGAGTCCATGGTAAGTTATCCGCATCAGCCTCAGCTTTTGTCTTGGCTTGAATCCTGAACCATGGGCGTGAGCGCTCGTCTGGGTGCACCGAAGCAATCTCCTGAATCGCCAAGAAGGCATCCTTACCAGGAGTTTCTGTAATTAGCCTAAAAAGTCGATCACGTGCATCTTGAGCATCGTCTCTCAAACCGGGGGAATAGGCGCCCATATTTGCTCGTTCGATGTCTTCGTTTCTCTTGATGTGGTGGAGCATAAGTAGATAGAGTGACTTCAGATGAGTAGGGGTTCTGTAAGCTTCTCGTACCTGTGAACTGCCGCTTCGTCGCCCTCCAAGCAACTGGGTTATGAAAATCATCGCTGTCGAAGTGCGCTCTTCATTGCTCTGTAGCGAATTCAGATATTGCTCTAGGGCTGGTATCGCTTTGTCAGGGGCAACCGCGGTCCAGACAGCAAACCAATAAGCACAGCGATCTGGCTGCTCAATAGAGTTCAACTTTTCAGAAGCGAGATGGGAAATTTTTTCGTCTGCCAGACTCGACCCTTGGATCACATTTAATAAGTAACCTAGGTTACGCAGGTTTCTTGGTTCATTAACTGAAAGCGTTTCCAAGAAACAAGGTGCGATCTCATCCCAGAACCAATCGCCAGTCCAACTTACGTCATGGAGCAAGTAAAAGCTTTCCTTTGTCTCATCTTCCGTTGCTAGCTCATGGACAATTTCACGGAGCGACATCTGTCGGATTACATCCGGAAACTTCAGAAAGAGACGTGGCATCCATGATGGAAATCCATTGAGTTCGTGCATTCCGTAACGAAATGCCAATTCAGCCTCTCTCTCACTCAAGGCTGCTGGCCAATCAGGAGTTTCGCTGGCTTCGATGGCTAGTCCTGTCAGACCAAAGACAGTAGAGAATTCGATGACGTTCGCTGCAGCACCTTCCGATATCAGTATTGGTCGGTTACGCCTCCAGTACGCAACAGCACCATCTCGAAATGCTCGCGCAACATCCGGCCCAAATTCGTCTTCCAGAATTGGCCAGTTTCCATGCGATCGGTCACCAGAGCCTTTTGTCCCTTCGCGCATGCGGCTATGAAGATAATATTGGGCATTCGAAATTGCACCAGGCTCGTTGAGGCCGGGGTTACGTAACAACTCGACATTTTCAATGACGTATCGCCTCCAGTCCTCACGGTTGCGCTCTTCTCTTTCCCGGTTCTGCTGAGCTTTTCGTTTCCACCCAGCCTCTTGCCTCTTCCATTTTTTTACGTCTTCAGTCATCTGAACAGGGCGCATGAGCTCTGTCAGGCGTTCAGTCAGCTCAGCTTCACCGCGGGTGACAGCTCTTAACTGGACACGCACCTTAGGTGGCCGCCCTGCATCGACATATAATTTAAACGCCAATGACAACGCAACCAATTTGTCATCAAGAAGTGGGCGGCTTCTAATCTCTGTCAGAATGGATTCAATATCTTTGACACTAAAACTTACGTACGAACCCCAAATACCAACGCTCCACCAATCGGTTAGACGTTTTTGTTCGCGATTCAACCAGGTACGCTCATCTTCAGCCAGATGCCAATAAAGCGCCAGATTGAGTTCTGCCCATCCTGCGACGAGCTCGCCGAGGTCAAACTTGGTGTCAGTGAACTCAATGGGGTCATACGTCTTGAGGATAGGTATCTTGCGAAGCACTGCCAAACAGGGTGAACGCAAGGCTGCAGGATTTCTGAGGTTCACTAGGCGCTTCGTGGCGATAGCAATGGGCTTTAGCAGCCAAGAATGCTTAACCGATATTTCACAGTGCCTGCGCTCCACTACGGGAGCCTCTTCAAGCAAAGCGTTCCCTGCTTCGATAATTAAAGGCAACAGTTCATCGCCTGATCTCTCGATAAAACCACATAATTCCTCGACGAGTAGATCCACATGAAAACGGTGTTTTTCCTCAACCTTCTGGAGACAATGAATTAACCATTGAACGAGTTCATTTGTTGGAATGGTGCCCGCCAGCAATGCCGCCAGTACATCACGATTTAAGGTGCCTGACTCGTTCAAGAATGCCTCACGCAATTCGGATTTGTCTTCTCCCGTCCCTAATGCCGAAACAGCCCGAATAGCAGCAATTCGTGCGTGGTGGCCCAAAGAAGTTGTCCGTGCGACCAGTCTGGCTTCCGGTAATGCACCAATGAGCTCTCCCTGCCAAACCATACGTAACAGGAACCAGAGAAGTTCATCATTGCTATCGAACCTACGAATAAGTTCCTTTATATCCGGAGTCAAATCGATATTGGCAAAACGCTGCGCTGCGGCCAAATCAGTCATAGACCGAATAGATGTGCCGTCTGCAAGTTGCTCACATACGTCTTGAAGAATTCTCCGCCGCGTTTCTAGCGGCAGTTGGCTTGGATCGCCACCCTCAAATAGAATTTCGGGTGCAATTTGGCAGACACGATTCCTGATTTTCTCGTCAAAGATCGCTAGCCAAGGCAATACTGGGCGCATTGCAGGAACAACAACTTCTTGACCATATTGCTCACGAAAGAAAATTTCCTCGATGTTCCGCCGTGATGTTTTGTTGTTGAGCAGGGTCGCGAACCACTCTGCCGTTAGATATTCACGGACCGACCGGTGATGGAAACGTACCGCGCCATAAATGGCTTCATCGAAAATAGGGCGAGCAAGCAGCGTTGCGCACTCGACATCATCCCAATCAGTTAACAAGGATTTGATCCGAAGCCCTTTGGAATTGTGAGATCCATCTGGAACCTGAATAGTTGGCTCGTGTGCCAAAGTCGAAGCTGCTGCAACCAGCATCGCCCCATCATGTAGCTTCTTTATCTCTAGCGGACGGGCCTCTGCCCGGTCCTCGTCACGCTCTTGCAACCGCCGCTCGATACTATTTTTCATTAGCTCCAGACGATTGCCGATCCGGCTGTGGTCATTCCAGAACTCCACTAGCTCTTCTAGATCTAATGGGCGAGACGTGAATATCCAGGCATCGGCTCTCTCCACAGAATCCAAAAATGCTTGTATGTTTGTGACACCTCTTGCTTTGGCAAATATCTCAACTTGGGAAGATTTAAGATCATCAAGGGCCACAATCTTAAAGCCGGACGACTCATGGCCTCCTGTTCGTCGCTCCACCCGAACCTGAGATTTTTCTTCGTCTACGTTAACAACTTCATCCGCGGAAACAGTTGGCTTGATATAAGACAGGTGCCTTCCGCAAAGCACCAGATCTGTTTTAGGTCGCCAGGCTGACGTTCTACCTGTGATAACGATGTGAATCCGTTGTTTTTCGGCAAGGACATAATGTGCAAGCTTTCGGATTGCTGCCTCGAAATCACCGGGATTTCGTAAGCGGGCTTCATCAACAGAGTCCAGTAACAACCATGCTTCGCTATCTGACATCTGCCAAGCAACAAATTCTTCATAAGTCCCTTCTTCAAAGGCGCTATCAAAATCTTGAGGGATGTGCTCGAGGCGGATGAAGAACGCATATTTGCCTTCATTTCGCAAACGTTGTGCAACGTACCGAATCTCCTCTGTTTTTCCAGAACCAGCTTCGGACAACAAAACTACACGATATTCATTAAGTAGATCATTCCAGACTAAAGTTTGACTTCCTGATAAATACAAACGTGAGTCATTTGCACAATCGCTTTCTGAAAGCTCATGAAACGTCCGATTCAGCTCTATGAACATAATTATTCCCCAAGTGTGTTAGGAGCAGAACCAGATGTGCGAAGAGGCATCATTGGAATAAGCCGCCGCAATCAAGCCGCTTAGTATGACAAAATATAGACGGCTGTCAGGAACACCCGGAGTTATAAAGAAGCCCGCATAAGCGGGCTTCTTTAATTGCAACTTATGGTGTTAAAAGTTGCAATTTTTGCTGTAAAACCTGCAGCTTATGGTGTCAAGAACAAAAAAAGGGGCCTAAGCCCCTTTTCTAACTTAACCGCACTTACTTTCCCCGCAGTTCAGGCAAGTCAGACAACCGTCCATAATGATGGCTGCCTTGGTATTACATTTCTTGCACAACTGCGCCCCCGGCGGGAAGCCCTCTGCGCCAGCCTGCTCATCAGTGGCTACGGCCTTGTTCTGCTTTTCCAGATACTCGGCCTTTTTCTCGTTAATCAGCTTTTTCTGGTGTTCGTCAGGGCCGGCCTTTTTCAGCATGCCGATTTCCTGCAGGTGTTGCTCGACCACTTCGCCGATCTCGGCTACCAGGCTAGGGATGTATTTGCCGCCTTTTTTGAAGTAGCCACCGTTGGGGTCGAACACACTGTGCAGTTCTTCCACCAGAAAGGTCACATCGCCGCCCTTGCGGAACACGGCGGACATCACGCGGGTCAGCGCGACGATCCACTGGAAGTGCTCCATGTTCTTGGAGTTGATGAAAATTTCGAACGGCCGGCGGTGCTCTTGCGGCGTACCTTCACCCACCACCACGTCGTTGATGGTGATGTAGAGGGCGTGCTCGGTGACCGGGGTCTTGACCTTGTAGGTGTTGCCCACCAGCTTTTCAGGACGGCTGAGCGGCTCGCCCATCTGGTAGATCTCGGCCTTGGGGGCCGGGGCTTGCTGGGCGGCTGCCGCAGCTTGCTCGGCCTTGGCCTTATCTTCTTCAGTGACGACGTTGTAGCCGGTGATTTTCTTTTCGATTTTAATTGCCATTTTATTTGTCTCCTTGGCCAGCCTGACTAGAACTTGCCGTAGTAGCCCTCTTTCAGGGCGTCATAAAGGTTGGCGGCGGTGTGGATTTCACCGTCGTATTCGATTTCTTCGTTACCCTTGGCTTCGACCACGGTGCCGTCATCCAGGGTGAACTTGTAGGTGGTGTTTTCGAGATCCTTCTCGGTCACCAGCACGCCCTGGAAAGCTTCGGGGTTGAAGCGGAAGGTGGTGCAGCCCTTCAGGCCCTTTTCGTAGGCGTAGAAGTAGATGTCCTTGAAATCTTCGTACGGGTAGTCCGTCGGCACGTTGATGGTCTTGGAGATGGAGCTGTCGATCCACTTCTGCGCGGCGGCCTGAATGTCCACGTGCGACTTGGCCGGGATGGTGGATGAATCCACGAAGTATTCCGGCAGCTGCTCTTCCGGCTTGTCGGAGAACGGCATGGCGTTCGGGTTGATCAGCTCGCGGTAGGCCAGCAGCTCGTAGGACCAGACGTCGACCTTTTCCTTGGATTTCTTGCCTTCGCGGATCACGTTGCGGCTGTAGTGGTGCGCGAACGAGGGCTCGATCCCGTTGGAGGCATTGTTGCCCAGGCTCAAGGAAATGGTACCGGTCGGGGCGATGGAGCTGTGGTGGGTGAAGCGCACGCCCTTTTCTGCGATCTGGGTGCGCAGCGCCTCTGGGAACTGCTGCATGTACTTGCTGTACAGGCCGAGCAGGACCTTGCCTTTGACCTTGTCGCCCAGCTTGATGCCGTTCTTGGCCATTTCAGGACGCTTGGCCAGCAGGTCGGCGGTGATTTCGAACTCTTCGTCCATGATCGGCGCCGGGCCTTTTTCTTCTGCCAGTTCCAGGCCGATTTCCCAGCCGGTTTCGGCCATGACGCGGGTGACTTCTTCGGTGAACTTGACCGAATCGGCAGAACCGTAAGGCAGCTTGAGCATGGTGAGGGTGGAACCCAAGCCCAGGTAGCCCATGCCGTGGCGGCGCTTGCGCATGATTTCGGCTTGTTGCTGCGGCAGCGGCAGGCCGTTCACTTCAACCACGTTGTCCAGCATGCGGGTAAAGGTGGCGACCACTTCGCGGTATTCTTCCCAGTCGAAATGCGCCTGGTCGGTAAACGGCTGGCGCACGAAGCTGGTCAGGTTGACGGAGCCCAGCAGGCAGGCGCCGTAAGGCGGCAGTGGCTGCTCGCCACAAGGGTTGGTGGCGCGGATGTTTTCGCAGAACCAGTTGTTGTTCATCTCGTTGACCTTGTCGATCAGGATGAAGCCTGGTTCGGCGAAGTCGTAGGTGGAGGTCATGATCACATCCCACAGACGACGGGCCTTGATGATCTTGTACACGCGGCAGGCGGTTTTGCCGTCGGATTCGCGAGTCAGGTACTTGCCCTTGACCGGCCACTCGCGCCACACGACCTGGTTGTTGTCGGCGAGATTGAGGTTGTCGGCGTCGGCTTCCTTGGCGGTGACGGGGAAAGCCAGCTTCCACTCGGCATCGGCCTTCACGGCTTCCATGAATTCGGCGGTGATCAGGGTGGAGAGGTTGAACTGACGCAAACGGCCGGCTTCGCGCTTGGCCTTGATGAAATCGCCCACATCGGGATGGGAGATATCAAACGTCGCCATCTGCGCGCCACGACGGCCACCCGCAGAGGAAACGGTGAAGCACATCTTGTCGTAGATATCCATGAAGGACAGCGGGCCGGAGGTGTAGGCCCCGGCGCCAGCGACGAACGCGCCCTTGGGACGCAGGGTAGAGAACTCGTAACCGATACCGCAACCGGCTTTCAGCGTAAGGCCAGCTTCATGGACTTTCTCCAGAATGCCATCCATGGAGTCTTCGACGATGCCGGAAACCGTGCAGTTGATGGTGCTGGTGGCAGGCTTGTGCTCCAGCGCACCGGCGTTGGAAGTGATGCGACCGGCAGGGATCGCGCCGCGACGCAGTGCCCAGACGAACTTGTCGTACCAGTAAGCACGCTTTTCTTCGGTATCTTCGGCATCGGCCAAGGCACGCGCTACGCGCTGGTAAGTGTCGTCGATGTCGTGATCGATGACCTCGCCCTGCTTGCTCTTGAGGCGATATTTCTTGTCCCAGATGTCGAGCGACACGGGTTGCATAGGCACCTCACGCTCCGACTTTTGCTCTACCTTCACCGCTTTTAGCATGTCCGTCTTCCCCTACCGGTTGTTTTTATTCGTTAAAATGTCATACCACAACATATTGTGATTGACCGCAACGATAAACCCATGAATTGTGATCGTCAAGCATTTCGCCTGGTCGTATTTAAATTATTTGCGTTGACTTTTTGCAGGCAAATCGCGGGTAGGGGAGCGGCGAGCGTGAGTCCTCGCTCACCAGCCAATTCGGACAAAGCGGGTGGCAAATCTGTGAGAAAATTGCGGCATGCCCAGACCGCTCTATACTTTCCTGCTCAACCTGCTGATTCCCTTCGCGCTGCTCAAGCTGTGGTGGCGCGGTTTCAAACAACCGGATTACCGGCGCCACATCCCCGAACGCTTCGGAATCTATAAAACGCCCGAGCCCACAGCGCCCGTGATCTGGCTGCATGCCGTTTCGGTCGGCGAGACGCGTGCTGCGGCGCCACTGGTCGAACGGCTGCTGCAAACCTATCCTGACCATCAGATTCTGCTGACCCACACCACGCCCACCGGCCGCGCGACCGGCGAGCAACTGTTCGGCGACCGCGTATTGCGCGCCTACCTGCCTTACGACCTGCCAGAAGCCATGCAATATTTTCTGGATCACTACAAACCGTGCATCGGCCTGCTCATGGAAACAGAGCTGTGGTTCAACCTGATCGACGCCTGCAGCAAGAAATACATTCCGCTACTGCTGATCAACGCGCGGCTGTCGGAGCGATCCGCACGCGGTTACGGCAAACTGGGCGGCCTGGTGCGCCAGGGGCTGCAGCAACTCACGGGCATCGCCGCGCAGAACGAGGCCGATGCCACGCGGCTACGCGCACTGGGCGCGCGTGAAGTCGTGGTCACCGGCAATTTGAAGTTTGATGTCACCCCGCCCGCAGACGCCGCGATTCAAGGTGAGGCTCTGCGTCAGCGTTGCGACCCGAAGCGCCCGGTATTTCTGGCCGCCAGCACACGCGAAGGCGAAGAGTCCCTGGTACTGGATGCGATTGACCAGCTCGACATTCCCGGCCTGCTGACGATGATCGTGCCACGCCACCCGCAACGTTTTGATGAAATCGCCGCCCTGTTGCAAAAGCGCGGCCTCAGCCACGTGCGCCGCTCTGCCAATTTACCGGTTCCTGCAAATTGCCAAGTCCTGCTGGGCGACAGCATGGGGGAAATGTATACCTATTATGCCGCCTGCGACCTGGCCTTTATCGGCGGCAGCCTGCTGCCCTACGGCGGACAGAATCTGATCGAAGCCTCCACGATGGGCAAGCCGGTCCTGATCGGCCCGCATACCTACAATTTCCAGGAAGTCTCTGCGCTCGCATTGGAAAACGGCGCGGCGCAGCAGGTGGAAAGCGCCGAAGCCTTGGCCGGCGTCATCGAAGCATTGATGAAGGATCCCGAACTAAGATCCCGCATGGGAGAACGGGCCTTGGCGTTCAGTCGCGACCAGAGAGGCGCAACAGAGCGGCTACTGCAGCTGATTCAAACACGGCTGGGTTAACCCCCCTCCTTGGCAGCACCGGGCTACAAGGCCTCGACGGACTCGACCCAGACCAACTCACAGGCCCCTGCTCCCGTATCGTTTCTGGTTAATGAGCTGCGCCAGTGCCAGCCATCCTCCGCGGTCGCCTCGACCAGATAGCCGTGCAGTTTGACAATCTCACCCGGCCGAATGGACGTCAGTTGATCGGCGATGCGATCATCGGCAGGGATCATGTGCATGTTGGCGCTGTGGGTCTCGATTTCTTCCCGTGGAATCGGGAACGCATCGACATGCCAGTAATAAAACCGGCCACCCTGACTGATCTCAATCCGGCGCAGGATTTCCGGGTCTGACATGGCGCCCCAGCCCATCGCCAGATCCACCGGCGACAAATCCGCCTCGCGATCCATGTGGTAATGCTCGGCACCCAACACCCTGGCCTGGATATCAAATCGCGCCAGCGGCTGGATGCGGTAATGCCCTTTTTGAAATGCCGGCACCGAATCCACTTCCGTTTGCCGCGGATCGTCGGCAACCGCGATGCCAGGCGTCATGTGCGTAGAAACCGGGCGCGCATGCCAATGCTGATAGGCCCCAAACACCATCAGCAAAACAAGCAGCCATTTCAAACGCATGGTCGGGCTCAGTAAAGACTATCGGATCAGTCTGGCGATCTGCTTAAATGCGTCGCCCTCGGCGACCTTGAGCCACTCAAACACGACCGACTCGGTGTTGCTGACCACCACCCCGGCATGACGCAGGCGGGACATGGCATTGGCATGGTTCTGCGGATTGCGGGAGAGCACGGCATCTTCCACCACGATCACCTGACGCCCCATGTCCAGCAACTGCATGGCCGTTTGCAGCACACAGATATGCGCCTCCATCCCTGCCAGCACCATCTGATTGCGCGTATCGTCCAGCAGGTCGCTGAACGAGCTTTCTTCACAGCAGGAGAAACAGGTTTTTTCGACGCGTGCAGAAGAGGGCAGCCATTGCGCCAGTTCGGGCAGGGTGGCACCCAAGCCTTTGGGGTACTGCTCGGTACATAAGGCAGGCACGCTCAGCAGCTTGGCTGCCTGCAACAAGATACTGCAATTCTTGAGTACGGCCTGCAGCGCAAGCTGGGGCATCACCGAACAGAGCTTGTCCTGCACATCGATCAGGACAAACTGACTGTCGAAGCGGTCGGCAAGCAGAGATTTTTTCATGCGCCTTGCAACTGCCGACTGGTTTCGCTCAGATCTTTTTCCTGCAGAACGCCTGCAGCCGCTTTCAACTGCAGCACGCTCAGCAGATAGGTATAGCGTGCCTGCAGCAGGTCACGCTTGGCGCTGAACAGCTGTTGCTGGGCGTTAAGCACATCGACGCTGGTACGTACGCCGACTTCATAGCCCAGATTTGTGGAATCCAGCTGACTTTGGCTGGAAACCAGCGCCTGCTCATATGCCTTGACCTGGGCCACGGAGCTGGAAACATTGAGAAACGCCTGGCGCGCCTGCAAATCGGCCTGACGGCGCGCGGTTTCGACATCGTCCTGCGCCTTTTGGCGATTGGCCGAGGCCTCGCGTTCCTTGGAAGTAATCGCCCCCCCCTGATACACAGGCAACTGAAGTTGCAAGCCAACGCTCAAGACCCTTTGGTCGATGAGGTAGCTGGCAGGGGTAGCCCCCCCGTTATTGCGCGTATCGGCAAAACTGCCAACCACGTCGACCGTTGGCAGATGGCGGGCATGGGCACGATCGATCTCTTGCGTCGCCAACTCCAGGCTTTTCAATTGCACCTTAAGCGCAAGATTGTTTTGTTCGGCCAGCTCCACCCAGCTTTCCATGGAGGCCGGTTGCGGCGGAACCGCCTGCAGGCCCGCCTTGGCACTGGCCAGACGGCCGGGCAATTGCGTCGTGATGGCCTGGATGGCGCGCTTTCTGATCTCAAGATCATTCATTGCGGCAATTTCCTGCGCCGTCGTCAGGTCGAAACGTGCCTGTGCCTCATGCACATCGGTGATGGTGGAGGTGCCCACCTCGAAATTGGCCTTGGCTTGCTCCAGCTGCTGGGTAATCGCGGCCTTTTGTGCCACGATCAAGTCGATCTTGTCCTGCGCCAGCAACACATCGAAATAGGCCTGAGAAACCCGCAGCATCAAATCCTGGCGCGAATTGTTGAGCTGCTCATCGGCTTGCGCGACCTGTGTCTTGGATTGTTCGTACTGAACCGAGTTTTCCTTGCGGAACAAGGGATGTGTCACGTTAACGTTATAGCCGTAAGTCTCGTACGAGCCACTGCCCCCGGTACCAAAGATAGTGAACGTCCCACCGTATTCGGTATTCGTATTAGCATGACCGAGGCTGGCCCCCGCAGTGACTGTAGGCAGCATCAGCGCCCGGCCTTGTACCAGCTTTTCCTGCGCCGCCAGCCTGGAGCTTTGTGCTGATGCCAGGACGGGATCATTCGCCTGCGCCAGACGATAAATATCCACCAAGCTCTGGATCTCGTCGGCACTCACCCGGAAAGGCGCCACCAATATCGCGCAAAGCACCAATAAAAGTCGGCTGGGGGGGATCTTACGCATCGTAATACACCTGCATTCCTTCATGTATCGTACAAAGTGTGGCACACAATTCATTGCATGAACATGTTTATTAGCATTTCATAATATACCATTCAGGCATTCATGCAAATGTCATCCCGCCCCTGATCAATCTTGGCGGACGTGTAGAATGACATCTCTATATTCAAGCCCCATCAAGATCACCATGGACCTTATTCTCCTGCTCAAAGCCTTACTGCTCGGCATCGTCGAAGGCGCGACCGAATTCCTGCCGGTTTCCAGCACCGGCCACCTGATCATCGTCGGCGACCTGCTCAACTTCAACGACGATCGCGGCAAGGTGTTCGAGATTGTCATCCAGCTTGGCGCTATCCTGGCCGTGTGCTGGGAATATCGTGCCCGCATCGGCCACACAATGGTCAGCATGACTCGCGAAGCCTCATCGCAGCGCCTCGCCATCAATCTCATGATCGCATTCATGCCGGCCGCCGTACTCGGACTGGCGTTTCACCACGCCATCAAGCAGTACCTGTTTTCGCCCATCACCGTGGCTTTCGCCCTGATCGTGGGCGGCTTCGCCATTCTGGTCGTGGAAAAATATGCCCCCAAGCCGGACACGCCTACCGTCGACGACATGGACTGGAAGCATGCGCTCAAGGTCGGCTTTGCGCAGGCGCTGGCGTTATTCCCCGGCGTTTCCCGCGCCGGCGCAACCATCCTGGGCGGCGTGATCTTCGGACTTTCACGCAAGGCGGCAACCGAGTTTTCGTTTTTTCTGGCGATTCCGGTCATGTTCGCGGCGACCTTTCTTGACGTGTACAAGAGCCGGGAACTGCTGCACGCGGCGGATATCGATGTATTCGCCATCGGCTTCGTGACGGCTTTTTTCAGTGCGCTCCTGATCGTGCGCGGACTGCTGCGCTACGTCGCACACCATGATTTCCGCGCCTTTGCCTGGTATCGCATCATTTTCGGCACGCTGGTGCTGGGATACTTCTGGTCGTGACCTCGGACTACGAGGCACTACTGGCCACCCTGCGCCGCTTTGCCGATGAAGCCAAGACCCGCCCGCTGACCATAGGCGAAGCCATCGACAGCATAGACGAGGCCGCCTACGCCTTCATCTCCGTCATTCTGGCACTGCCCTTTCTGCAGCCTATCCCGCTGGGACCGCTCACGGTCATCGGCGGACTGACATTCGCCGCGCTCGGCTGGCAACTGTTGCAGGGCAATGAATCTCCGGTGTTGCCGCAGCGACTCCGGCAGGTGGCGATGACCGAAACCGTCTGGCGCATTCTGATCAAGGTCTGCCTGAACATCCTGGGCGTTTGCCGCCGCTTTACGAAACCCCGCATGACGCATCTGGTGACCGGTCGCAAAGGGCAGAAACTGGGTGGCTTCATTTTGCTGGCCGCCGGGCTGCTGATGGCCATCCCGTTTGGCGTATTGCCATTCAACAACACGCTGCCGGCGCTGGCGATCCTGTTTTACGGTTTTGCCGAACTGGAAGACGACGGCCTGATGGTCGTCATTGCGCTGTTCTGGCTGGTAGTCACCGTGGTGTATTTCAGCGCTTTTTTCTACGCGCTCTGGTATCTGGGCAACGGTGCGGTGGAATTTTTCCGTCATCCGCTTAGTGCTACACTTCGTTAAGACTTATTTGACTGAATGGATTTCAAATGAACAAATTCCTCAAATATTCCCTCGTGGGCATGGGCGGATTGTTTGGCTTGGTCATTCTTGCAGTCGCCATCATCTCCGCCACCTTCAACCCAAACGATTACAAGCCGCTAATCGTCGAAATCGTCAAAGAGAAAAAGCAGCGCACGCTGACCATCGAGGGCGACATCAAGCTGGCGTTCTGGCCCAAACTGGGCGCTGATCTGGGCAAGATCACGCTGAGCGAGCACAACGGCGACAAGGAATTTGCCGGCATGCAAAGCGCCAAGGTGTTTGTCTCCGTGCTGCCGCTGCTGAAAAAGCAGCTGGTCGTCGATACGGTGAAGATCGATGGCGTACATGCCAACATCACGCGGTTCAAGGATGGCACGACCAACTTCGATGACCTGCTGAGCAAGGATGAAGAATCGCAGGAAATCAAATTCGATATCGATGGCGTGCAGGTAAGCAATGCAGCGGTCAACCTGTCAGACGAAATGGGCAATCGCCACATCGCCATCAGCGACATGCAACTGAGCACCGGACACGTCGCCAAGAACCAGCCGATTGATCTCAAGACCAGCTTCACGATCAAGGGCGACAATCCCGCCCTCAACGCCAACATGCAGTTCAAGGGGACGCTGCTGGCCGACAGCGAGCACAAACAGTATGGCGCCCAGGGCCTGGATCTTGCCCTGCAAGGCGATGTCGCCACCCTCAAGGGAGCCGATCTCAAGCTTGCAGGCGACCTCAACGCCAAACCGGACCAGATGGAATTCACCGTCGACAAGCTCAAGTTGACTCTGAAAGCCAACCTGAGTGGGCAAATGACGACCGTAGAACTCGACGCCCCCAGCCTGATCGCTCGCAAGGATGAAGTCAGCGGCAAGGAAGCGCGACTCAACCTGACCCAGACCAAGGGCGAGGACAATCTCACCGCCAAACTGGTCATCGCCGACCTCAAGGGCTCTCCCAAGGCGTTCCAGAGCTCTGGCATCAGTGGCGAGATCTCCGGCAAACAGGGCGCGCGCAACCTGAACGGCAAGTTCAACTCACCGTTCTCCGGCAACCTGGACCATCTGGTATTCGACCTGCCCAAACTGGCCGGCAACGTCGACGTGAAGGATCCCGCCCTGCCCAACGGTGCCATGAAGGCCACATTCAACGTCAACGCCCACGCCGATGTGAAGCAGGAACAGGCCAAGGTCGATCTGGACGCGAACATCGATGGCAGTAAGCTCCAGGGCAATGTCGCCGTGGCAGGTTTTGCAAAGCCCAACGTGAAGTTTGCGCTGACTGCCGACCAGCTCGACCTGAACAAGCTGCTGGGCAGCAAGAAGGAATCCAAACCAGCGGCGGCCAGCACCGACAAGCCGGCCGACCTCTCCGCGCTCAAGAATGTGCTGGCGCAAGGCACGCTGAACATAGGCAGCATCAGCTACGACAAATACCGCTTTGCCAACCTGGCCGCCACGGTCAAGGCCGATGGCCAGGCACTCACTGTCAGCCCGTTGTCGCTGAAGCTGGATGACAGCCAGATCAAGGGCAACGTGGGCATCACGCACTTCGAGAAAGCCCTGTATACCTTCGACCTCGACATCGATCGTATCGATTCCGACCGTTACGCACCGCCGGGCGACGGCAAGGCCGCTGCGGCGGCCCCGGCCAAGCCACTCGATCTTTCCGCGCTCAAAGCGCTCAATGCGGCGGGCAGCCTGAGGATAGGCAGCCTGAAGTACGGCAAGGTGCAAAGCAGCAATATCCGCATCGACCTCAAGGCCGATGGCGAAAAACTCAAGCTCGATCCATTCTCAGCCAAAATCGACGACAGCCAGGTCAAGGCGGTACTTGGCATCACCCGGTTTCAAAGCCCGCACTTCGATTTCGATGTCGACATCGACCGGCTGGACGCGGATCGCTACGTAACCAAATCCGAACCCGCTGCAAAATCGACCGGCGACGCACCGCTCGACCTATCTGCGCTAAAAACCCTGAATGCCAGCGGCGAAGCCCGCCTGGGCTGGCTGAAGGTTGCCAACATCAAGACCAGCAACGTCAAAGTCGGCCTCAAGGCGGATGGTGGCCAGGTGGCCATCGCACCGTTCTCAGCCAACCTGTATGACGGCAGCATGTCCGGCGCGCTGAACCTGGATGCGCGCGCCACGCCAGCCATCAGCTTCAAGGAAGAAATGAAGGGCATCAACATTGGCCCGCTGCTGGTCGATGCCCTGAACAACGACATGCTGGAAGGTAAGGGCACACTTACCCTGGATGTCAAAACCCAGGGCCAGACCGTGGGCGCCCTGAAGAAGGCGCTCAACGGCAACGCCGGCATGGTGCTGGCAGATGGGGCGGTCAAGGGCATCGACATCGCCGGCACCGTGCGCGACATCAAGAACAAGTTCAATTTCAAGGGCAATGCACTGGGCGCTGACCAGAAGAAACGCACGGACTTCTCCGAGATGACGGCGACGTTCAAGATCACCAACGGTGTCGCACATAACGACGACCTGAGCATGAAGTCGCCTCTGCTGCGTGTCGCCGGCAGCGGCGATATCGACATCGGCAACGAAAAGCTCAATTACGTTGCCAAACCCACCGTAGTTGCCTCACTCAAGGGGCAGGGCGGCTCTGACATCAGCGCGCTGAACGGCCTGACCTTTCCGGTCAAAATCACCGGCACCTTCTCCGACCCCAAATACGGCATAGACTTCAACGCCCTCGGCACCGAAATCGCCAAGAAAGGCGTACTCGACAAGGTCGGTGGCGCAAAAGGCGAGGCGGTACAAAAGCTGATCGGCGGAGATGCTGCCGGTGGGCTTGAAAGCCTGATCGGAGGCAAGAAAAAAGCGGCTGACACGCCCGCTGCCGCCCCTGCATCGACAGGCACGGCAGCCCAACCTGAGGCAGCGCCTGCGACACCGTCACAACCGGCGACCCCGGAAGAAAAGGCCAAGAAAAAATTGAACAAGCTGCTCGGACTCTGATGACATGAAACCCTGGCTGGCCCATGCATTTATTGCGATGATCTTCGCCGGCCTGACGACGGTCATCGCCAAACAGGGCCTGGCAGGCGTTTCGGCCGAACTCGGGATCGCCATTCGCACCGTGTTCGTGTTCTTTTTCGTCATGGTATTTGTGGCGTTTTCGGTGCCGCTTGCCGAATTCAAGACACTCCAGCAACCCAGCCTGCTCTGGTTAGCGATCTCGGCCTTCACCACGGCGATTTCCTGGATTTATTTCTACAAGGCACTCAAGGAAGGCGATGTCGCCACCGTCGCCCTGATCGACAAGGGCAGCGTCATCGTGGCCGTGATCCTGGCCTGGATTTTTCTGAAGGAAGTCCTGACGCTTCGCATCGTGATCGGCGCAGCATTGGTCATCGCCGGCCTCATCGTGATCTCCCGCCGCTGATGACGAGTTTTTCCGACTGCGTCATTCACTGGCAGCGCCAGCATGGTCGCCACGACCTACCCTGGCAGAACACACGCGATCCTTACGCGATCTGGGTATCGGAAATCATGCTTCAGCAGACGCAAGTCTCCGCAGTGATTCCGTATTACCAGCGCTTCATGGCGCGCTTCCCAACGGTTGCCAGCCTGGCAAACGCGGACGAGGACGAAGTGCTGCAGCACTGGAGCGGGCTTGGTTATTATTCGCGGGCGCGCAACCTGCACAATGCCGCGCAAACGCTGATGCAGGCTTACGGCGGTGCCTTTCCGCAATCGCCTGAGGAAATCCAGCAACTGCCTGGCATAGGACGCTCTACGGCCGCGGCCATTGCCGCCTTCTCCACGGGATATCGCGGCGCCATCCTGGATGGCAACGTCAAACGGGTACTGTGCCGTTGCTTCGGCATCGAAGGCTGGCCCGGCCAGCCTGCCGTGGAAAAGCAGCTATGGGCGCTGGCTGAAAGTTTGCTGCCTCAAGGTGATATAGAGCCTTACGCCCAGGGCCTGATGGACTTGGGTGCATCGGTCTGCTCGCGCAGCAAGCCCCAATGCGGGCAATGCCCGTTGCAAAGTACGTGTGCGGCACACCGCGATCAGCGCACTGCCGCACTCCCCAGCCCAAAACCGCGCAAAGCGCTCCCCGAGCGCACCACCACCATGCTGCTGCTGATGAACGGCAATGAAATCCTGCTGGAAAAGCGGCCTTCCACCGGGATATGGGGCGGCCTGTGGAGTTTTCCGGAAATCGCCGATGGGCAGAACGTGCAGCAAGTAGCCCGAGAGCGCTTCGGTCTGGATACCACGTCCCAGACTGCATTACCGCTACTCACCCATAACTTCACGCATTTCCGGCTGCACATCACGCCGCAACCCTTGCACGTACTGAAGCGAAATCCATCGACCGAGGATGGCCGCATCGTCTGGCTGGACCTGGAAGACGCCATGGGCGCCGCGTTGCCGACGCCTGTGCGAAAGCTGCTCGTACAACTGCAGACCCGCTGATCATCCAGACTTGGTAAGCCATGTCCCGTCCTAAAATGAGTTGACAGAAATTAACTGATTTTAGGTTACCAAAAACGCCCGGTGTACTTCATCGGGCGTTTTGTACTTTAAGCTCAGATGAGGTCTCTTTTCGTTGTAGATACGAAT